>Ga0180433_10008342_pt1 | contig 12915 bp, 23 predicted proteins | sample SS_ome_8_FD_132980 | JGI IMG/M metagenome (GOLD analysis project Ga0180433, IMG submission 132980) | Hypersaline lake sediment archaeal communities from the Salton Sea, California, USA - SS_1_D_1 metaG | ecosystem: Environmental > Aquatic > Non-marine Saline and Alkaline > Hypersaline >... | reverse complement strand
TGACGGATCTAATAAAGAGTGGTAAAGTTGTACGATTGGATTAGTCTGCTATCGTGGTATTTCCACAAAACTTTTTAGGTTTGGTTATTGGTATGTACAAGTTGTTATCCGTTGCTACATTTTTAAGTTCTTTAAGATTGGACCAGAACTTTTCGGAATGTTTGTACTCATCCACGGTACAGTGGGCCAGTTCATGAAGTAGCACGTGGAACATGGCGTTTACATCCTTATCATAACATATGGCTATTTCATATCCCTTGTTGACGCTGTACCCCGGTTCGCGTTTGCTCGTGAGACATGTTAGGATTGTTTTATTTTTTAATTTATTAAACTTTGGTGGAACAACTTCCAAGAATCTTCCGTATCTTTCGCGCAACTTTCCAAACTCGGCAGGTTCCCTGGTGGTGCATATAATATACAGAGCCACTATGGCCAATATAATATATGGTATTATCATCTTACTTTAACAAAACAAAATTTTGAATACAGATCGCTTATTGTGTGGGTTTGTTCCTGGACTATGGGCTCCCATTCTTCCATGATAAAACCATTATTTTCCAGCCAGGTTATGAGAGTATCTTTGTAGGCTATGGGTTCTGGTACCACCCTTCCACCATAGTAGGGCGTATTGGCCAGCATCACATCCACCGTGTCTCCGATCTGACCAAAATGTCTTCGCCTGAAAAAGTTTCCAAATGTATCTTCAAAGTTTGGATTCATAAGAATAAATTCTGAATCTGGAATACAACCTATGAGTTTACCACCAACTTTGATTCTTTTTGAAATTTCTCTCAAAGATGCGTACAAACATTTAACATTTCTAAAAATATATTGCAGCGAAAAGTTATAACATACCACATCATATTCCCTCTGAGGACTGTTGAAAATATCACCCTTTAGTATCTGATATTTGGTACCGATCACAAATTGCCTTTCACGGGCCTCCTTGACCGATGCCCCATCTGGGTCTATCATGGTCACCCGGGCCCCGGCGGCTTTCCATTTATGCAAGTCCCCACCCCGTCCACAACCAACATCCAGGACATCCAGATTCCTGGAATGTTTCAATATTAATTCCCTTTTGATTGTGTTGTGAAACTTGCGTAGTGACTCCATAGTTAAAGATTATGTGCCTCTATTCTTTAGATGGCTTCACTCGAGCAGGATTACACCACCGTTCCCGGTCAGTTGTTCGCATGCCTTTCGGTCGTTGGGCCCGAATGCCCCCAGAAAACCGATAAGTTTGGTATCAAGATTCGTGGTTGTTTTGCGACCCGTGATGAGGCGGCGAATCACGCCAAGCGCCTGCAGAAGGAGGATGCTACATTTGATATCTATGTTGTGGATATGTACAAGTGGCTTCTGATTCCCCCGGATCGCGATCAGATCGAGGATACGCATTATGCCGAGGACAAGCTCGAGGAGCTTATGCAGGCTTATAAGCAGAACCAGGCTGAGGCTCGCAAGATGTTTGAGCAGCGCAAGCGGGACATGGCCGCCCAGCCGATTGCGGAGGGTGATGAGATGCCCTACGTCAAGCCTGGTGATGAGAACTCCAAGTACTATACCAAGCCCGAGGAGGCCCCGATCAGCCACCCGGCGGATGTGCTGGAGGAGCTCAAGAAGGAGTTCCCAGACAAGCCCCTGGAGGAGCTGGTAAAGATGGCCGATGAGAAGGTGGCCGAGGAGATCAAGGAGCGCCAGGCCCAGCGCGAGGCCGAGGCCAAGAAGGAGGCCGAGGCCAAGAAGGAGGCCGAGGCCAAGGAGGAGTAGGGAATTTAATATCTCATTACTACAAATATGATTGGGTTAATACTCAATATAATAACATTGCTCATAGTGGGCATTTTCATTTTCTTTATATATGTGGCCTATAGACAACGCCCAGATGTGACCATACGCCCCATAGATGTTATGCGAGACATAGTGGGTGGACAGGCGGGCCACTCGCGCCTGTACAAGGTCGTTCCCACCAAGCGCCTCCTGTATGGCCCCGTGGGTGACTTTGGTAACTACACCAACGTGGACTACTCCAGGTTGGAGGGTAACATGTTTCCATATGATGAGGGTACCAAACCATGGGAGGGTGAGGAGGACGCCAACTTTGGATCCTACACAGGGGTCACCAGGGACGAACTCGCCGCTGTACAGGCATCTTATACAGAGAAACCCGAGTAAAATTACAGACTACTAAAATTTTAAAAATCTCATAATGATTTTTAAAATTTTATTTTACTTGAACTTGCCTATGAAAAATCCAAGTGCGAATGCTATTATGAGAATGACCCACGTGCTCGTGCTTATGTTCTTGAACGGGTCCCATTGTGCCGGTGATGGGGCTGGGGCCTGTGGGTGGTATGGCGGTTGCATGGGTGGCCAGTAGTACGGTTGCTGTTGGGGTTGGGGCTGTGGGGGCATCATAGATTGATGGTAAGATTCCTCATCCTGTATCTCGTTCATGGGCGTGAATTCTTCCTCCTGTGGCGGGTCCTGAAAGCTGGGGGCCTCTGATCTCTCGGGCTCCGCGATGGGCGGTGCATCATTCTTAAAAATGGGAGTTATGTCGGTCTCCATTTATGTATGAACTATTTTATTGTTTTGGGGATTTAACTCAGTCTTCATCACTCTCACAGTACTCGTCCTCATCCTCGTCCTCATCACAATACTCTACTTCTTCGTCCTCTACAATAAACCCATCCAGGTCCTCATCCTCCTCATCCTCATCGTCTGAAATGGACAGGGTCGAGGACACGTCAGAGCCATCGTCGGAGTCATACTCATCTTCCCCAAAATCATCCACAACCTCCTCCTCTGGCTCCCAGCGCTCTGGCTTCTTAATGGTGCGCCCAGATCTCGTGCGAGTGTTTGGTGTACACATCCTATTCTTCCTTTGTAATAAAATAATCATTTAAATACGCGGGATTAAAGCGTACGCCCTGCTGAAGCGATTCCTGCATGATATAGGCCTCAAAAAGCTTCCCCAGTCTGTTTGCATGGTCCGTGAGTTCCTGTGGTATTTCGGAGTCCCCACCGGGCACGGCCAGTCCCACGTTCCTGAGGTCTTCCAGGGCCCTGTAGAGGTACTGGGCGGATAGGGCCGGGTCGGACCTGAGGATGTTCATGGCGTTGTCCATGTTGGTGATGTAAGACATGTAGGTATCTGGTGAGACCCCGGAATAGGCATGGATTTCCTTCTGGAGGTCCCTGACGTCTTTAAAATCCGTACCCCCGGTAATGTGCTCCATGAGAACTGGGCTTCTTATGGCTATATAAAGAACAGCTCTGACTATAATGAGAAAGAATAACATTATCACTAATTTATTCAAATAGTTTTTTCCACAATGGTCCTGGTAGTCGATACTTGGTACCACGGAACTCTGCACAAAATCCCTTTCTTCTGGATATATCACACCTACAGAAACACTTTTGGTACATCATCCCAGTCGAATCCACAACAAAGTAAACTCTGTTGCCGCTGTGAATACCCCCCTTGTTTTCACAGAAATGGGAGTTGGTATCTACTATGAAATATTTGTCCTTTTTCATGATGTTTCTTACTATGGTCTTTTTGTTTCCTGGTACATTCATTCTTATAAATTTTTCATATTCCAAATAAGATTCCTTGTCCTGGATGGAGTTGGTCAGATCCTTTTGGGAGAACCTGCCTTCTCGCTTCCCAGAGCCAGACATGCGAACGCTCGCAAGTTTAAGCAGGGCCTCATCCGGTGCCTGGTCAACCTCCCGAATGGTAAACCTTTCCGTGATAATGCAAAGGGGCAGGTAGGCCACCTCCTCCTTTTCCGTCTTTTTGTTGTACTTCCAGGACCACGGTAGCCTGAGCCCACCCCTGTATACCGATGTATCCAGAATGTTCGACCAGTCCTTGTCTGGTGGTAACTCCTGGACCAGTTTGTTCCTGGCCTCCATGGCCTGCTCGTAGTCTACTATGTACTCAAACCACACCATGTGAATTCCAGACTTCCACAGATCGCCCTGTTGTTTGGGGTTGGCCACCAACACCAGGCACTTTCCGCCATCGACCAGCCTGCAGATGTCCGTGGCCAACTTTTCTACGTCCTGAATAGTCAGGGCCTCTGGGGATTTGTAATCTATATCCAAGAAAAACTTGAATTCATTCGTGTTGCATTGTTCTACCAGATGTAGTCTAGTTTTCTGTCGTACCAACTTGCAGTACAGTCTGAAAAACTCCGATTCTCTATCTGGTGGAACATAGTGAACGCCACCCCTCATGGATACATGAGAGGCCGGCTTGCCCCTTTTGGGTGGGAATTCTATGCTAAGTTCCATAGTTATATGTACTCTTTTATCTTTATGTAGAACTTCCTATCCTGCTAAAGAACGTGGGAACTGGGTTCTCCTTGAGTTCTTTGATCATGGTCAGAAGCTCCAGGACTGTTTTATCTTCAAGTTCTCTCTTCATTTCGGCAATTTCTGGTTCCTGGCTGTCCGGGTCTTCCCCACGGAGAACAAGTATCTGTCGTATGGAGTATGCTTTGCTTTTGGTCATCACTAAAAAAGGTTAGCAAAATTTTTTTGAATTCTGGATGCACTATGACTGCGTCATAAATGAACCGCCATATGGTCTTGGACATGAATTCTTCAAATGTATCAAATGATATGAAGTCATTCTCATCGTTTGACTTTTTTATGGGAAGTTTCTTTCTTTTTCTTTCTTCCATAATTTCCTTTTGTTTTTCAAAATTGTTTATGACTTCGATCCTCTTTTCTTCCGTGTAATCCATAACAAATACATAGACATGGTAGACACAGGTTACGTCCAGCCCCTCCCTGCGGTCCCGTTCGAGTTCTTCGGGGGACCTTCTTTTGGTCACAAAGCTGAAATATTTATAAATATCTCCCTTTATCTCAAATGTACCCCTGGTCTCCTCATCGAGCTCCCTCATAGCACACTTCAGGGGCTCGGGTATCTCCCTTTTCCGACAACCTCCTGTGATAAACGTCCATTCTTTAAAACGTTTATCACGGACGGTCAAAAACTTTGTAGAATTACCTGCCCGTGTTATGGGTATTACGACACATTTATGTCTTTCTTCGCTTTTCATCCTACAATTCTAAAATAGTTTATTAATCTTCATTTTCCTCGGCGGTCTCGGGAATGGTATCGGGAACCGAATTTTGGTCACTCTGTACCACGGGGCGCGAACACGCCTGGGGCTGAACCTGGGGCGCCGCGGCCTGCTGACTCGCCTCAATGTAGGTGGCAACCTTGTTTGAAAATGTCTTCAGGCCGTTCACCTCTCCCTGCGTCTTCTTGACCTCACGCCAGATAAAGTAGCACACGAGCAAACCCACCACTATAGCAGCCATAAACATCATGTTAGAGTTCATCTCTATCATTTCTATCTATTTACAAAACATTACAGCCCAATTATCGCACCGCCACGGACCTTGGGGTGGCGCTCGGGGCACCCGTAATCAGGATTGGCAAACTGCACGCCCTGGTAGTGAGGTGCCTGGCACTGCACCCGGTGGGTGGCCATGTACCCCGTATCGTTGCAGCACGGCTCGCCCTTCTGGGGCGTCACGCCATTCACGAACTGCTCGATGCGCTTGGATTCCGGGTTGTACATCATAACAAATACTATCGCCAGAATGGCCAAAATGTAAATTAACTTCATTTTTAATATTATACACTATTTTAAACTGCGTAAAGCAGTCCGCCCATGCCGTCCTCTATTCTGAGTATGTTAAAGTTACGGGCATATATCGGCTTTGTGATGGTACTCGAAGTTACAAACTTTGCTGAATCTATTCGACTAAAGTTACACGACCCATTGGGTTGAAGTTTCGAACAGTCTAGGCAGAATGGGAATACAAAGGTAGAGTTTGTTCCCAACTGCGTGGTGACAGTGACGTCCGCCACGAGCGTGCCCGCCCCGTTATACGTGACCGCCACATTGGAAATGGGGTCATCCTGGGACCAGCGGCCAAAGGAAGTGTGATACATGGTCGGAATGATATTGTAATGGGGCGTAACCTCCTTCTGGGAAACTATGTCCACGCCATTGACCTGAAACTTCAGGGTATCTGTAACATTGGGCTGACTCTTTCCAAAAATATCCGTTGTCCCAGACTTTGAAAACATGAAAGAAACGGGGTTACTAAAGTTCAGATCGGTGGGACTTTTGGATTCCTGGTGCTGGTAAATAATCATGTCCCTGCTCTTCTGGTCAATCATGAAACTCCTCTCATCGTTGTCCAGATATATGTAATTTGCCCACAGTTCATATATGGTACTCGGGCTTGCCCCCGAACCCCATGTTATTCTAAGTTCAACATTGTGATACTGAAGGGCTACCAGGGGTATGGAACATTGCCAGTTCTCACAGAAGAAAAAGTTCATAGGGTAGTGATACATTCCGTAGAATCCCAGAACTCCGCCTTCCTCGGTGCCCCTGAAAGTCTGGGGATACCGGGAGGAAAAGTTTCTCAGTGATACCGCCTGGTCGGTGGTCAGGGTGTCTATCACCTGACCGCCAATTATAAATTCCACCTTTTCTATGTCCTGGGCAGTAATATCTGCTTGCAAAACTCCACCTACCTTTTTAGTTATGTATAGATAGTTAAGAAGGTCACCTTTTTTGGTAAACGTTACTGTCGATACGGTACCGGGTTGGGGGTTACCAGTGACAACCTGTGAAAGAACAGCCTGTGAAAAGTTAACATGTCTTCTGAAATTTGTTCGGAAGAATGATATTTCAGGATTTGATGTAAGATGTACATTCTCCTGTCCCTGGGCAACTAATATGGGTAATGCACCAGACATATTACTTTAACACAAGTTTTTTCTATTACAAATAAACCGGAAGGTGAAGTAATTCTCCCCCTCGTCCTGTAGAAGAAGGCCCTGATTGTTATAAAGTTTGATGTCTAACTTTTCGAGTCTCTGAAGTGGGTATATGAAGTCAACCATGATCGGATATCTGTTATAATAAGTAATACGGTTCTTGGCCCCACAATCATCATGGTAGACAGCGCCCATTACATTCGTGAGCTGGGAGGTCGAGAACGCGACGGCATTGGAAAAATCGTTGTACTTTGATCTGAGCTGGTCCACTGAAATGTACACCACGTTGCTGGTAGTGCAGGGGATGCTGGCGGTCACGAGCTCGGCCCTGACCACATCTTTCAGGGGGGTAACGAAAGTTATAGCATAGTTGTTGTTCGCCACCGATCCGGATGAGGAAACTTGTATGTTATATGTTTCTTGGTTACAATTGGGTAACACCATTTACATTTACAATAGATTAATTTACTTGTTAAGGAGCGAGCCGCCGATGCCGTCCTCGATCGTGTAGTTGTGCATCACCGAGTTCACAAACTCCTGGGCACCGCAGATACCACCCGGGGTCAGGTCCTTGCTGTAGTACGAGCCGCCCGGCATGCCCGGGGTGCACTCCATGCTGTAAGGCAGGTCACGGAGGGTCTTGCCCTGAGCGCCATCATTGGTCATCAGGGAGCTGGGCATGAGAATGTACTTCTCGCGCACTGGCGCCGCTGGGGACTCACGGCCCATCACCAGGTACACGGCCACGGCCACGACAACGGCAATAAGAATGCTACGCTGGGTGCAGTTGAGATTCATCATTTATAATAGTGATATAATTTTTTTGCGTTAAAGATTAGATAAATGTTTCTATTAAGACATAAAGGCCGATGTCTGAAATAATAATTGACCGGGATGATCCAGAGATGGAACTCGATGCCGATGAGATGGCCCTGCTGGAGGAAATTGAAATTGACCCCACACCGGCCAGGGCGAGCAGGGGTCCGCGCGCGCGGCCTGGGCCTTCCGTGGACCAGGTCGACACCATGGGTGCTTTCATGAACCCAGATAAGGTTGCGGCCCCCGCCCCGCCGCCGGCTGCCGATGATGGAGTCATAGACCACGGTGAGACTATGGATGATGTGGATGATGCGGATGTGTTTGTGCGCGGCGGCCCTGGTCCTGGTCCATCTGACGAGACGCCCTCCCAGGGCTTTGCTTCCCTGGATGATGAAAAGGCCGACATCCTGAACAAACTGACCAGGCTGAGTCAGAAGAAGGGGATTCATGTAAACAAGCGCCTGAACATGTACTCGGATATTGATGAACTTCGGTCTGAGATAAAGCGTGTGCGATACAGCATAGACGTAGAGCAGTCTGTAAAGTTCTCCAGGCGCATGCTCATTGCCTGTATTACCGGCCTGGAGTTCCTGAACAAGCGCTACGATCCCTTTGACCTGAAGCTCGAGGGCTGGTCCGAGTCAGTTATGGAGAACGTAGAGGATTATGATGAGACCTTCGAGGAGCTGTACGTCAAGTACAAGTCATCGGTCAAGGTACCCCCAGAGGTCAAGCTGATCATGATGGTGGGTGGGTCCGGTATGATGTTCCATCTTACCAATAGCATGTTCAAGTCGGTCATGCCCAATGTGAACGATGTGATGAGACAGAATCCAGACCTGATGCAAAGCATGATGGGCGCGGTCCAAAACACCATGCAGGCCAGGGCCAGCGGTACGGCCACCCCACCCAGGGACCCCACCACGGGGCGCAGAGAAATGAAGGGTCCAGGCTTTGACCTGAGCTCGCTGATGGGAAACCTCTCCATGCCCATGCCCCCTCAGCCCGTGAACACCTTTGGGGGTGACGCCGAGGCCAACGAGGTGAACCAGGCACAGGACGATGACCTGTCTGATATCGTGTCGGTCACCGGTTCGGAGGACGTGCGGGACATCAATGTGAGTGCCCCCAAGAAGCGTCGCGGTGGGCGCAAGAAGAAAACCGAGGTCTCCATTTAAAAAATTGTTAATACATTATAAATGATAGCATATGCACCATTTGAAATGGAGACACCAGTGGTGGTGCAGAAGCCCAGGCCAGTGGTAGGGAAAAAGGCAACCAAGAAGCCAAAAATACCAACCATGGAAGGCACCGAGTGCAACTATGTGGTCTTGGTATTTTTAGTTGGTATTATGTATCTTATTATTACTACTTCCGATTGAAGTGTTTAAAAATATTTAACAAAAAATAATTTTAAACATCTGTAGTATTTGGATATTTAGTTTTGAGATCTGCGTAGGCCAGATCATAAATGCCCTGAGCGAGTTGCTCGCCCGTGAGTGTAACCCCGTATCTAGTTGTGCTGACCGAGGCTTTGCCTTCGGTGCGCGCCTCCTGGGTTGCCCACACCGTGGCCGTGTATCTGAGCATATATCCGGTTTCTACCCTGAACACGTACATGGTGTTGGTCGCAACCGAAATATAAGTACCGGTCAGAGAAGTACCAAACGGTGTTTCATAACTATCGTTGTTGATAAGCCCCATTTAATATACGATGGTATTATATTTTTAAGGCGTCCGAAAGTTATTATTTGTGAGATTTCTCATAATGGGAAACATTCTGGGAGGGCTCTGGGGTGGGGAGTTGTTCACGCGCCGTCTGGGGACCTTGCGCGCGGCCAGGGCGGTCATGGGGGCAAAGTTGGTCACGTACCTGATCTTCTCGCTGGGTTTGCACAGAACAATCTCCCTGTGAAAAACATTATTACTATTTCCCTTCTTCATCTCACCGGCGATGTACCCGTCATAGCCAATGGCGCAGATGTGCCTGGCCACCGTGCGGTTCAGGTTGGCGTTGCTGTTTCTCTTTACATTCTTGGAATTATTCACGCGGAACGTCTCCATTATTGCGTTCTTAATTTTCTGGTTTTCGGTGGTGTTCATCAGGGCCCGGACGGTCTCCCTGTTGTTCATCATAATGAGATTCATGGGCTTTTTGGTCTGATACTCGTACACCCTGTCTCCCTGAAATTTTACGTACAGGTCCTCGACCTTCTTTGACGCATTGTTACCGTAAATAAAGTATGAAATATTGTTACTGTTGTTCACATGTTTGGAGGAGCCACGGTAAAGCTGGGAGTTGGCGGGGAAAGTTTTGGTCTTGAGCATTTAACATAACCAACTAAATTTATTACACTTGGATGTTCTTTCCACCATGATGAAGGCATCCACCATGCCCGGTATGAGTTTCTTGGCGATCGCATCCAGCTCGGCGTCATTCTCACCAACATTTGTGCTATCAATAATGTAATTAAGGATTTCCACGCAGTTCTTGCGAACATCGGCCTTTTTGATGTCCTTGGTGTGAATCACCTTCTGGTACACCTCGGCCATTATAACTGGAAAAGTTTCGGGTGTAATGCCGTTCACCATAATCTTGGCGAATCTGTCCAATGTTTGGGCGTCGATCATATATATTAAAGGATAAGATTATATATTGTACAGTATGACCGAGGATAACAAGGCCATGAGTGTTGATGAACAGGCCGCCCTGGCCGCCGTTAATATAGGGGCGCTGAAGAAGAAGATGAACGCCGATTCCTGGTCCGATCACATGGAGGATCTGATGAAGGCCTGGGGTGAGAAGGCGGCCGGTCTGCGATGGATTCACTCTCGCGACTCGGGGGTCTGGAAGAAGTTCAGTGATAACCTATCCCTGTGGGCCATTGGTCTGACCACCATAGCGAGTACGGCCGCAGTGGCCACGGCCAATATGGAGGAGCCGTCCCCGGCCGTTACGTACAGCATTGGTGGTATTGGTATGATCGCCACCCTGATCCAGTCTGTGAAAAAGTTTTATAACGCAGAGGAAAAGGCGGCCGAGCACGGCGCGGTGGCCAGGCAGTTCGGCTCTTTCTATAGGTACATTACTCTCCAGATGGCCATGGACCGCGCGGACCGCAAGCCTTCTGATGCCCTCTCGGAGTGGGCCCTGGGTGAGTACGAGCGCATGCAGCAGGAGGCCCCGAGCGTGAGCGGCCCCACTGTGGCGGCCTTCAAGAAGGAGTTCGGCACGGATGGTAACATCCCAGACTGCGCCGAGGATGAGTTTGAGATTAAAATTCAGGGCAGGGAGCAGCAGTCTACTTCTTCTGAGGAGTACAGGGATTGAAGGTAGCAAAGGGACTATTTGAACTTTTACTGCACCGCTTCTTCTTGTCGGGTGAAATCACATATCCACCCAGGCCAGAGTTCTTATTCTGGTCACTAATACCGAAAATATTACCGACAAAAGTTGGACTATTCATTACTTAAAACAAAGAATATTATTTTCAGTAATGTCTTCCCTACCACTCATTAACATGATACATGTGGCCAAGGCTGCTTGCCTCATAGACACCAAGGAGCAGTGTGCTATAGCATGGGAGCGGGTAGAGGAGGTGTCGGCCCATAAGTCCCATCTGCGTTCCAGGACCGGTCAGAATCGAAGGGTCATATTTAATGGGGACAAGCTTAAGAAGATCCAGGCCAACACCCTAAAAATTCGCATGGCCGAGGAGGAGATCAAGAAATGTAAACAGGAAATAACCGACATATATCTACAGGGAGAGGGATTTTTTGTTAACATATAGTAAATGCAAGATCACATAGAGTCCTTTGCCCGCGCCTTTGGTATTTTTTCCGCCGCATTCGTGGCCACCCGCTGGGCCTCCAAATCGGCACCGGCCTACGATACCATGCTCATTCTGATTGCGGCCATGCTTGGTGTTTTGCTTGCTAGATAAAAATGTGTCTTTTTATAGCCTAGGCAAGATACCAAGCATGGGCATGCAACTATGGCGTACTCCCACGAAATCCTCGAAACTTTCAACTTTCTCAAAAACATAAATGAAACACGCACCGGCGTAATGCGTGCTTCAAATATGGACCCAAGTTGGGTCAAGGTCACCACCATCACCATCACGGCCAAGCTCAGTGCGGCCCTGGACATCAAGCACATTAGGGAATTCTTTAATCAGAAGGAAACTCTGTGTGTAAAGTCTAGTCAGAGTAAGCATGTGGTCAAGTGGTCGATTGCCCAGACTACCTTTTACAACCAGGTGAGTATCTTTTATGATGATCACAAGAGCCGGAAGTCGGTCAAACTGTTTCCGAATGGTGCGGTCCAGGTGGCGGGTTGCTCGGACCTGCCCGAATGCCGTAGGGTGATCAAGCAGATTGCCTGCATCGTATCCCATGTGACGAAGCGCAAGATGACCATCGATGACTTCAGCGTTGCTATGATCAACACCAACTTTTCCTTGAACTTTAGTGTAAATTTGTATAATATTTTTGATTCCTTTCAGGCGGCCGGGCACGACACGACTTACAACCCAGATAGGTATGCGGCAGTCAAGGTAAAGATGGAGGTGACTCCCGGGAGATTCATCACTGCTAGTATTTTTGGTTCTGGTAAAGTCATCATGACCGGGGCCAGGTGTCTAGAAGAAATTTCATTGACGTATGGAACAATTATGAAAATAATTTGTGAGAACCAATATTCAGTGTATGATGAAAAATCAGAGAAGCCAGATAAGTTTGATGTCTATCGAGGCGTTCCGATTCCAACATGGTTGGAAAAAATATCCAAGACTACTATATAAGAACAATGTCTGAGAGACTTGGAATGGCCGATGGTAGATGCTTTACCATAAATACCGCTTCGACCCTCTTTAACGATCACGTCATGAAGCAAAATGGAATCATGTTCCAGGACAACTACAGTTTCCGCAAGCTCCTGCAGTCCAAGGGCCCGGCCCTCATGGACCCGTACACCAGGAAGGAGAAGTGCCCCCAGTGCAACCAGGCGCTGCTCCCAGTAAAAAATACATACTAATTATATATGATAGCGGTAGTAATCATTATACTTCTTATATGCTGCATGCTTAGTTCCTCGGGGGGCGGTGGATACTGGACTGGGTACATCCCGGGGACTTATTTGTATAAAGTTAGAAAGCTTAACGAACTTATAGTTGACTATGATGAATCTGGTGAATGTGATAAAAAGAAGTTAATGACGAAAATAGATGAAATTGGTACACTTGAGCGACCACCAGAGTATCTGAAGG
>Ga0180433_10008340_pt1 | contig 12918 bp, 8 predicted proteins | sample SS_ome_8_FD_132980 | JGI IMG/M metagenome (GOLD analysis project Ga0180433, IMG submission 132980) | Hypersaline lake sediment archaeal communities from the Salton Sea, California, USA - SS_1_D_1 metaG | ecosystem: Environmental > Aquatic > Non-marine Saline and Alkaline > Hypersaline > Sediment... | reverse complement strand
TCTCTCCATTGTTTTTGGTTTTCAGCGTTACAAGGCACGCCGTGCCCAGTCGCATAAAAGATATTATTAGCTAAACCAAAATGAGAATCTAATATATAACCTTCCTCTACAGCAATATTCCTTAATTTAATTATCATATCAGTAACTGGAATGTTACGAGGACAGCGTTCATAGCAATAGTAACAAGTGCTACATAGCCAAATATCTATATCTTGCAGAACAGAAACATCTCCAGTTAAAGCCTTTCGAATAGCAACTCGTGTTCTATAAGCAGTACGCCTTCCTGAAGGACAACTACCTGTGCATGTACCACAATTAATACATGCCCTCATTTGCTCTAAACCGGCATCGACGAACTTTTGTGCAATATCAGAACTCGTAGACTTATAAACTTTTCTCTTGATATACTTTTCCACATTATCGCTCATAATTTAACACCAATTTATTTGTATTAATTAATTTAATTTATTTCCAGATTAAATAGTAAAAAGAATAATTTTTCTATTTGTTCAAACTTATTTAATTGATAATCTTATGAATGTAAAAGTATTTTTTAATAAAAAAGTTGTTAAAATCTTTAATTATTAATTTTAATGTTTTAATTTTGTCTAAAAGCTTAATCGTTTAAAAAGAATATTTTTTTTACACACAACAGAATCAGCAAAAAGGATATATACTAATATAAATCATTTATATAAAAAAAAGACAATATTTATATAATATTTAATAAATTATTATACTGAAAGACCGAAGGAAAAATAAGTAATAAGGAAAAAATCAAACCAAGACTCCTGCCACGCCCTGGATTTTTGTCTTTTGGTTAGCGTAGAAATACGCTCTGATTTCGCCCTCCTTATTCTATATAATTTTTGACCTTGTATTGAGGTCTTGTGGGCAGGAGTCATTACCTTACTTTTCTATCTTGTTAAATGAATTGATAGTGTAACGTTCGTGAAACGGAGGTTTCATATAGTTTTGTTAATACGAGGAAACCATTCTAATATATCTCTCGATAATACATTGAACACTTAATAGGAAAAAAAATTTTAGAATGAAAATATTTTTTTTTATAACGGTCTCTATTGGTTTGAAGCTAAATATGCCTTTGCGTCTTCCATGTTATCAAAATAAGCTGTAGTAATGCCGAATTTTTCTTTCATAAATTCAATGTCTTTATCCATCTTTTCTACCGACATTTTCGTTATGACAGACTTCGAATTAATTAAAGCGAATTGCTTTACTCCAATTTTAATCATTTTTGGAAACCAACTTTCTTGAAACCAATCTTGCACGTCTTCTGGAATAACTCCCATTTTTGTCATATCTACAAGATTTTTAGTGCAATTATACTCATTCGAATAATCATATACTTTTTCAAAGAATTCCATGAGTTCCTTGCTCGGAACAAAAGCTTTCACTTCCCATTCTATACAATTTTGAGCAGGATCATGTCTTATTTGAGTTAAGTCATCTTCATGTAATATTTTCATTATAATAACCTCAATTTTTGAATTATGTGTAAAAACCTAGTGAAAGATTTTATATTTAAAGCTTAGGGATATAGAATGTTTATATATATGAATTAATAATGTATCTAAAACTCGTGTCTACATTTGATACAGACATATTTTGTAGCATATATTCGTCTCGGTATGTAGCTGATGATTCGGGTTTTATCTTCATATTCTTTAATGCTAGGTCCTATAGCACCACATATAGGGCATTGTCTTTTGTTAACTGCATGCGATGCGCTATAGGGGTGTACTTGATTAACATGTTGATTAGGAGTCATTACTTGACTTTTATATTGATTTGAAGTAGCCGTTGCTTGACTTGTATATATATTTGTAGTTGATGTTGAAGATTGATTATAAGTTTGTGTTTGAGTTTGTTGTTCTGCAATCTTCTTTAATTGGACTTTTAATTGTAAGTTTTCATAATTTAATTGATGAATTTGGTTGTCTTTCAAGTCTAACTGTGCTTTATAATCAAGGAGTCTTGCTTCTAATTGATGAACTTGATTTGATAATTCTCTTATCTTACTTTCGTTTCTTGAACTTAAATCTTGATACATTTTTCTTTAGTTTCGAATATTTTACAAATTTGTAAATATTGGTTTTCCCAATTCCTTAATGATAAGTTTATATTTAAGTGTTATTACTCTATTAATATTTATTTGAACATCTATTCTCTTAATTAAATTAAATATGGTTAAGAATTGAAGTAGTATCAGATAAAGAAATATAGATGAGCTTCATTTTCAAAAAATAAATATTTAATAATAAGGTATATCAACGATCTTCAAGTTTTCTTATAATCATGATCACTTTTGAGTTTCCATCAATATCATTATATAATTTTGCTCTAAAATCAACGAGAAAATAATTACCCTCTTTATCTCTAAGTCTAATATCCACTGTTTGCCCTCCTTTCATGATACCATCTCTCAATGCTTTGGTTGCAATCTTTAGATCGTCTGGATGAACGAGATCAATCGGTTTTAACGTTTTTAAATCTTCTTCTGTATATCCTGATATTTCTATAAGGGCTTTATTCATGTATTCGTATTCAAATTTAGAATTGAAAATACCAATCATTTCATTAGAATTCTCTACAATATATTTGAATTTTTCTTCTGATTCCCTTAATTTATGTTCTGCTTTTTTCTGTTCAGTTATATCCCTAAGTGAGGATATGAAGCCGATCATGTTTCCGTTGTCATCGTAATAATTTGTTGGCATTGCTGAAAGCCAAACATAATGTCCATCTTTATGCTTAGCTCGAAATTCGAATGTAGTTTCAGTTGCCGTTTTTTTACTTTTTATTGCATTCTTGAAACTCTCAAAAACATGTTTAGCGTCATCAGGATGGACAAATGAAAATCCAGTATCATTATTAATTTCTACTCCTCCTAGCATTTTAGATACCTGATGAGTGAAGAATTTAAATTTTCCATCTAACCCAATGACTATAATACCGTCTTTAGTTTTCTCGACAACATCTTGATATTTTCGTTCTGATTCTCTTAATTTTTGTTCTATCTCTAGAATATCAGTGATATTAAATGCTGACACTTGAAGAGCTATTATCTTGTCATCAACATCTTTAATGGGTGAAACATTTATAATGTATGTTTTTTGTCCAGTTGGGAAATCATAAGTTTCCGTGTATCCTAAAGACTTTCCAGTGTTAAAAACTTCTAAATTTATGTTATAATTTTTTTCGGCAGCTTCTGGGGAAAAGATATCAAATAACGACTTTCCAATGAAATCCTCGGGTTCACCGCCTAAATCATCAGCACCTTTTTTATTAATTAGAAGAAATACGCCTTCCTTATCAATAATCGTTATGGCAGATTCAGAATTTTCAAATAAACTCCTATATCTCATCTCGGATTCTATTAGTTGCTTTTCTGCTTTCTTGCGTTCATTTATGTTCCTTGAAATAATGATAAATTTTTTTCTTCCATCTTGAGCTATAAAAGAATGTCCCCGAAATTCCACCCATTCCCACATACCATTTTTATGTTTTATTCGTAGCTCCATTTTTCCTCCCTCCTCTTTTATTATTTCTCTGAGTTCCTTTGATTCTCTATCGTCTGGATGGAGTAAATCAAAAGGATTCATTCCCATCAATTCCTCTGATGAGTATCCATTTGATATTTTCTGGGAGATAAACTCGAATTGATATCTTTCGCCAAGGATGAAAATAGTATCTGCAGATCTTTCAAAAAGTAGTGATAAAAAGTCTTCTAGTTGAGGAGATATGGAACCTCCCCCTTGTTCATCTGAAGTCATGTTAATACCCAACAGTTATTATAAAGTGATAATAAGAAATCTCATATATATATCAATAGTAATAAATATAAATCTGAGTTTAATATCATTTGTTTGTATCACAAGAAAGTCAAAATTAACCCTGAGCTACTCTTTTGGGGTATCTACTCTGTGCATCTAAATTCTCGTAAAACAACTTTTCAATTAATTTTTGGCGTAATTCCGGCTCTTTAAACCATAAATTGTTCAATTCATAAGGATCATTTTTTCTATCGTAGATTTCACCATAATCGCGTAAGCTTAAATAGACAGTCATCTTGTACTCGTTTGTAACCAAATATCTTAACCTAGCTTTGAGACCAAATATCTCCTCATCCTCCTCAATCAAGCAAAAATTTCTAACCTGTGCGGTTGGATCCTTTAATACCGGTGTGATATTAACACCTTGCATGTCTGGAGGTTGTTGGCGAGAGCTAACGCGCAATAATTTCAGTAATGTTGGAGCAAAATCGATAGAACTCATTAAAGAGTCTGATATTGAGCCAGGCTTAGTAATTCCCGGCACTTTCCATATCATTGGGACATTTAAAACACCATTAAAAGGAGAAAACCCTTTTAAAATGAGTCCGTGGTCGCCCATTAAGTCGCCATGATCGCTTGTATAAATTACTATAGTGTTATCAGCCATACCTAATTTTTCTAAAGCACTCAATATCTTTCCCACGCCTTCATCTATCATCGAAATTGCGCCATATGTTTTTGCAATGAACCTTCGAACTTCTTGTTCAGTCGTACTTCTCTGTACTAAGCCTATAGTCGGGGGAGGATTCATTACGATATTACCGAAATAAGGGTGCTTGCTCACATTCTTAAGATCGTTAAAACTGGGGGGTAATGCGATATCTTCTGGCTTATACATATCGCTAAATCTTCCTGGTGGGCACATTGGATGGTGTGGATCGGGATAAGAGCAAAATAAGAAAAATGGTGTATCTCCATATTCTCCCTTTGCCTTACGTTCGAGAAATGCTATCGAGCGCTCTGTAACGTATGAAGTTTGATATAACTCTTCGGGAAGTTCAGTATCGTATATTAAATCTTCAAACGCATGCTCCATTCGTTCCTTGATAGATTTAGCATAGCCTGGATTTAATTCTTCTAACCAGTCTAAATAATGTCCCGCGCATAAGTCACCATGCCCTAATACGATCTCGACCTCTTCATAGCCGTAATAGGGTTTTTTAAACCTTTCTCTCACGCCTGAATCTTTTTCTGGAGAGATCCATTGCGAGATCCGTTCTGCTGAATAGGTGGTCTCATCAAAAAGGGGATCGGTGAAGAAATTATGGTGCAGTTTTCCAATAGCCACTGTGTGCCAACCTCGTGTTCGCAAAGTTTCCGTTAATGTAGGAACATCTTCGGGTAAATTGATTCCATTGCTCCTACTCCCATGCATGTTTGGATACATTCCAGTTAAGATACTTGCTCTATTAGGTGTGCAGACTGGATTCGCACAAAAAGCACTTGTGAATCTCATTCCTTCTAAAGCAAGACGGTCTATATTTGGTGTTTTTAATATGGGATTACCAGCACAACTTAAATGATCAGCTCGTTGCTGATCGGTAATTATGAATAATACATTCATTTTTTTGCTCATAATATATTACCTTTGGAATTTCTATTAATATAAATTTATAAAAAAAAATTGATTTATTCCTTAACTGAAGCAGGATCGATATAGAATCCAGGATTTGACACCGTATTTGGATCAAATTCCTGCTTGATTGCCTTTAACCATTTATGGTAATTACACGCAATGGGTCCGAAAATGTCAGGCATTTTGCTCCCCTCGTCGTCAACCGTACCGAGTCCTAAGCCTAATAGGTATTTTTTAGATGCTTCTACTATCGATTTTAAGTATTCTACAGAAGTCTTTCGAGATTCAGGATCCGCTATATCGTACATGTAAAGCTCTTCTAAATGGCTATAAGTACCTTTTTCGTAGGGATTGCCCCAGACATTATCTGCGCCATTTTCAACTAAACCTCTATCAACTATGAGTTTCCTTTTTAATTCTTTTCCTATTTTTATTATTTATAGGTGTATTATGTGACACACTTATATTTAAAACTATTAAGATAATCAAAACTACACTTCTCTGTAAGCGAGTGTGTTTTTCTAGATAAAGCTCTATTATTCAAGCAAATATTTAAAAATTATAGTTATATATTATCTTATAATCCAATAAGTTAAATATTGCTATAATACTTTAGTAAAATCTATATAATTCACGCAAATGAAATATTAATGGTAATCTGGTGAATTTAGAAGGTTTTAGGTATATTAATAAAAGATTAATTATTTTAAGTTGAGGTATGAATTACAATGACGATGATGGAACAGTTAAAAATTGAAGATTTAGAAAAAGAGCTGCAAGAGAAAGAAAAAGTTATTCAAGAACAGAATAAACTAATCGAAATCCTTCGTGAATCCAATTACTTAGTTAAATTAGTAAATCAAAAAGCCATTGACGAAAAGAATAGAATCATTAAAGAAAAGGAAAAAATTATCAAGGAATTAAGAGAAAAAATGAAAAAGCAGATCACTCTTACCATTAAATAGTATTTGAAAGTCTCTCGCTTGATCTTAAATCCTACTGGTAATTTCACTGGAAAAAAGGTTCTAAATTATAATTCTGTTAAAGTCTTTACAAGCATTATTTCAGCAGAAAATCCAGGAATCATGCCCTCATACGAAACTATCCCCTTTTCTTTCATTTTCTTAAGGATTAATCTCACGCCTTCAAATTCATCGGCACATAAATCTTGTAGCGCTTTATATCCTAGTTTTCCATCGTTTTCTTTTAATTTATCATAAATGAATTTTTCTTCTTCAGATAATGACATAATTTCATTGTAAAATCAAGCATATTTAAAAATTTGGATCTATTATTCCTTTTTATTTCTTTGAGTATTTTGATATTCAAAAATCATTTATCATCTTCAATTCCTTCAATATCATCAGATAATTCGTCTAAATACTCATATTGTTTTTCCTGTGATAAAAAAGCTAATTCTTTCTTTAATTTCTTCTTTCTTTTCTCTGGAATATTCAAATCTTCTAATCGATCGCGAATATCTGGTTTTAATACAGTATATATTCTTGAAAAATATTTTTTTACTACTCCTATTTTTTCAAAATCTCCATCCTCATCTTTTACCGTGTCTTTGATTTATACCACCATCTTTTATGCTCTTATCATTTTTTTTTTATTTACTTGAACTTGTTTCATCTTTATAAAAATTTATGTTCTCTAAGAAAAATATAGCTTTCAGGATATTAAAACAATTGGAGTCCAATTTTTCTCGTAGATATTATATTTAGACTTACATTTTTGTGTTTTTTCAAAAGTTAAATAAAAATATTCATGTTTTAGGAATGGAAAAACTAAAAGTACTTCCTTTATTTCTTCCTTCAGATTCAACCCATATATTTCCACCGTGTAATTTCACAATTTTTTTTGCTATATATAAACCTAAACCAGTTCCTTCAATATTGATGTCCCAGCTTTGACCATATCTTTCAATTTTTCCGAATTTCTTAAATAACTTTTTTTTCTCATCTTCGGTTATTCCTACACCACTATCTTTAACCGAGATAACAAAAGAATCGTCTTTTTCTTCAGCAAAAACAAATATCTCCCCTTGAGAAGGTGTATTTTTAATAGCATTTGATAAAAGATTAATTAATACATCATATAACCTTTCTTTATCAAAGCTTACAATTATGTTGTCTTTTATATCTATTGATATCTTTTGGTCTCTTAATGTAGCTAATGATTGCACTTCTTTCACGCAAAATTTTATTAAAAAGGACAAATTATCTTGTGATGAAGTTAAAATTACTTTATCTTGCTCTAATTTGGAACTCTGCAAAAGCGAGTGAATAATTCGTTCAAGGCGCGTGCTACCATCTTTAATCTCGTCTAATAAAGATATCACATCAGAGTCTAACTTATATCCGTGTCGAGTTAATAATAACTCAGTAAATCCTTTTATTGATATTAAAGGAGTTTTTAACTCGTGAGAGGTTCTTGATAATAAATCCGATTTTAATTTACTTATCTCGCTTAAAGCTTCATTTTGTGCTTCTAATTGTTCTCTTGCTTCCCATCTTCGTTGCTCGATCTCAATAGCATCACATATTAGAAACATTACTAAATCATCTTGATGGGTTATTGTTGGATTTGTATCATAAAGAATGCATAATAACCCATCGTAGTAATCTTTAAGTCTAATTAATTTTCCATAACAACCTTTTATATTATGATTAATTATGAAATGATCTGTTTTAGCGTATGGAGTATCGTTAATATTCTGTAATACTTGAGAATTATCGTGTTCTTCCTTGAAAAATTCGCTTACATGAATTGCTTTTTCAAAATCTACCGCATCATATGTAAACATCCTCTTATCGCTTGTAATTACTTCGTACTGTTCTTTTCTCTCTCGAGTTGTTTTATGTACAAATAGTGCGAGTTCCCCATTCATTAGACTACAGCATGTATTTAATAATAAGTGGATATTATTTTGTACATCGGCGGTGAAGGTCAAGAAATTCATGTTTAGTTCGCTAATTAATTCTTCATAATTGCGTTTTTCTGTAATATCTTGGATTATTACTTGCATTAGTTTTTTATCGCCAATTTTGATGTTTGAGGTTTGTGCTGTTATCCATGCCGGACTACCGTCTTTTTTTTTAACTTGAAGCTCTAATTGTCTATGGATCGTTTTTTTTGGGTCCATAACTTTAATCCTTTCTAAAGGTTTAATTGTAGGGGAAAATGCTTGTAATTTCAAGTAGTTTTCCCCAATTAAATCCTCCTTTGTATAACCAAGCATTAATTTTGTTGTTAAATTACAGTCTATTATCAATCCTTTTTTATCCATTAATATTATTGCATTTGGGGATGTATCAAACAAGTTTCGATATTTTTCTTCAGATTCTTTTATTTTCTTCTCAGCTTCCATTTTTTCTGTTACATCCATTAATGCGGCATAGGTTGCGATCCTACCGTTTAATTGTAGTTCTTTTCCATAAGATTCAATCCATTTTATTTTTCCTGATTTTGTAATGATTCTAAACAACTCAAATTGAGGAATATTTTTAATTCCCTCTGCTCTTTTTTTCAAACGATCTATCAATATTTGTAAATCCTCAGGATGTACAGTTTTTCCCCAATCCTCCATTGTCCATTTCATTACCTCTTCGATAGAATATTCTGTTATTATTGAAAATCCCTCATTAGCGTATTTAAAGAGATTATCTTGCATTATCACTATTCCCATTAGTGATTGTTCAGCTATATGTCGATATTTTTCTTCTGATTCTTTTAATTTAGACTCTGCTTCTTTTTTTTCAGATTCATCTTTCACGATACCTACGATTTTAGGAATTTCATCTACAAAAACTATATTTCCATGAGCCGACATCGGTATATAATATCCATCCTTATGTTTCGCTCTAAATTCAAAATAGATTGGTTTATTTTGTTTATAGGACTCCTCAGTAAGTAACTGAATTTGTTCTATATCATCTGGATGTGAAAGGTCATATCCATTTGTTCCAATAAGTTCTTCTCCTTTATAACCTAGAACATCAGAGACTTGATGGCTAATGTAATTTATTCTTCCATCAACATTCATCTCAATTATAATATCAATAAGATTTTTCTCACGCTCTCTATATACCTTTTCCGATTCTTTTAGTCTATTTTCTGCTTTAATTCTCTCTGAAATATCAATAGCTGTTATTAAATCTGCTGGCTTTCCTTGAAATAATATTGCTTTTGAAAAATTTTCAATCCAAATAATTTCACCATTTTTCTTTATACCTCGATATCTGTAATTCAGCTCAATATCCGATCGCCCTTCTTGTTTTTTCCTTAATTGATCGAGTATGAACTCCCTGTCTTCAGGATGAAATGTTTTTTGAAACTCCTCGACTGTCCAATTTAGTATTTCTTCTGTAGAATATCCCCATATTTCGGGAAAAATTTTATTCGTGTATTTAACATGGTTGTCTTGAACTATGCATATGCCCATCATGGATTGCTCTGCGATAGTTCGAAATTTTTCTTCAGATTCTTTTAAGCTCTGTTCCATGAGTAACTTATCGCTGATATCAACTTCCATACCCAAAATTGCTGGACGCCCTTCAAACATAATTGATTTAGAAAAATTTTCAATCCAGGCTATTTGTCCCTTATCATTGATTATCTTTATGGGATATTGAGATGTTATACTTTTTTGTCCTGATTCTTTTTCCCTTAAGTTTTGTATGACAACATTTCTATAATCTGGATGTATATATTTAAGGAACTCTCCAGGTTTTAATTTATATAAATCTTCAATAGAACCCCCATGGATGTTTACTAACTGTTGATTAGCGTATTTAATTATACCATCTTGGAAGATTACTATTCCCATCATTGACTGGTCGGCAATAGTCTTGAACTTCTCTTCAGATTCCTTTCTCATAGTGATGTCTTGTAGTGTGGTTTGAAAAAAACTCGTACCACTAATTTTAAGCTTATCTACATTCAACAAACATGTCTTTTCTGTTCCATTTTTATGTCTTATTTTAACTTCGTAATTATGAATCATTCCATTCGTAGCCATTATCTCGAAAATTTCTGAATGTTGTTTGATATCGATATAAATTGATTCAAGGTTAATGATGTTTAACTCTTCCTTTGAATATCCTGTTATTTCTTCGATTTTATCATTCATTAACACAATTTCATTGTCTTTATTTGATGTCGTTATTCCAATTGGAGATTTTTCAAATAAAATACGATATCTTTCTTCAGAGTCTTTTAATTTTTGTTCTGCCTCTTTCCTTTCATTTACATCTCTCGAAATAATAAGAGCTTTCGTGTTTCCATCTTTATCGATAAATGTCTTCCCCTTTGCTTCAAGCCATAGCCAATAATTATCTTTATGTTTGAATCTAAATAATGCTCCTCCTTTACTATGTTTAAAACCCTCAAATAAGGCTTTAGCTGTGTGATTTACATCATCAGGATGCAAATACATTAAAACAGATTTTCCAATGACCTCTTCCTTTGAATAGCCTAACGTTTGTTGAAAGGCCTGTTCATTGAGGTATTCATATTTAAAACTTTTATTAAGAATACCAATTAAATCATAAGCCGTTTCAGAGATCACCTTATATTTTTCTTCAGATTCTTTTAATTGCTCCTCTACCATTACTTTTTTTGTTATATCGATTTGAATTCCTAAAATCGCTGATCTTCCTTCAAAGATTATTGGTTTAGAATAATTTTCAATCCACGCAATCTCCCCTGACTTTTTTACTATTTTAATAGAATAATGAGTCAAGGAATCTTCTTGACCTGATGTCTTTTTTCTTATTTGTTCAGCAACGATTTTTCTATAATCTGGATGAATTGCTTTTAAAAACTCACCTGGTTGCCATTGATAAATCGAGTCATCATCCTCATATCCATAAATACTTGCTAACGTCTCATTAATATATTTCACTTGCCCATCTTGAAGAATAACAATTCCCATCATGGATTGTTCTGCAATCGTTCTGAACATTTCTTCGGATTCATGTAATTTCTGTTCTGCCTGTTTTTCTCTTGTAATATCTCGAGAGACTAACAAGATCATTTGATTTCCTTCTGAATCATAGCTTACTCTCCCATTTACACTCATCCATTGGTATGAATTGTCTTTTGCGCGCATCCTAAATTCTCCTCGCCCCTCTCCCTCCTTAATAGTTTTTTTTAAAATCATCGCAGCTCTTTTAAAGTCGTCTGGATGTAAAAATTCCATTGGAGTTTTCCCCATTACCTCTTCCTCGGAAAATCCTGATATTCTTTCTTGTGTTTCATTAATAAATTTCAGCTTAAAGTTCTCATCTAATAATGAAATTATATCGTTAATATTCTCCGTGATGAATCGATATTTTTCTTCGGATTCTTTTAATTTTTGTTCTGCTTCCTTTCTTGCGGTAATGTCTCTTCCCGTCAACAGTGCTTTTATATTTCCATCATTATCTGTATAAGTTCTTCCTTTAGTTTCAACCCAAACATAGCCGTCATTTTTGGTTCTTATTCGTATATCTGCAGAATTCTCACCTTTATCAAAACCTTTTCTTAATCCCCTCATTGCTTTTTGTACATCGTCTGGATAAATGAGATTTAAAGATGTTTTTCCTACTATTTCATCTTTCTCAAATCCCAAGTTCTCCTTGTATACTCTTTCATTAATATATTCATATTCGAATTTGTCATTGAGGATTGCGTAAAAATCATTGGAGTAGTTAGAAATCAATTCAAATTTGAGTTCAGCATCCCGGAATTCCTTTTCTTTAATTTTGATGTGAGTAATGTCTTTTAAAATTAAAAATAATCTCTCTTGAGCATTAATAGTCTTTGCTTGCTTTCCTTTAATTTCAACAAAAATGCAATCACCATCTTTCTTCTTTAATTTAATTTCATTCGATTTTTCCTCATCAAGCAAGGCATTCTTGACTATAGAAGAAGGATCTATCCTATCTCCCTTAATTATCAATTCTAAAAACGAACGTCCAATTAGCTCGTTCCTTGAATAACCTAAAGTTTCTTGAAAAACCCTCTGATTTATCATTTCAATCTTATAATTTTCATTTGGATCTACGATACAAATCAGGTCGTTAACATTCTCTAACACTAAATCAAAGGTTTCTCGTATGTCATATAATTTCTCTAGAGTTTCAACCATAAATATCACATTAATATAAATTTTTATAATTTAAGTTGTCAAATTTCCTCAATAACTAATTTTAGTGTGAAGATTTAAAAAGTTTTACCTTATATTATATCGACGCTTGTAAATGAAAAATAGCAATATAATTAATTAAGAGCATCAAAATTCAAAATAATGATTTTTTACCACAAAAGGTAAATTTAAAATAGAGCTTGATTTTATTACTTTATTCTAAAAATGAATTTTAATAAAAAGAAATAAATAAAGATAAAAAAGTGGTGAAAAAAATCTTCGACAAATCTAATTGTGCCACATGTGAAACAATTGACTGTTTGACTAAATGCATGTGGATTGATTTTGAAAAT
>Ga0180433_10008339_pt1 | contig 12920 bp, 12 predicted proteins | sample SS_ome_8_FD_132980 | JGI IMG/M metagenome (GOLD analysis project Ga0180433, IMG submission 132980) | Hypersaline lake sediment archaeal communities from the Salton Sea, California, USA - SS_1_D_1 metaG | ecosystem: Environmental > Aquatic > Non-marine Saline and Alkaline > Hypersaline >... | reverse complement strand
TTCTCTTATTTGCTCATTTTTTAGATTTTTTATTTTTCGCATTTTCCTACTCTCTGTTTTAAAATGAAATATCTCGAGAGTAGTATACACTATAAGTGTCTTTTTAGCATGCGAGCTCTATAGAAAAAGATGGGAAAAAAATCATTCTCTTTGGAGACTTTCACATACCACATATTTATGGCAACATACAAAGAAACAAAATTATTAATCAATTAAAACAACTCGACAAAAAAGATACACTTGTATTGGTGGAAGATGCTTTCAGTACAAATGAATACAATAAAAATGATAAAAAACACATAAAGACAATACGATTTCTCAAATCAAAATTATCGTGTCCAATAAAGGGTACATTATCCCCCGTGCCTCTTGCCCTTTTACATTCCCACCTCATAAAAAATAACATAAATTCTATAAATGTAGAAAACAGACACATACAAATGCTTTTTTCACATTGGGATGCATATTTATTAAGATTACCAAAATCTTCCCCAATTGATGAAGTACAACAAAATATAAATCGTATAAAATCTTACAAAGAAAAGCTAGCAATACCAACACAAAAAAGAGCTAAAGTAATAATTCAAAAAATTGAAGAATATACCCTAAAAAACTATATCTCTACAGAATCAATACCACTACTGGATTTCGAATTTATTCACAATATTTTACTAAATCAAAACAAGAAAAGAATATATGTATTTGCAGGATTTCTACACACATTAGAAATAGAAAAAATACTTATCCAAGATATGGGCTATAAAAAAGACCCATCTAGCAGTCAAAATGCTTTTCCTTGTAACTGTAGAAAAAAAGATATTAACCAATTCAACTTATTAAATCTAAATTTAAATACCGGTTGTTTAATAGAATGCTCCCCAGAAGATTTTAGCATCCAAGAAGATCTAGAATACCACAATATACATGATAAAAAGCAACGCATAGAAAAAGAAATAGAAAACAAAAAGAATGAAAGGGCAAAAAAAATGAAAGAAGAGCTAATACGTAAAAGAAAACTTGAAGAAGAAAATGAAAAAAAAATAAGAATGCAGGATCCTTTATATCGTAAAAAACTTGAAGAACTAAAGCGTCTAAGAAAAAAAATGAGAGAAGAAAAAAGGAGAAATATCAATAACAAGTGACAATCTTACAAAAATTTTCTATATTGCTTGTATGTATTAAGCTAAAAAATAATATCCGTATTTGTAATAGAGCGGATTAAAAAAAGGAAAACAGCTTATGATGTACAATAATGTAATAAAAGCAATTGGAAATACCCCACTTGTGAAATTAGAGTTAGGAACACCTGCAAGCATTTATGCGAAGCTTGAATATTTAAATCCATCAGGTAGCATAAAAGATCGTTCAGCATTATACATGATCGAGTATGCTGAAAAAGAAGGTATATTAAAACCCGGTGGCACAATAATTGATGCCTCTTCTGGAAATCACGGTATTGCCGTTGCAATGATCGGCGCATTAAAAAATTATAAAGTAATTATTACAGTTTCAGAAAAAGTCAGCCAAGAAAAATTGAAAGCAATACAGGCATATGGTGCTGAAGTTATGATGTGCCCTGCGACAAAATTTATTGATGACGCGCAAAATTATCATGCCGCAGCATTAAAATTGCAAAAAGAAATACCAAACTCTTTTATGCCAAATCAATATTTTAATGTTACCAATGCCCAAGGGCATTATAAATCATTAGGTCCTGAAATTTGGAAACAAACTAATGGCAAAATTACTCATTTTTTTGCCGGTGCAGGAACCGGAGGCACGATCAGTGGCGCAGGCAAATATTTAAAAGAACAAAATCCCAATATCAAAGTAATAGCGATAGATTCGAATAACTCACTTTATTCTACTAAAGGTAATCCTAAGCCGTATAAAGTCGAAGGTATAGGCATAGATTTTGTCTCTCCAGTATTAGACCATGAAATTATCGATGAAATTATCCCCGTATCTGATGATCAGGCGCTTGCAATGGCAAAAAAAATGGCTAATAATAATGGTCTACTTGCTGGCCCAAGTAGCGGTGCAGTTGCATATACAGCCCAAACATATGGAATGGGGCTTCAGGAGGGGGATCTGGCAGTCGCTATATTTGGCGACTCAGGACGAGCATATTTGACAAAAAATTACTATTAAAGCTGACCCAGGGGGGCTGTTGACAGTCAGTATCCTTTTAGAATAAAATAGTTATATGTTAATTTTACTCGATAAATGGAGAACTCGAGCATATTTTTAAAAAAATTTATTTTTATAAACCAATTTCAAGATTAATAAGGGCTTATACCGTGAATAACGTAATAAATACTATAAACAAAACGAGATACTTAGTAATAAAACTAGTATTACTAGCTACAATAAGTCTTAGCTTGCCTACTCAAGCATTTTTAGGCTTCAAAGGAAGCCCTTGCGCATATATAAAGAAAAAATATAGTAAAGCAAAAAACTATATTAATTCTAATAAGAAGCTTAAAACAGCAGCTATTAAAGTTGCATCTATAGTAGTAGGAGCAGCAATAGGAGTAGCAATAGGCTGCGGAGCAGCAGCCGGAGCAAAAAAATTGCCTAAAAAAGCACAAAAGCCTGTTCTTATTTGTTTTTGCGTTGCTTGTTGTATTCTTGGTTTTTTAAAGGCAGCTTATTTTGATCCGAAAAGACAGAAAAAAATTCCACTTAGAAGACGCAGAAAAAATTATTATGACATTTTAGGGCTTAAATATGGCGCAAGCAACACTGAAATTAAAAAAGCCTATCGTAAACTTGCAATGGAATGGCATCCAGATACAGTAAATAATCATCACCCTAGCACCACTACTAGAGAAGCTACAGAAAAACTTAAATTAATAAATGAAGCTTATGAAATGCTTATTCCTAAAGTAAAAAAGAGAACAATAATCGAAAATAGAACAAACATGATAATGTAAAATAAAATATATTAAAAATTTAATTAATAACCAATATCAGGAGGTTTATACCATGAATAAGGTAAATAAGATAAAAAGTTTTACTATAAAACTTACATTAATTGCATTGCTCAGCTCTAGTGTTGGAATACAAGCTGGCCTATTTGATACTTTTTCAAGTATATGGAATTATGGTCAGGAAAAATACAAAACTGCGCAAAAAGTTGCAAACATTGCAAAATGGGGAACTTGTATAGGAGGAGGAATCCTTTTTTACAAAACATTTGTAAAACCTACCTCAAACATAATCTTTGGCAAAAAAAGCTCAATCGGCCGCCTTGTAAATACAGGAGACAAAGCTATAAATCATTCTCTTTTGGCAGGAAGTATGGTTGGGGCATATTGCCTTTATAATCACCTTGCCAATAACAAAGAAGTTATTAGTGCATTAAGTAAAGGATTTAATCAAGTAAAAGAAAAGATAAAAGAAATAAGAAAACAAATGAATCAAAGATTTAATCAAACCGATGAAAAAATTGACCAAAATGGCCAAAAACTTGATAAACAAAGCAAAAAACTTCAAGATATCAAAAATGACCTTAATGACATCAAACAACGCTTATCTACAAAAAAATTAAATATTAATTAAACGTAGAATAAAGGCATATAATCTCAAAAAGAGCATCTGGATTTCAGGTGCTCTTTTTTTACAAGAAATTATGTAATACTTTTAGATTTGCTGGAAGCGGCTTAGCACAAAATCCTCCTGGGGCAATATGACTCCCTAAGCAAGGATTAGAGACACGCTCCTTGCGAACAATCACCCTTGAATTATAGATTGGCTTATAGCCAATGGTTTGTAAAATATTGCTCACATTCCTAATGTGAGATCCTCCTGCAATTACAATTGAATTTTGCTTCTTTGGCGAATTTATTATAGAGTGCACAATTTTGGCATCAACCAATGAACTATCAAATGTAAGCAATTTTTTGACCAACCCCAACCTATTAGTGGGATTTGTATTGTAATAAAGATAATCAGCTACACTCATCTTTGACATTTGTCTTAATTTTAATCTTTTCAGGTCATTTTCAATCGTAGATATACATGTTTTATACCAATTGTTTAACATTTTTCCATCATTAAAACGAGAAACATCTTTTAGCACTCTCTGCACTTCTTGTTCAAAATTTTTTATAAAAATACCAGAGGTCGAAGCAAATTTTCTTAAATTAGCATGTATATTATTAACTACTGGGGCCAAAGAGGCAACTCTACAATACCGATATTCTACATTTTCAAGAAATCTAAATCCTTTATCTCTATATTTTTTTGCAAGTCCTCCTAATATCCCACCAGATGAATTTATAAAAAACCTCCCACAACATTTTCGTCCTCCACATCCGGCAGAACTTACATCTTCAACTACCACTTTCGTTCTATCTTTTTTGCACTTACCCATAATAGCATCCAGCTCTCTCACCTGCTGAGATGTTATCTTATGAGTTTTATCATGAAAATCTCCAAGGCCAATAAAATAGCTATAATACTTATCTTTTCTATCCCACTTGCGCATAACCCTAATATCATAAATAAAGCCGTTTACAGATAAATTTATGAGCATAAAACTTATTATTATTGATCTTGTAAAATTTTTCATATCATACCCTCCCCAGGAATTATCGCCCTATCTTTTCTATTAATATTTTAATCCAAATAGAAACTTAACAGCAATAATTATTTTTAATTAGGAGAGTTTTGCTTATAGTAAAATAAACTCTATGTATAAAAAGTATTTAGGTCACTTCTCTAAAATATCGACTGATTTTTTAGCTGGTGTCACCTTATCAGAAATAGTATCGAATTTAGGAATATCTTGATCTTCAGGAAAAACAAACTCTAAGCATTGACCAACTTTCGGGGTATGCAACTTTCTATCACTAAGTTTTTCCTTATGTACGTCCCACGATCTTTTAAGCTGAGTAATAGGCACATCAAATAACTCTGTCCCCATAGGAAATGTCCCCCAGTGCATAGGAACAAAATTCTTTGCTTGCAAATCTATAAATGCTTTTACTGCATCACCAGCATCTAAATGAGAATGAGCAACCCACCTTCTTGGCTCACAAGGACCAATAGGCATTAATGCAACATCAATATCCGGGTGCTCTTGGGCAATCTCTTTAAAGTGCGTATCATACATAGTATCGCCAGCAAAATATATTTTATGACCATTAAATTCAACTAACCAACTTCCCCATAAAGAACGATTCTTATCAAATAATCCTCTGAGCGACCAATGATTTGAAGGCAAAAAAGTAAATGTAATATTACTCGATGCATCATGTTTCAATGTAAATGTATCTTGTTGCCACCAGGTATATTCTCTTGCTCGCGTAAAACTATGACGATCAAACCAAAGTTTATCACCTTTTGGAACAAGAAACGATATTCCATTATGTTTCTTTAGCTTCATAAGACTTGTCGCATCCATATGGTCTGGATGGTTATGAGAAATTAATACAAAATCTATATTCGGCAAGTTTTTCTCAGGGATGCCTGGCCCCAAATATCTCGGGAAAAAATATGATGCCTCACTTAATACAGGATCAGTTAAAATGTTAACCCCTCCAATCTGAATCAAAAATGATGAATGCCCCAACCAGGTAATAAGAGGATAAATAGAGCAAGACCGAGGCTCTGATTTACAAAACCAACAATTAATATCTTCATCCTTTATTTTTCTTCTTATCCACCAGGATTTGAACATCATTATTATTGAACGCGAAAAAAAACCGGCAAGCGATTCTTGAGAATTAGACTTTTGCTGAAATCGATTATTTTTAAATTGTGGTTTCTCAAATTTTTTCATTATCCGCTTCATAAATTTACCCCCATCCAGACAGAACGTCACGGATAGGGGAAATGGAGGTTATCAACTTATCTTAAACGCTTAATTCAATCAATCGTTTCACTAAGCTTATTAGTATAATACAACAACAATTTAAAAAAATCAATACCTGATCCATAAATTTTTCAAAATTTTATCGAAAAATTAAAATAATAACAAAAAAGAAAAACACTTAATCAAATAATATCATCTAATTTGCTATTAGAATATCCGTCTGCCAATGAGCAAAAAAGCGACTTATATTTGCCAACCATCTTATCAACAGAAAACCCTTCTAATACAACCTTTTTGGCTTCTTTGGCAATAATCTTGCCAAAAGCCCTATTATCCAAAATACCCAATATAGCTTCACAAAGCATATTTTGGTTTTGTGACTCTACAATTATACCATTCTTTTTATGTACAATGACAGGATGTTGCTCGCCTTTATTGGTCACAATACAGGGAAGCTCAAAGCACATAGCCTCTAGTAATGCTATGGATAAACCTTCTTTTAAAGAAGATTGCACAAAACAATCAAATATTGGATAATAATTACATGCCTGCTTACCAATAATAAAACAAACCTTATCGCGGATCCCCAGTCTACAAGCTAAATCTTTAAGGGCTTTTTCAAGGTGTCCCACTCCAACAATAACTAAACGTGCATTTTGTCTGATAGTACTGATCTTAAAAAAACTCTTTAGCAATAATGGAAAATTTTTTTGTGGGTGTAGTCTACCAACAGAACCTATTACAAAATCTTGTTCAGAAAGACCAAGTTCTTCTCTTGCAACCCTACTATTCTCTACTATATCGTAAATGGCATCAAAATCTATCCCATTTGTTATAACTTGTGTTTTTTTACCTGATCGCTGTAAATTTTTTTTTCCTAGTGATTTGGCAACATCATCAGAAACTGCAACAATCAGATCTGACATTCTTCTGGTCAGCGCATCTATACTATTTCTCAATATTCCATCATTATAAATATCTAAGTGATATGCAGAGACAAGTGGCTTTTTTAAAAATTTTGCCACCAATCTACTCGATATATTGGCAGACCAGAGTAACGAGTGAATAACATCGGGATTCAATTTTTTTATTAAAAGAAACAATTTTGCAAAAAAAAATGGATCATATAAGCACAAAAGACCTGTAATATTATACGTTTTTGCGCCAATGTCTTTTATTTTTTGCACATTAGGGCCATCATGAAAATAGATAACATGATGTTCAAACTCATCATTTCCTAATCTTCGCACAAGATCGCACAAAACAGCCTCAGCTCCTCCAATTTTTAAACTTGTTGTAACATGCAAAAGTTTTATCGTTCTCTTCACTATATACCCATATTTTTGGGATCAATAAAATTATAACTACCCAAACATAGCAAAAAAAACAAAACTATACGACAGAAATCAATTGATTACCTTCTATGTTTAGATTTGAGGTACATAAATATTCAGGATATTGCTTATCTATTTTGTCTATACGATTATCACAGAGAGTAATTTCTTGAGTTGCAACTCTATTTTTTTGATTAATCATTTTCATCATGTTTCTAAAAAAACTTGTATTTTTATTATCAGGCAATAAATCACTATCTTTAGCGTGTAAAAAATCAGTAAAAATATCTTCATATTGATTATGTAAATCAGCATAAAGATTCCCTTTATTCAGCGAAAAAAAATTGTAATTTTTAAATATTGCATGGGTTCCAAAAGTATGCAAAACCCAAAAAGATATAACCATCAACCATACATGAAACTTCTTATAATCATACATATCTAAACTCCTTTAATAGAAAAGGCCAAATGGTATGCTGCTTGGCCAACTATTTAAAGAACCTCTTTACGCAAACTATTTTTATCCACTTTACTTGTTGCAGTAAGTGGCATCTCCTTTATAATCAAAAACTTTCTTGGTACCTTATACGCAGCGAGCTCCTTTTTACATAAATTACGCAATTCATCTTCAAAATTATCCAACTTCCCACGTAACTGAACAACTGCAATAGGCATTTGCCCATGCTTAATATCATTCTGTCCAATTACCCCTACTTGCAAAACTAAAGGATGTTTCAATATAACGTTCTCAATTTCTTGGGGATAAATATTAATCCCTTTATGAATAATCACATCTTTTAGCCTTCCACAAATTATTAACTTTCCATTTTTATCAAATTTCGCTAAATCCCCTGTTGCAAACCAGCCATTTTTAAGAACTTCATCTGTTTTTTGCGGCTCATTGTAATAACCCATCATGACATTAGGGCCTTTTATAAATAGTTCTCCTATCTTATTTTTTTTACGTAATGTCTTGCCCTCAGGACTTCGTATCGCACAATGTACCCCAATAACAGGGCGTCCAATATTATTCGTTGGTTCAGTCACATCTTCTAAATCAACAGAGACTAACGGTGAAGTTTCTGTCAGCCCATACCCATTACACAGCTTTCGCCCATAGACCAAAGCAAAGGCTGCTCGTATTTTATCCGGTAATGCATCACCACCACAAATAAAATATTGAACATCTCTCAATTGCAATCGTCTTAGCAGGCAAAAGAGACCATATAATGCAGGCACGCCCAAGATAATCTCCGGTTTATGTTTTAAACTAGACAAAATCTCTTTTCTGCTAATTTTTGGAACAAGTACAATAGTGCAACCAGCAAAAAGACCTGTCCATACACAAGTGTTTTGTGCAAAACAATGAAAAAGAGGCAAAATACAATAAATTTTTTTCGATTGAAAAAAAGGTATACAAGATAACGCCTGGGCCACATTGGTCATAATATTTTTTGAACTAAGCATTACCCCTTTTGGCAACCCAGTTGTTCCAGAAGTGTATAAAAGTGCTGCCATTTTTTCAGGATCTCTATCAGGGATATTAATATCTTCAACATCTTGAGGCACTTGAGATTCTAAATCCATATCATCTTGCGTGAATAATGGTATACCAGCCTGTTCAAATAGATCTCTTCTTTCTTTATCTATTATAGCTAATTTTGCTTGCGAATCACCAATAATATGTTTTAACTCGTTTTCTTTCAAGAAAATATTAAGAGGCACAACAACTGCGCCCACCTGCCAAGCACCAAAATAAGCAACATAAAACTCTAAAGAATTTCTAAAAAATATTAGAACTCTATCTGAAGAACCAACCCCATTTTTTTTGAGTATATCGCTAAACTTACAAGCCCTGTAATATAATGCCTTATAGGAAATCGCACGATCTTTATAAAGTAACGCAATATTTTCAGGAAAATGGCTGTATGTTTTTTGTAAAATTTTTCCAGCAAAGATAATCTTGTTATTCTCATGAATTGCTTTATAAAAAAAATTAAAACGTTCTTGTTCTGTCATATTTGGCTTAATAATCTTCATTTTCTACATGCCCCCTAAGGTTACTATCAAAAATGAATATACACGACTAAAGAATTTTCATCAACACAATGATCAAGATCATCAGATAAAAGCCTGTTTTACAAAACATTTTGAAACAAATTTTCGTATATTTTTGAAAAAATAAATGGATATTTATTACCCCTCTTTCCAAACAAAAGTCTAATTTTTATAATAGATAGCAATAGTGTTTTTCTCTTACCTGAGCTATACTAATAAAAAAATATCACTTAAAAATAAGGCATAAAAGATGACAAAGTTAAAACGGGGTGTGTTAATCTCTATCGAGGGAATAGACGGCTCAGGAAAATCAACCCTTGCAAATAAACTAAGAGACAAGCTAAAAAAAGATAATCTTGGTGTAATCTTAACCTATGAGCCAGGAGACTCTGAGCTTGGTAAGCATTTGAGGCAGATACTTAATCTCAGAGATTTTGACATGTGTGGCAAATCAGAATTTTTATTATTTGCTGCAGATCGCGCCCAGCATTTTAAAGATGTTATTATTCCAAATTTAGAAAAAAATAAATTAATTCTCTCTGATCGCATGGGTGACTCTTCTGTTGCTTACCAGGGTTATGGCCGTGGTGAGGATATATATAAAATAAAAGAGATAAACAAATGGGCCATGCAAGATCAAGAACCTGACATGATTTTGTATATAAAAGTTTCCCCAGAACTTGCTGTCTCTCGACTAAAAAAAAGAAAGGGTAAACCAACTTCTTTTGAAAAAGAAAAAGAGAAATTTACCAAACGCTTAGTGCATGGCTTTGAAGAGATTTTTAAAGAGAAATCTAATGTAGTTATATTGGACGGTGAACAAGAGGCTGATATTTTAGCAAAAATTGCATATTCTAACATAAAAAAATGGCTAAAAGATCAAAATATTATATAATTTTTTTATGGCCCGAAAGGCTCATTATATGACAACACAAACCCCTACTGCACAGCTTTGGATTGGCAATCACGAACATTTGATAAGTAAAACAAAACAGGAACTACAGAAAATTTTCTGCGAGAAACATAGATGCACAACATGTGTCATCTGCCAGCTTATTCAAAAAGAGCAACACTATGGAGCAATTTGGCTAAAGCCTGAAAAAATGTACACTCGTGAAGAAATTCAGATTATTTTCAATACTATATCTTTTAAACTAGAAAAGAATCAAAAACTATTTTTTATTATTCAGCATGCTGACTTTCTCACAGACGCCTGTGCAAACAGTCTTTTAAAATCTGTCGAAGAACCACCTGAAGGATACCATTTTATATTCTTGGCAGAACGCCTGAGTCAAATTTTACCCACTATTCAATCACGATGTATTATAAACTCTTTTTATCAAGAACTAGAGAGTTTCACAGATAACCCACTTATAATGATCTTTAAATCTGAAAATCTTTGTGCATCTTCAGCTTTTTTAAAAATACTTGATGAAGAAAAGCCAAATGAAAAAGAAACAATAGAAATCCTTGATATATTATTAAGATACTGGCTAAAAGAAGTCAAATCTGCTACACAAGAGAATAATCAAGAAAGATTTAGGGTTAGCCAGGCAAAAGTAGAAATATTAAAGCAAGCATTTGAATATTCTCCAATGCCTGGTAGTAGTAAAATTTTCTGGCGCAACTTATATTTACAATTTAGTTAGCAAGATTTACTAATTTACTCTTCATCAAGTAGAAACTTCGTTTAACAACTTCTAAGCCTCTTTTCATAACGCTTATTCATTTTCCTCAAAATTTTTGTATAACCCTTCACACAGTCATCCTTATCTGGACCAAAAAGCCCTTTACATTTTTCATAAGGATCATGTTCCCGCATATATTTTTCATATGCACTTTTAATATGATGACGATTAATATTTGAAACTTCCTGCTCCACTCCATCAACTATCTCAGTTGGGATATACCCAAATATTTTTTTAAAGTCTTTCTTTTGACAAACACTTGCTACTTTAGGACCTCTGATACTATTTTTCGCTTCATTAAATTGATAATCTAACCCATCAGTAACTTTAAGAAAATAAGCAAAATAGGTCCATGCATTAATAATTTTATCTTGAGAAAATTGCCATGATTTATTACATGCTTTTTTTTCTTCCTTTCGCGCTTCTACCAATTGACCATCAAGATACAATCTATCTTGATGCCATCGAGGAAATGTATGCACTGTTACATTCCCATATTTATCTTTATCTATAAAAATAAATGGTATTGGCTCATACCATATAGCATCATCTTTATCGCAATACCTTACATCAAAGTTTTTTTCTGAAAAATAATCGGCATATGCATTACCAAGAGCTATTATAAGCTGATACCCATCTGAGATATTTTCATATGTTTGAAACTCACTTTCTTCCTCACTTTGAGCTTCGAAAAGCTCTTCATACTCTTCGTATTCCCACTCTTCTTTATTTTCCACTTTCTCACATAAATGAAACTTCACTGCTTGGCCATAAGTACGATCGACAACATTACTCCAAACACAAAGTCGTCTTACTTGCAATGTCCTATTTACAAACGTCTCTATCTCTTTTATATTCATACCTTCAAGATTTACGCGTTTTAGGCTTTTTTCTCTTGCATCTGCAAACTTTCTAAATAGCTCTCTTGTTCGCCTTGAGATTGTTTCAAGCGTTGGGCCACCTCTCTTTTCCCTCAATTCTTTCCACAAATCTTGCAAATCCCACCGATCATCAGAAAACCAACTCGACTTATTTTTTTTATTATGTCTTGCATGAAATTCAACAAATTTTTCCAATTTGACCGGCTGTATAAAGGCTGCTCTCCAATATAATTCATCATGTATTAATCGAGGAAAACCAAATACTATTGTATTTCCATCCTCATCTTTATCTATCAAGATAAATGGAGTCGGTTCCTCCTCAAGCTTCTGATCACCTTCTCTAGCTCTTAAATTTTCACGTGTAAAATAATCCGCATAGGCTTTACCTATAGCTATTATAAGCTCATATACATTTTCTATATTTTGATATATTTCAGCTATATCACTATTGACTATTTTTTCGTAAAAATAAGACTTCATATTTTCTGGATAAATAAAGTGTGGATATTTGCTTCTATAAATATTTTTCCTTACTTTATTTACGATAAACTTACCAACAACGAGACTATTATTCAAGAAGATTTTAGCTTTTTCAAATTTCGCATCCTCATTTTTTGTATCTTCCATAATACAATTGTTAGCAATAAGACTATTATTCAAAAAGTTTTCAATATCTCCCAAATCCATATCTGCAAGCTTCTTGCTCTTAAAGGTTTCTTCATTTGCATCAGCAAATTTCTCAAAGACCTCCTGAACACCATTCGACATTTCTCTAAGAATTTTATCATCTTTCTTTTTGACATACTCATTCCACAAATCTGTCAAATTCCACGGATCTTTTCTTGAAAAAAATGAAAGTTCACCTAACATATAACGCTCAGCAGAAGAAAGACGATTATATCTTGCAAAAAATTCGACAAACCTCTTGAGTTTTATTGGCTGCATCAAAACCGAATCATTATATTCCTCTCGGGACACAGACATAGAATAAAATAGTTCATCCATAAGATCTTGGCCTACCCAATTATCCATTGCCCAGGCACTACAGCTAAAAAATACTATGCTCATCAAACAGAGAATCATGCGCTTTGATTTTTTCAACATACAACCCCTATAAAAAAATTTATTTTATATTTTA
>Ga0180433_10008338_pt1 | contig 12920 bp, 14 predicted proteins | sample SS_ome_8_FD_132980 | JGI IMG/M metagenome (GOLD analysis project Ga0180433, IMG submission 132980) | Hypersaline lake sediment archaeal communities from the Salton Sea, California, USA - SS_1_D_1 metaG | ecosystem: Environmental > Aquatic > Non-marine Saline and Alkaline > Hypersaline >... | reverse complement strand
TCTGGTAAAAAAGAAACATCGGTCAAAGAGACAGCACTCAGAACATTGTTGCGCCCTATCCCCTTTATTCCAGAAACCATGAAAATTAATCAACTTCTGACAGAACTGCGAGAAAAACATCAGCACATCGCAATGGTAACCAACGAGTACGGCAGCATCACCGGACTCGTAACCCTGGAAGACGTGCTAGAAGAAATTGTTGGAGAAATCAGCGACGAATACGAAGCAGCACCAGAAAAAATTATTCCACAAGAACAAGGTGGCTGGTTAATTGATGCGACCATGCCATTGAGTGAAATTAGCGAGCTGCTCAAAATTTCGTTCGAAACACAAGAGGCACTCACACTCGGAGGATTTTTGATAGAACAACTTGGGCACATTCCTCAAAAAGGCGAACGAGTGTTGTACAAAAAATTTTACTTCCAAGTTCAAAAAGCAACACCAAAACGAGTGGTCCACGTTCTTGTCTTTAAAGAAAAAAAACCTAAAAGATAAAAGACTTTACTTACCCCCAAAACCTCTATACAATTTCTTGAAAACCAATTCATAACCAAAGGGGTACTTTATGAAAAAGGGCGCTTTTTTAGTAGCCGTTCTTATTTCTTTTATTTTTTGCACATCCAATTGCAGCATGAGTAAATCTTTCCAAGAAGTAACACTAAAACTGTGGAAGTCAAAAAATGATCTTTCCACCCCTGACAAAAATCCTCAAGCTCTTGGTGCATTCAGAACTGCAAGTCGAAAATTTAACTCCACAGTAGAAAACCTTGCTCATAAAACATCAAAGGATTTTTCCCAGTATCTAGAAATGCACGAGTATTTTCAGGAAATCAGCAAAATTTTTGAAGCCTTGTGGCGTAATGGTAAAATAAAAGAAGGCGCCCCCCTGTTGTTTCTACCAATCGAAGAGAAAAATTCATAAAAAAAAATAAGTTTGTTATTACACTCTTTCTTCTTTTTGCTTTTACCTGCTCCAACTACGCGATGGAACCGGAAGAACCTTCGGAAACAAAAAAAGTAAAAGTAGTGCTAAAAAAAATAGAAAATACTCTGAAAGATTATTACGATATCCTTCTTGAAAAAAAGGCAAACGATACACAAAGTCGTAATTTGTTTGCCAAATTCATTCGCTTGGACAAGGGATACCCTGCAATGCTCGCGATCGAAGAAAAAATATCAAAAGATAATTTTATTGAACTGATTTTTATAACACACCAACCTGGAAAAATGTACGACATTATTACAGAAAAAACCCCCGAAACATTCAGTTTACAAAGAGAACATCTAATACTTCATCTCGACTTTGAAGCAAAATTTAATTTAGCAATGGAAGCCCTAGAAAAAGAAATCTCAAAAGAAGATTTTGTCAAACAATTTAAACCAACCAGAAAAAAGTAAAATCACATGAAAAAAAAATGTGTGCAAAAGGCCTAACTAGAGGCATCATTGAAAATAGAAAACAAAAAAAAAGAGTCGATTTTAAAAACCGACTCCTCCCCAAATGAATGCAAAAATTATGAGATTTTACGATAAATCGCAACCAGCATGATAGGAACAGCTGGAATTCCCACGACGGTCAAAACCATGAATGGAGCAAGCAGGTATGCTGCAAACAATCTCCAAAAATGTCCTTGCGTGGTTGCCCAACTCATTTTGATTGCCTGTAGGCCACCGACCTTTTTATCAACAATAAACTTGGTTGCAAGACCGAGGCGTATTGGAATATACAGGAAAACATAAAAGCCAACCGGCAACATAATAATAGGGAGCAATACCTTTGGAAGAATAAAACCAAAAGGAACTACCAAGAGAACCATTCCTGCAGTAATTGCACCAAAAATAATCATTGAAACAAGATATTTGCCAAGCAAGCCAAAGCAAGAAAATAAACGCATTACCTTACTTTTGCCAGTGTCATGCAGATCAAAAGAGACTTGATCCACGCCCATGTACAGCGCTGCGGAGATAAGAAATCTGACAAAACCCACAACCGCACTAAAAACAATAAACGGAACTGCCATCTGCCAGAGCGACCTGAGACCAGCCATCGGATCTGCAGGCGGTGTTATAGTAGACAACATAGGACGCGTAATGCCAATGAGTCCGCCAAGAAAACGAGAAAGCAAACCAAAGCCAATACTAATTGCGAACAAAGTCAAGGCTGCTAAAACAATAAGGCCAACATTTCTGAAGGTTAATTTGTATCCTAACTTAGCAGCTTCTAAAACAGAGAACGTTTTGTGTTTCATAAAAACCTTTTGGGTTATTTTTGTACTTTACGATACGCAGCAATTGTCGACAATGCAAACACAGGAAGACCAATCAACGGAAGAACTGCCATCAAAGAAAGACCGACAATTAAAATTCCTAAGAGTTCCCATCCTAAACCACGTGTTGCATTCCAGCTTGCTTTCATACATCCTATGACACCCATGTCTTTGTCAACAATGTACATTTTCCAGAAAAAGAGTCTGAGCAAAAGATAAAGACCTGGAATAAAGAAAAATGCAAAACCAATACCAATGACAATGGAAAACAAAATACCTGCTACAAAAAAACGTGGAACAAAACGGAATGTTCCCCACAACTCGCGCGCAGAACTTTTACCTTTGTCGTGCAGTTGTAATAAAATACGAATCACACCGGTACCAAGCCAGATCGTTACAATCATCAAAATTAAAAAGCCGATACTAATTACAATTGCGTAATCAGTCACAAATGGGAAAATTTGTCGGAGTGAACGACCAATCGCACCCAAACATTCTTGCTTGTTGACGCAGGTCATCATATCTGCTTTGAGATCTCTTCCAATAAACATCACTTTGGAAAAGAACGGATACGCAGCAAGCCCCAAAAGAAGCATCGTACCCATTATGGTTGCAAAGAACCCGAGAGCCATCAGAATGAACAAGCGAATATGCTTGAACAATCCTTTAAAACCAAACACCACAAAATCATAGACCGGAAATGCTCGCCGTGCCATGATCACTCCTTTCTGTTGAAAAAGGTTAAACATACTTCACTACAAAAAGTACACTGCTCAACCGTACAAAAAATTAAAAGCAAGAGTCAATTGTTCGCCCTGTTTTTAAAAGCGGGATCGCCACTGTTGTGCCATAAAAAAAAGACGGGATGCTGGATACCCCTGCATCTGCAATCCTTTTTTAACAATAAAAAGTCCTACTGCAGCAAGGAAAATTCTGAAAAGAAACTCATAAGTAAAAAGAAAAAAAATTGTGAGCCCAAGAGCAACCAATAAAATTCCTAAGAGCCGATTTGTTTGAGAGCTTTGCATCTCGATCCTTTTAAATTCCAAAATAAAACATCACTTTTGCCATGATACACCAACAAACGCATCAACATCAAACTTCCGCTTGCACCCTTCATACGTCATCGTACGAATCAAACCAAAAATTGCTCGCTCACCCCACGGTCGGTCATGCACACCACCAATTGACCACGCAATACCAACATACCCATTAGGATCTCTTCCATCCAGCTCATACTTATCGTTTAAATAGATCGCTACTTTTTGTGCCGTTTTGTAATCTTTGGTCCATTCAAGAATTTTTTTTGCCCAATACATGCGTAAAAATCCGTGCATCTTCCCAGTTTGCACCATCTGCATTTGTGCAGCATTCCACAAATCATCGTGCGTTTTTGCTTCTTCCAGTTTTTTTCGAGAGTACAGGTATGGTCGCTTGTCCCGTGCATGTTTTTTTAAAGTCTTGAGTGCCCAGTTTGGAAACCCTGCAGGAGAATCATACTTTGTGTTGTAAAAACAAAAATTATCGGACAACTCTTTTCTGATGATCAACTCTTCTAAAAATGCAGCGCGGTCTTGCGCACTGCCCGCCTTTGATTTGCGTACCGCTAACGCAACCGTTTGTGCTGCAATCTGACCAAAGTGTAGATACGGAGACAAATTTGATTGGCCATCAATGTTTGGATCGTTTCTATTTTTATCGTACCCCTTGAGCCGTTTTGTTAAAAACGAACGTAACATTTTTTTTGCAGCTGTCTCGCCTGGCTTGCACCATGTAACCGGTTGCACCGACCTGTCCACATCTATTTTTTTGTACACTAAAGACCAATTTATTTTCTTAGATGGGACTGGAAATTTTTTTGTCTGCTTTGTCACTCGACCAAATGATGTTAGAAAATCTTTGAGTTGTTTTTTTAGTTTTGGCCGAATAGTACGTGCTGCATATTCTTGTTTATCTGATGCAACAAAACAGGGAACAATATTGTGGGCATCAACCTGCTGAACAGAAACAGAAAGAGAACGCGCAACTTTTTTGCACCAACGTTGTTTTAGTCTTAACGGATCAAAATCGGTAACCACAACACCTGCTTTGTGTTTTTTTGCAAACCGTGGAATCTGAGTACCCGGGTCACCAGTCAAAAGAAAAAATGGGATATTATATTTTTTTAAATTTATCTCAACTTCTTGCAATCCCTTGAGCATAAAATCGTACTGCCGTAGTGTTGAACCTAAAAATTGTGGGACCAAACAAAACACAACTGCAAGTGGCTGCTTATTTTTTTTTGCAAGCTGCTGTGCATACAGAAGCGCCCAGTTATCTGCAACTCGTTGGTCCCGAGACATCCAGTAAACAATTGGCCCATCACCCTCTTTTTTTTTATTTAACGCTCTCGCGCGTCGCTCATCAACCACGGCTTTGCCCTTCAGAAAGTTTTTTCAAAAACAAAAAAAATAATACCCTGTGCCGCAAAAAAAAATCTAGCAAAAAGAAAAACCCCCGCTTTCAAGCGGGGGTCATTTTTAGAGCGCAGTTGATCTGCTACTTGTTTTTAAGCTTTTCTAATCGTTTTTGTTTATTTTTGATTTGGAAATTGAGAACGGCTCTTCTTGTCTCTTTGTGAAATTTACAAATGAGATCATGTTTTTTGCATCTCTTTCTTTTGACCCCGGCAAGCTGCTTTTTGTGTTTGGCTATATCGTCTTCAAGTTTACGAATCTTTTTGCTTTTTACGACCTGGGGAGCAACAAGAGCCGGCTCAACTGGTTTTGGCGCTGGCTTCTTAACAACAGGACGAACCGGTACTCTTGGCATCGGTTTTGGTCCCGGATCTGGTCTTGGCTTTGGCTGAGGTTTGACGACCGGGGCTTTTGGTTTATCTGTCTTGCTTTGGAGATACTCAATTATTTCCAGTTTTTTATCCGGTTTTAAAATCAAAAGGTTTGCTTTTTGCAAAGGAGTCTGATCGTTATCATCTTTCAGATCAAGTTTGGCACCGCCAACTTCAACCAAATATTTGATTATACCGAGAAACCCTTTACCAACAGCTTCGTGAATCGGCGCAAAACCAGAACCAGAGAATTTGTTTACCTCAGCACCATTGCCAACCAGAAGCTTCACAAGCTCGAGGCTTCCGCTTCTAACAGCATGCGAGAGAGGATATTCTCCCCACTCATCTGGCTCGTTTACGTCCACACCTTTTTTAACGAGGAACGCTGATGCCTTAACATCACCTGCCTGAGCAGCCGTAATTAAAAGTGTTCCACCATCCGACATCACGCGGGTAACATCTTCACCCTGAGCATCCAAATCTTTTAACTTTTGCACAAATGGTTTATTTTCAACAATAATTTTGATTTTAACTTTTTCTGCTTGATTTTCTCCATCAAGTATTGGTTTTTGCTCAATGACAGGTTTGGAATCAACTACTTCTGGCTTTGGTCTTTTAAAAGCAGGCACAGAAGCATATACTTCTAAATATTGGCGAATTGCTCGTTTTTTGTCGGGATTATCCTGTATCATGCCAACCATTTCTTGTGGCGTTGCCTCTAGGTTTTCATCTTTGAGCATGAGGTCTGCACCCTTGTGACCCAAAAGCTTAACCATTTCTACATTTAATTCTTGAATAGCTTTATGAATCGCTGCAAAACCAAATTCTGTCATTTGATCGATTTTTGCACCGCTATCGATAAGAAACTCAACAAGCGCAAGATTGCCACTCTGAACAGCAAATACCAAAGGTGTTCCACCAAAATCATCTTCTCGCTTAAGGCTCGCACCCTCTGCAACCAATTTTTTTGCTCTGCTTAGATTGCCCTCTTTGGCTGCCTCATGAAGCGGCCCACCATGCAAAAGACTCGTAAACAGCAAAAATGAAGCCAAAAGGCCCTTGTAAAGGTTCATACCATACTCCTTTTTTAGAAAAAATCGTAAAAAAACACTTTCTACTTATAAAGTAGCAAATCAAGCAGCCGAAAAACAATAAAAAAGGTGCAAGAAGAAAGGGTTTTAGAGTGATGAGATGATTAGATCGATACCCTCTTTAGGTCCACTCGACCAGACGCTCACCTTTTATGTTGGTAAACTCACCAAATAAAATTAAAATGAAGTCGATAACGGTCCAGATGCCAAATCCACCAAACGTGAGCAGCTGAATAACGGCAGATGTTGTTTTGCCCACATAAAATCGATGGGCACCAAACACGCCAAGAAATTTACAAAGCACCAGCGCAACAATTCGTTTTTCCTGTGCAATACGTTCCATAATGGCTCCCCCAAAAAAATAATTCCCTATAGTTTTAGTATAGCAAATAATGGAGACCGAACAACAGGTTAAACCTCATAATCCAAGCAGATAGCCTTATTTACTTCACTCATGGTCTGTGCTGCAACAGCCCGAACTTTTTCTGAACCTTTGAGCACAATCTCCATAACCGCTTGTGGATCTTTTGCAAATTCTGCTCGTTTGGTTCTGATCGGTTCAAGAAAATTATTTAGAACATCTGCTAAATATTTTTTTACCTTCACGTCACCAAGACCGCCACGTTGATAGTGATCTTTTAGCTCTTGTACCTTTTTTGCATCAGAATCAAACGCATCAAGATAGGTAAAGACCGTATTGCCTTCTATTTTTCCTGGGTCTTCTACACGTACATGATCTGGATCTGTGTACATCGACATAACTTTTTTTGAAACGTCGTCCGCAGTGTCAGACAAAAAGATTGCGTTGCCAAGGGATTTGCTCATTTTTGCTTTGCCGTCAATTCCTGGAAGACGAGATACTTTTGTCACCAATGCTTTTGCTTCTGGCAACACATCCGTTTTATAAACATGATTAAAGCGCCGAACAATTTCGTTTGCCTGTTCTACCATCGGCAACTGATCTGCACCAACTGGAACAAGCGTTCCTTTAACAATCGTTATGTCTGCCGCCTGGTGTACCGGATACGTTAAAAAACCAGCCGTCAAATTTTCATCAAAACCACGTTGTTTAATTTCTGTCTTTACCGTTGGATTTCGCTTTAGTCGATTGACGGTAACTAAATTCATATACAACACATACAGCTGCGCAATTTGTGGAATAAGTGACTGAATAAAAAAGGTTGTTTTTTCTGGATCGATACCAACAGCAAGATAATCGAGCATAACGTTGAGTACGTTGTCACGAACTTTTTGTGGATTGTCAACATTGTCGGTCAATGCCTGCAAATCTGCAATCATCACATACTGGGTATAATCATTTTGCAATTCTACTCGTTGCTGTAAAGAGCCAAGATAGTGTCCAAGGTGTAATGGTCCAGTTGGTCTGTCACCTGTTAAAACAATTTCAGTTTTTTTCATAAAAAAATCCTCAAAATTTAGAATGGCATTCGTTTTTCATAATAGCAAAATCCGCTAGAAAAAAGTTTTTTTGATAAATTTTTTTCAATTTTGTTTCCAAAGCGGGGCAAAATCTGTACACTTTTGAGAAATCAATTTTACTCCTGGGTATTTTGTAGGCGGAAATAAAAAGGAACCGCGAAAAAAGTATGCATAGAAAAAAAACAATTCTCGAATCTTTTTTTTTAGACAAAATCTTCGGTCATCGGAGATTTTTTTTTGCCCCTCGGGGCTTTTTTTTTGCCCAATTGAGATGGAAGTACTGTTTAGAAAAATATCTGTTTAACCCAATAATACGAGGAGATAACCGATGGGTGTGCGCATAAACAATGCAGATTTTACAGAAGTGGTAGAAAAGTTACGGAATTTTTGTTTCCAAAGAAATTTTTTGGAAGTCCATACACAAAACAGATTTTCGATTATTGCTGCATGTGAAGACCCATCGACCATTGCAACGTACGACTTTAAAGGAGTCAAATGGCCACTCCCGCAAACCGGACAGATGTGGCTCGAGTATGAATTGTTAGAAAATCCTAGTTATGACGGCGTATTTTGTTTGAGCACATCATACCGTGCAGAACCAAACCCAATCCCCGGTAGGCACAATGTTGTGTTTCCCATGTTTGAGTTTGAATCTCGCGGTGACATAAACGACTTGATGGATTTTTTGGCAGACATGTGTGTGCACCTCGGTTTTATTCAACATCGCAACGAAGTTCTAAAAATGGATTACCTCGACTTGGCAAAAGATTTTGGTGTGCACGAACTAACGCACAAACAAGAAAATCAGATGAACGAACGGTACAAACGTCCCGTTATATTTATCAAAAACTTTCCAGAGTACACATCTCCTTACTGGAATATGAAACGGTACGACAACAGTGATCTGTCTAAAAAAGTAGATGTCATCATTGGCGGGATGGAAACCATCGGCTGCGCAGAACGAGAAACAGATGTCGAAATTATGAAAAATCGTTTCCATACAATTTCTGATGGTCAGTATGCAGAGTTGCTCTATAAACTTTTTGGAAAAGAACGAGTTATCAAAGAGCTTGATGATTTTTTTGCGCTTCCCATGTCAGTACGATACGGCGGCGGCATCGGCGTAACACGACTTATCAAAAATTATAGAGCAATTAATCCGATCGCAACATTACCGCAAAAACTAGTTCATCAAACCAATTACTCACGCAGTCAAATCCTATAACAGGAAAAAAATATATGAATAAACTGAAATTATTTTTTTTTATTTGTTGTACACTCCCCAGCGTTTGCTGGGGGAACACAACGTTTTTCCAAAAAGTCAGTGAACGACAGCAAACATTGCAAACACATCTTTGCCTTGGTTTAGATCCGCGCCCAGAATGGCTAAAGTCCGAAGAAGCTGTTACCTCTTGGGCAAAGCAATTAATTGACGAAACCAAAAACTATATCTGTTGTATAAAACCGAATCTTGCATTTTATGCACAGCTCGGTCCCGAAGGCCTGCAAGCGTTGCAAGAAATTATTCGCTACGCAAAAGCACATGATATTCCGGTTATTCTCGATGCAAAATATGGAGACATTGGTTCAACCGCACAAGCATACGCCCGAACCGCATTTGATTATTTTGATGCCGACTGTGTAACACTGAGTCCTTATTTGGGATATGACACAGTAAAACCATTTTTGGCATACGAAGATAAATCTGTTTTTGTTTTAGCAAAAACGAGCAATCCATCATCACAGGATTTGCAAGACCTCAAAACAAAAGATGGATGCTGCATGTACGAGCAGATTGCATACAAGGCACAAAAATGGGGACCACGCGTCGGCATTGTTGTTGGTGCAACTATGCCACAGGAGGCGGAACAAATAAGAGATGTAAATACTGCAAGCTGGATATTGGCACCGGGCATTGGCGCACAGGGGGGTGACATAGAAAACATAGTTGCTGCCATCGGAACAAACGTAATTTTTCCAATATCTCGCGGTATTGCAAAACACAAGACAATGACACCCACAAAAGCCGCTCAATTTTATAAAGACGCAATCGAACGTTGTTTTGCAAACCAAAAAAAACCAAAACAAAAACAAAGTAAATCTCTTAGCACAGACTTGCTAAAACATAACATTGTAAAGTTTGGTCGGTTCACATTAAAAAGCGGCGCAATATCACCAATTTATATTGACTTGCGTTCTATCATCAGTCATCCGGACCTCCTAGAAAACATTGTTGATCAGTACATTGATGTTATTAAAAAAAATAACATTCAGTTTGACCGTGTTGCAGGTATTGCATACGGTGCACTTGGTACCGCATTTGCTGTTGCAGCAAAACTAAATAAACCGATAGTGTTGGTAAAAAAAGAATCCATAAGCAACCCGTCTTCGTCCTTCGACAAGCTCAGGACTTCTTCGGGCTGGCGAAAAGGCTATGGAATTGAAACAGATGGTTTAATTGGTGAATATAAAAATGGTGAACGTATTCTTTTAATTGAAGATATTGCAACCAGTGGCGGATCAACAGTACGAGTTGCGCAGCAATTAAGAAAGCACAATCTTGTTGTATCGAACGCCGTTGTATTTTTAGACCGACAAGCAGGAGCAGAAAAAAAACTTGCAAACAAAAACATAACAATGCACTCCGTTGCAACACTGTCTGAACTATTAGACAACTTAAAACAAACAGAAACCATTTCTGACCAAACGTACAACGAAGTACAAACATTTATGCACGGCGGACCAAAAGAAAAAACAGAAATGTCAGCCCAAATAACGAACATTTCACTTGAAACAAATTTATGTGGCTGCATGTTGCGCAATCCATTTATTGTTGCAAGTGGTGCAGTAAAAAAAACCGAATCATTTTTAAAAGCAGTTGCTGGTGGATGCGGTGCGGTGACAAGCAAATCGGTCAACTGTGTTGAACGCAAAGGGCACGCAAAACCGATTCACTTTCATTGGGAAGGTGGTTGCATCAATGCAGAAGGTCTACCAGGTAAAGGCGCAGAAATAATGGCGCAAATGATTCAGGACTATAAACAGCAAACAGATGTACCACTCATTGCAAGCGTTTTTGGTAACGATATAACAGAATGTGTACGCGCATGCATCAACATTTTAGAAGGCAACCCTGACATCATAGAAATAAATATGTCCTGTCCAAATGTGTTAGAAGAATGCGGCATTCCATTTGCATGTGATGCAACATCGGCGTACGACATGATTGCAGCAATTAAACAGGTATGCGATAAACCGGTATTTGCAAAGTTGGCACCAAATGTTCCGAATATTGCGGCAATTGCGCAAGCGAGTGTTGCAGCAGGAGCAGATGGTATCACACTCATCAACACTGTTCCGGGCATGGTGATTGATTCACAAACCGGCACACCGATTTTAACAAACAAAACAGGTGGCGTGAGTGGACCAGCAATAAAACAGATTACACTCAAAGCGGTGTACGATGTCAGACGTGCTCTACCAGATATTCCAATTATTGGCGTTGGTGGCGTGACAAACGGTATCGATGCAATTGAAATGTTCATGGCCGGTGCAACCGCAGTTGCGCTGTGTACTGCAACCTACACCGTCGGCATGGATGTGTTTAAAAAACTGACCAAAGAAGTAACAGAATTTATGACAAAACATGGGTTTGAAAGTTTAGATGAATTACGAGGCCTAGCTCATTCATAGACATATGATACAAAAAAGGAGGAGCATTCGCTCCTCCTAATTCAATCCGATTAAATCCTTATACCCTCTAATAATCTCAACCCGCTGATCATTTGCAACAACAAGGTCAAGTGATTTTGTTTGCACAAATTGGTCGAAGCTGCCATCTGCTTTTATAAAACCCTCATTGACTATGTCTCCAGAAAAACCACTTTGTAAAAGTTTATTTAATTCTTCTGGTGTTAAAAATTTATGCTTGTCTTTGTGAATATGAATTGATTTAATTGCAAAACCGTTTGTTTGCAGGTGCGCTAACCTCTTAACTGTTTTTTCAACACCGCCACATTCATGCACATCCAAAAGCACTGTTGCTTTTTGACCATACATCAGGTTTTCGAACAACTTGCCGTTATAACATCTTTCACCGGAACAAGAGGCTGTAATCTCTTCAACTTCCAACTGATGCACACACGCAGCTAAGTCTTGCAGTTTTTCCCGATATATCTTGAGTTCTGCATCTTGGTCAATAGCAGCACTTCCGTACGGAGTGTGAATAACAAACTGTTTAAAACCTTTTTGCGCACAAAAAAGAAAAAAATCTTTTAAGCCATCAAAATTCTGGCCTTCAGACCAATTGTAGAAATATCCACCTGGTTGATGAATCCTGACTTCATGCAACGGAATGTTAAACTGATCAAAACAATCGAGAAACTGCTCTATCTCTTCTTGCAGAGCAATCAAATCTTTTTCTTGTGGCGTATCTGAAAGTTTTGCCAACAGCGCCAACTCAATACCAACTTCAAGTTCTTGCAGCTTTTGTATGTAATGTGTGTCTGAAAAATCAGAAACGGTAACTGTTGTGTATAACATTTTTCTCCTAAAATCTTGACTTACAAATAATCTTTTATCTATTTTCGAACCTAGGTTGTATTTTTTTTCAAAAGGAGATGTTGTATGAAAAAGATGTGGAAAATACTGATTCTTATCGTATCTCTCGTTCTTTTAGGCTACGGTGCGTATAAAGTATACCACCTTGCAGTCGGTTATGCAGTTAAAAAAGTTACCAAAGGGGTAGCAAAAGGTGTCGGCCAAGGAGTTGGCAGAGGAATTGTTGGCGGCAAACTTCTTACTAAATAGAAAAAAGCAATACGCAAAAAAAACAGCTGCTAATTTTCTAGCAGCTGTTTTTTTACTAAAGACACTCTGATCTATGAAAAAACGCAGGAAAAATTCTATGAAAAAAAATAATGATCGCAAAAACAAATCGGAAGATTTTCAATCTCACGAAGCAGCGGAACAAACATTTTCTACGTGGATTCAAACAGGATTAACACTAATTGGTTTTGGATTTGCTCTTGGTAGTGTTGTTGCGCTCATGAAGTCAGAACACTACGAACTATTTGTTATCGAATCAATCAGAATTATCGCTGCCCTTTCAATAATTTTTGGTGTCATCTCTGTCGTTTTAGCACTCATTCAAAATAGAAAAAAAATAAAATCTAACCTAAGTTGTGACCTTTGAAATTTGCGAAAAAAGAGCTTCCATAAGATAATCTCCTAAATAGATTCAAACCAAAAAAGGAGAACTCATGGAAGCAATAGCAATTGTAGCATATGTTGTTT
>Ga0180433_10008337_pt1 | contig 12921 bp, 13 predicted proteins | sample SS_ome_8_FD_132980 | JGI IMG/M metagenome (GOLD analysis project Ga0180433, IMG submission 132980) | Hypersaline lake sediment archaeal communities from the Salton Sea, California, USA - SS_1_D_1 metaG | ecosystem: Environmental > Aquatic > Non-marine Saline and Alkaline > Hypersaline >... | reverse complement strand
GCACAAAAATTTTTTGTAATAGGGCGCAGTCATCATGCTGGACAGGGAATGAAAAAATGAAGCAGGGCCACCGACTGGATTTTTCCGCAGGATCGAATGCGAGATGCAAAAATGTTGATGTTTGACCTTCACTGCCACAGCCTCTTCAGCGACGGAGAGCTTATACCTTCCGAACTGGTAAGACGTCTGGAAGTCCTGAACTACAAGGCCATAGCCATTACAGATCACGTCGACTCTTCCAACCTTGATTTCATAATTCCCCGTTTGATAAAGGTGGCAAAAGACATCAACCGTCACAGCTCTGTAAGACTTATACCCGGTGCGGAGATTACCCATGTTCATCCTGACCTGATTCCCCTGATGGCAAAAGAGGCCCGGCATCTTGGGTGTGATATACTGGTCTGCCACGGAGAAACTATTGTGGAGCCTGTCTGCCCGGGGACTAACAGGGCCGCCATCGAGGCACATATTGACATACTTGCCCACCCGGGGTTGATATCTGAGGAAGAGGTGAAGCTGGCGGCCCGAAACGATGTTTTTCTCGAGCTGTCCGGCAGGAAGGGCCACAGCCTGACAAATGGCCACGTAGCTAAACTGGCCAAAGTCCATGGGGCGAAACTTATAATCAACTCGGATGCACACGCCCCTGAAGACTTCATGAGCGCTGAAACAGCACGAAAAGTAGGTCTTGGTGCCGGGCTTACATCAGAGGAAGTCGAGTCAATTTACAAAGCGGCCTGGAGCAGGGTCCGTTCCCTGATCTGAACGCAGGTGTTCGTATATGGTCCGGGCCAGATCTTTTGAAATTCCCGGCACTTTATTGATTTCTTCCGAAGATGCCATGCACACCCCGGTCAGACTTCCAAAGTGCTTTAAAAGCGCTCGCTGCCGTTTTGGACCTATGCCTGAAATCTCACTGAGACGTGAACACAGTCTTCTGGCATCCCGTCTCTTTCGGTGAAAATTGATCCCGAACCGATGTGCTTCATCCCTCACCCGCTGCAGAAATAACAGTACCGGATGATGGCGCGGCAGAATCAAGGGCTCTGACCATCCCGGACGGAATATCTTTTCGCCCTCATCCCCGATCTGCTTGGCAAGTGCCACAAGATCAAATTCTCCCAGAAGGCCTTCGGAATCCGCTGCTTCAACTGCATGCCCCAGTTGCCCTCGGCCCCCGTCTATCAGGAACAGGTCGGGCAAATCCCGTCTCTCCTTTCCCCGGACGATTCTCCTCAGCATCATCTCTCTCATCATTGCGCAATCGTTGATGCCGCTGACCCCTTTTATATTGTAATGTCTATAGCCCTTTTTGTTCGGCCGGCCCCTGTAAAAGGCTACAAGGCTTCCGACTGGAAGTTCGCCCCCTGTTGTGGAGATGTCCATGCCTTCTACTTTTTCAGGGGCATGTTTTAGATTCAGCATATCCATAAGAAGGCTGGCCTTTTCCCGCCATTCCTCATGTTGTCTCTCAAATGAAAGCATGGCCTGAGCGGCATTTGTCTTCGCCATCTCAAGCAGTCTGCACTTCAAACCCCTTGCGGGTCTCCTCAGTGCCACCTTCCTGCCGGCCAGGTCGAACAGCCACTCTGAAATCAGATCTGAATCTTCAATGTCATGCGGTATAATTATCTCTTTTGGTAATGGACTCTGCTGATAAAATTGGCGAATGAATATGGAAAGAATTTCCTGATCCGTCTCTTCAATAATCCTGCTCAGATTGTATACGTCATGACCCTGAACTACTCCGTCACGCACCTGCAGCACAGACAATGTCCAGTCATACCCGCTGCGGGCAAGGCCTATGACATCCCAATTGGCATGCATGTCCGCCACTATTGACTGTCTTTCAACTATTTTTTCAATGGAATAGATCCGGTCTCTCAAGATCGCTGCCTTCTCGAACTCAAGCGCCTTCGAGGCCTTCTCCATCTGTACTCTCAAATTCCTGAGAAGAGGGCCTGTCCTGCCTTTAAGAAAAAGCCTCACCTGTCTTACCTGATCCGCATAGTCCTTTTCCGAGACAGCCCCCACACAAGGCGCGGAACAGCGTCCGATCTGATGTAACAGACAGGCACGGGCCCTGGTCTTCATGGATCTGTAAGAGCAGGTCCTGAGCCTGAATAAGCAGGAAATGGACCTCATGATCTCTCTCACCGCCCCTGCAGAAGGATAAGGGCCGAAATAGAGTGCCCCGTCCTTTACCCTGCGCCGGACAACGCTTAGACGGGGAAACGGCTTATTGACATCAAGCTTGAGAAAGGGATAGGCCTTATCATCTCTCAGTACAACATTGTACTTGGGCCGGTGCTCCTTTATGAGCAGGGCCTCAAGTACAAGTGCCTCTTTTTCATTGGCTGTAACTATTATTTCAAATGAACCGGCCAGCTTCATAATCAGGCCTGTCTTAGGCGATAGAGACGAACCGGACTTCAGATATGAGGCCAGGCGATTACGCAGGTCCCTTGCCTTTCCGACATAGAGGACAGTATCCTTCGGGTCTCTGAAGAGATAGACGCCCGATACGTTGGGAACTGTTGCCAGGCTGGTGGTATTTGAAATCTCAAAACGGGCCGGCTTCATGTCTGTTTCACCCCTCGGGGTAATCATACTATACAACACCGTATGCCGTCAGTATTCTGCCGTGAATCAGTCGGCTTTGCCCAGGCGTAAAAAAAGCCCCTCATTATAGAAGGGCCTGGAATAATCAATGGTCTGCAGACCATTGAAATTATCTGTGGTAGGCGGTACTGGATTTGAACCAGTGACTTCCACCGTGTGAGGATGGCACTCTAACCACTGAGTTAACCGCCCGTGTCGAAAATATGTAGCCTATTAGTATAGTTATTTCAAGTCCGGAAAAGGCCGAAATCTGTCATTTGTCTTTCAGGACCTGATCCAGGGCCTGCTGAAAACCATCATCATCGGCCACGGTCTCAAGATCACTGGAATCGATCTCCTTTGCATCGGTGTCGGTGTCTGAGGTATTTACCAGGTCAGAGACATCAATTCCGGAAATGTCCCCTGCTTTTCCAGATCCCTGCTCCACAGAGGGGGCTTCGGCCTCTGTCTCGAGATTATTGTTATCCGGGGCCAGGCTGAACCAGCTCAGTTCGGGATCCGGTTTTGCAAAACTCCCAAATTCTGCAAAGATTTCACTCAAATCCTGTCCGCAATTTGGGCATTTTTCAAGATAATCAAAGCTTATTCTTCCACATTTAGGGCATTTCATAAATACAGTCCTTTTTTATTTGAAAAGATTTGTGATATTGTATATGTTCAATAAAGTTGATTAAAAGATGAAAATATAATGCAAATAAGACAAAATAATCTGCGTTCACTCCTTCTTATCGGAACTTTGGCATTATTTCTTACATCCTGTGCAGGTACGCCCAGGAAATATCTTGCAGTAGATGCCTCACTGGTAAAACAGGGCCAGTCCAGGGCCGAAATATTCGAGCTGCTCGGCGGTCCGGAGGCGGCAAGAATAAATCAGGCCGGACAGGAAGAATGGTATTATTATTATGTGCACCGGCACTTTTGGCAACGCATACCATTTCTGGGGGACCATCTCGGCGAAAAAAAGATGGAATCTCTGCAAATTATTATGGAATCAGAAAAGGTAGTCAAGACTGTTTACTATGTCCAGGAACTCCAAAGCTAAAGATAATAACCAGTTTAAGATAGCCAGGGAAAGAATGGTTGCCCAGCAGATTGAACAAAGGGGAATCAGAGATCCCCGTGTCCTTGAGGCATTCCGCGCGGTACCCCGGCATCTTTTTATGGACGAGGCGCTCTGGAACCAGGCATATGGTGACTTTCCCCTTCCAATTGGCAGCGGCCAGACCATATCCCAACCCTATATTGTGGCCCTCATGACACAGCAGTTGGGACTGAAGGGTAATGAAAGGGTACTGGAGATAGGTACAGGTTCGGGCTATCAGACAGCTATCCTGGCTGAGCTTGCCTCAATGGTCTACAGCGTGGAATGTGTTCATTCTCTGCTCCCAAGGGCCAGGAAAATCCTGGAAAAACTGAAATACACAAATGTCAGGCTCAAATTAGATGACGGTACATGGGGATGGCCGAGTGAGGCCCCCTTTGCCGCCGCAATAGTAACCGCAGGTTCACCCTCAGTACCTCAGCCGATTATTGATCAGCTTGATGACCCGGGCGTCCTGATCATTCCCGTTGGAGATGAATACTCGCAGGTACTCATGAAAATTATAAAGTCCCAGGGCAAAATCCATCAGGAAGACCTGGGCGGTGTCCGCTTTGTGAAGCTCGTTGGAGATCATGGATGGAAGAGGACATAAGGCGGGCTTGATTGCGCTCAATAACCCGATACGCATTCCTGATTCAATTTTCCAGTCACTGCAGCACAGGCCGAGTAATTTTCATCCCTGAAAGATTTTGTGCCTTACATCCCGGAATCCTTGAGCGGGAATCATACTTCAGAATTGTGCCGTGTAATCCGATCTATTCAATATGACAAAAATCGGAATTATAGGAGCGGGTCTCTGTGATCCGGCAATCAGTGCACTTGCGGAAGAAGTCGGCCGCAGGATTGCCGAACATAAGGCCGTCCTGTACTGCGGCGGCCTGGGAGGAATTATGGAGGCGGCAGCCAAAGGGGCCGCAGAGGCAGGTGGTATAACTGTTGGTATCCTTCCGGGGATCAAGGCCACTGATGCCAATCAGTACATCCAGATCCCTGTGGTCACCGGCATGGGACACGCCAGAAACGTCATACTCGTCAGGAGCTGTGACGTACTGATTGCCATATCAGGCTCCCATGGCACACTGTCGGAAATAGCCCTGGCGCTTAAGATGTGGAAGCCTGTGGTTGGTCTGCAGACATGGAAACATCTTCCAGAGGTCCACTATGTCAAGTCGGCAAAAGAGGCCGCGGAAAAGGCGTTTGCCCTGTTGCCTTAATCCGGGTCAGACCTCCGTACCTGTAAAAAACTCTACGCCTTCAGTCCCAGCTCTCTCACGGCTCCTGAAAGGCCCTTAAGCAGCCTTTCCTCATCAATTGTGGTAAGCACCCTGTCCTCCATGAGCATATGTCCAGCCACCATGACGTCCTGTACGTCCCCGCTCCTTGCCACATAGACCAGGTGGGACACGGGATTATAACAGGGACGGAGGTGCACCTGGTTCATGTCCACCACCGCCAGGTCCGCCCTAGAACCTTCACGCAGACATCCCAGGTCCTCTCTGTGCAGGGCCTTTGCGGCCCAGGCAGTGGCCATGGAAAGGGCATCAGAGGCAGATATCAGGGTTGGGTTCCTTTTAATACCCTTATGCAGCTTTGCAGCGGTATCCATCTCACTCATAAGGTCAAGGTCGTTGTTGCTGGCTGCCCCGTCTGTCCCCAGGGCGACTGTAATACCGGCCTCGAGGAATTCCGGCACCGGTGCAACTCCGGAGGCCAGCTTGAGGTTGCTCTCCGGGCAGTGGACCACCCGGACATCTCTTCTGGCCAGAAGCGATATATCATCTTCACTCAAACTTACGCAGTGAATGGCAATCAGCCGGTCTCCGAGGAGGCCGAGCCTGTCCAGATGTTTTACCGGAGAGACCCCGCAGAGCCTTCGAATCTCCAGATTCTCCCATTCCGTCTCTGCAAGGTGGATTATTATCAGTGCATCTCTGGCCTTCGCCAGCCTCTGCGATTGCCGAAGCAGTTCAGCCCTGCACGTATAGGGTGTATGAGGGTCTACAGTAATGGTGATCCTCGAATGGCCCTTCCATTTGTCCATCAGGCGTTCTGTCTCCTTAATGGCCAGCTCCCCTGAAGAAAATGACGGTGACGGAAAATCAAACACCCCTTCTCCAAGCCAGGCCCTGAGCCCTACTCTGTCAACCACCGAGGCGACAGTATCTTCGAACAGGTACATATCCACAAAACTTGTGGTTCCGCACCGTATCATTTCCGCACAGGCGAGCTCGGTCCCAAGGGCCACAAGTTTCGGGGTCAGCCTGGCCTCGGCAGGGAAAATATGGCCCTCCAGCCATGTCTTGAGAGGGAGATCATCAGCAAGACCCCTGAAAAGGGTCATGGCGGCATGGGTATGGGAGTTGATAAGTCCTGGGAGTATGAGTCCGAAGGGCCTGTTGATGGTCCTGTCTGCAGTAAAACTCTTCGCAAGTTCAGGCAAAGGACCGGCTGCAACAACATTATCGCCCTTTACTGCAACGGCCCCCATGGGAATCGGGGCATTATTCGGATGAGTTATGAGGACTTCACCACATATCAGAAAATCTACCGGTTTCACTTGAAGTGCTCCCTTAAAAAGGCTGCCAGAAGACGCTCAAGGCGGTGCTCCGCATTATGCGCCTGAGCTATCACCTCCTCTATAAGTATGGGCTGAAAATTGCCCGGATCGTTTACATTGGCAATAACCGAGATCCCCAGCACCTCCATGCCTGAATGAACAGCGACTATCACCTCCGGCACCAGAGACATGGCCACGGCATCCGCACCAATCAACCTCAGAAAGCGGGTCTCTGCAGGAGTCTCCAGGCTTGGCCCCGGGACAGCAACAAATACCCCCTCTCTCAATGGCATGCCCAGCTCCTGAGCTGTCTGAACAACTTTTTTTCTCAGGTCAATGGAGTAGGCCCCTGAAAGATCAGGAAACCTTGGCCCCCATTTTTCCATGTTGAGCCCCCTCAGAGGGTTCTCCGGGATCAGGTTTATGTGATCCGTAATCAGCATCAGGTCCCCTGAGGAAAAATCCAGATTAAGGCCCCCTGCCGCGTTGCACCCGATCAGAAGCTTTGTCCCCAGACCGGCCATCACCCGTACGGGGAATGTAAGCTCTCTTGTACTGTAACCCTCATAGAAATGAAATCGTCCCTGGAACAGGACCACTTTGGCATTACCGATCCTGCCTGCCAGGAGCTTCCCCCCATGATCAGGGGATGTGGATAGAGGAAAGTTGGGGATATCCTCATATAGCTTGTTCCATACCACATCCATGGCACTGGCCATACCCCCAAGGCCGGTGCCGAGCATCAGACATATATCCGGGACCCATGGCAGATCTCTTCGAAAGAAATTTACAGTCTCATCAACTGCCGCAGCATACTTTTCCATAAATATCTGTTCATAGAAGGCCTGAGGCAAAAAGTCAACTTGCAGTCTGCCTTCAGTTCAAAATTTATCCCTGCGGGATTCCAGCACAGACTGGAAAAGACCGTTCGCCGACCCTCCCTGATTCTAAAACTACTTGCGAAAAAAAGGTTCTTGTCCTATAGCTGCCATGTACACGTTTACCGCTGTAAACTGGAGCGCAACCAATGCCACACCTCAGTTCCGCCATAAACATATATCAGACTACAGGCGGCCTCCTTATCTATCTCCTCCTGGTCTCTGCGGCGGCCCTGGCGGTCTGCATCCCCTTTCAGGCTAAACAGCCCGGCAAAAGGTCTGAGCGTGCTGCATACTTTCTGATGACGGTCATTTCGGCTTTACTGGCAGCAGGCTCCATTCTGGTCATCTGGTTCCATTGGGAAATATATCAGAACGTGGTCCTGAGCCTTCCGGAAAACCTGGCCCGTGAAATCAATCGATGGCTGGCAGCGGCCGCTGACCGTTCTTCTTATTCACTTCCCCTGTATGATACCACAGATCCGCCCAGGTATATTCTTCCTTTCTGGCTGGAAAATGAAAAGTATCTTTTCTGGTTTCTGGCCTATGCAGTAATGGCCCTTTTTGCCTGGCGCAGGCTGAACGAATCGATTTTTCGCATCCTGCTGCAGGTACTGCTGGTAATCCAGACGGCGGTGCTCTGCCTTGTCTGCAATCCCTTTCAACAGCCCCTTCCCGGCTTCCTGCAGGAGATCGGCCCGTGGTTTTCCCCCCTGGCCCCCATGTCGCGTCTCGGCGTGTTCATGCAATTATATCCTCGGCTTACCTTCTACTATAATGCGCACTACATGTGGACACATCCGCCGCTGCTCTTTCTGGCCTATGCCGGCCTTACCGTCTTTTTCGCGGGCTGCGTGGCCATGCTCTGGACCGGTAAAAGGGCCTGCGAGACCATGGCCTATGGCCATGCAAAGGTCAGCTATATCTTTTTGACACTGGGGATGCTTCTCGGTTACCCATGGGCCCTTCAGGCCTGGGGACCGAACTGGTGGTGGGACCCAAAGGTTGCGAGTTCTCTTATGATGTGGATAGTCTTTTCAACCTATCTGCATGCCAGGCTGTACCTTTCCCGCCGATGGATGTGGGGCTTTGTAGGTGGTCTCGGCATACTCTGCTTCTGTGCCATGCTGTTTACATTTACTGCCTCGTTCTTCTTTCCCGGGGAGCATACAGGACACTGAAATGAAGCGATATAACTCCGACTTTATCCTGATCCTGGCGACAGTGGTAATCATGTTTCTCATCTCCATGCTGTGCATAGGGGGTATGTTTTACTTCAAATGGGCGGAACTTCAGAACGTGATTCCGGCAATCAAGATTGCCTATCAGGAACAGATGAACAGTCTCCTTGCCCCCTTCCTGCTGTCACTCCTTCTGACCCTTGGACTCTGCATACCCAGGCGGCTGTTTCCCCATCGCCGGCTTTACGCCTTTATCATACTTCTGGGGCTTACCGGTCTGGGCGCCGCCCTGGCATGGGGATGGCGTGAAGCATTATTATGGATACTGATTATCTCAGCCGTGCTCCAGGCCGTTGTACTTATACTTGCAGCATCGGGCCGGCGCCTCAAATTCCTCTGTGAAGGTTACTGGAACCGCCTTGGTTCCTCTTCGGTACACCTGGGCCTTGTGCTTTTCTGCATGGATTTCTTTCTTCTCGACAGATGGAATGTCCACATGGTCATCTTCTGGATTTCAGCCGTATGTATCTTTATCGGAATGATCATAACGTTTTATGCTGAAGATATGATGGATAAACTGAAAGGCCGAAAAGAGAGTCAGAAATTCATGGACGGCTGCTAAACCGCCTCATGTTTTCTATATACAGAAGGTTTTATTTCTGCGAAATCATTCACCTTACGATTGTATCTCTATTCCTGTCTCAGCGCCTCCACGGGATCCATGCCTGCAGCACGCCAGGCAGGCAGTATTCCTGAAAGCAGGCCTATGGTAGTGGCCAGCACCTCGGCCAGGATCACATAGAACCAGGAAATGTGGACCGGCAGGGCGGGTAAAAAGAAATGGGTAAGCTGTGCACCTCCGGCACCAACGGCCATTCCGGCAAGGCCGCCAATGGCTCCCAGTACCACGGCTTCGCCCAGAAAAAGGATGAGCACCTCTATGCGCCCGGCCCCCAGTGCCCGTAGCAGGCCTATTTCAGCAGTCCTTTCGTTGACTGAGATGGTCATGACAGTGAGTATCCCCACAGAACCCACCAGCAGTGAGATTCCGCCCAGCGCGCCTACTGCTATGGTCAGGACATCCAGCACCGAGCCGAGCACATCCAGCATCTGCTGCTGGGTGGTAATGGTGAAATCCTCCTGCCCGTGGCGGGCTATCAGCACCCTGCGAATCCCCTCTGCCACCTCATCCACGGACGCGCCTTCGGAATAAAGGACATCGATCTCCATCAGTCCTTCCCGGTTAAAGAGTTCCATGCCCCGGACGGTTGGTATGTACACCGTGTCATCCAGGTCAAAGCCCAGGATCTGGCCCTTGGACTCCATTGTCCCGATGACGCGAAACCGGTAGCCGCCGATACGTATGCGCTTCCCCAGAGGATTCACCGTGCCGAACAGTTCTTTGCGCATCTTGCTGCCCAGTACGGCAAAGGCACGCGGGGCCTCAGCATCATCAGCCGGCAGGAACCTCCCTGCGCTGACATCAATACGAAGCACAACAGGCATTTCCGGCCCCACACCATAGATCGTGGTGCGGCGACGCTTCCCCCCGCTCTCGACCTCGGCGTTCCCCCATATCCAAGGGATGACCGACTCTGCATGGGGAACCCTTCGCAGGGCCTCGACATCACCCAGCGTCAGAAGGCGCACCGACCCGAGTACACCCAGCGGAGTGCCCATGGTGGTCACGCGTCCCGGATTGATCCCGATCAGATTGGTGCCGAACTGGGTGAACTCTGAGATTACAAAGCGGTTCAAGCCCTCGCCTATGGATGTGAGAAACACCACGGCGGCAATTCCGACTGCAATACCCAGCCCCGTCAGAAAGCTTCGCATCCGCTGGGACTTGATGGAACCGGTGGTAAGTCTTATGAAATCTCTGATCAGCACCTGCGGCCCTTTTTATTTATGTGACAAAGCCTGGACAGGATCCAGATGGGCGGCCCGGCGCGCAGGGAGCACGCTGAAAGTCAGACCGGTAAAAATTGCCACGCCCAGTGCCATGGCGATCGCCCACCATGGTGTACCGACCGGCAAAGCGGTATAGATCCGGCCGATGATCTGGCTTCCCGTTATACCTATCACCAGTCCCAGCAGCGCCCCGGCGGAAGACAGCACAACGGCCTCGGTCAGGAACAGCATCAGTATCTGACTGCGGCGCGCACCAAGGGCCTTCAGCAGGCCTATCTCCGCGGTCCGTTGCGAAACGGTAATGAGCATAACATTCATGGTAAGGATACCGGCAACGCCGAGACTGATACCGGCGATTCCGGTAACAGTCAGTGTCAGGGCACGGAAGATGCGGTCAAAAGTAGCCAGAACCGCATCCTGGGTCATTACAGTCACGTCCTCTTCTCCCTGGTGCCGCTCCCTGATGGTGGACAGGATATGTGTCTCAACCCGGGGGATGGCCTCCCTGCTGGTTGCCTCTACCAGTACGCGAAAAAGACTGTTGGTGTTAAACAGCATCTGGGCAAAGGCCACGGGCAGAATCACCAGCTCTTCCGGATCAAGACCGATGGACCGTCCCTCTGAACCCAGGATGCCTATGACGCGGCACCGCCTGTCTCCCACGCTCATCATCTCTCCTATTGCCGGATGGGGCCCGAACAGCTCATCGCGCACCTTGGACCCGATTACACATACCGGAGACGCCAGTTCCGGATCGCCCGCGGGGAGAAATTGGCCCTGAGCCATTGTCCAGCGACGTATGGACAGCAGCTCCGACGTGGTGCCCAGCACCGGCACCTCCCGCACACGCCGCTGCCAGGAGGCATGTGCCTCTCCTACACTTATGGGCGCTGTGCGCCGGACCGCGGAGTGGCGGGCCACTGCCATGACATCGCGGATGGTGAGGTCGCGCGGCGTCTCCCCCATGAATGAAGAAGGGCCAAAACCCGCAGTCTCTGAACGTCCGGGCAGTATTATCACCAGATTGGTCCCCAGAGAGCTGAATTCGTTTACCACAAAGAGCCGTGCGCCCTCTCCCACTGAAGTGAGCAGGACGACCGAGGCCACTCCGATGGACATGGCCAGCAGCATAAGCATGGTGCGCACCCGGTTTCCCTGCAGTGCCATGAGTGAAAAACGCAGGACATCAATTGGCCTCATGGCTCTGTATGTCCTGAAACATCGCTGGTGATACAGCCATCCACAAGTCTTATGCGTCGGCGGGCAAGCCCCCCGATCTCCGGATCATGTGTCACCACAATCAGAATGATTCCCTTACGGTTCAGATCCTCCAGGATTTCAATGACCTCTTTGCCGGAAGTACGATCAAGATTCCCGGTAGGCTCGTCGGCGAGCAGCACGGCAGGCTCCATAATGGTGGCGCGCGCAATGGCCACCCTTTGACGCTGTCCCCCGGACAGCTCTTCCGGCCGGTGATGGGCCCGCCCTTTCAGACCGACTGCCTGAAGCATCCGTCCGGTGCGGGCCTTTCTTTCTGAAGGCGGCACGCCTGCCAGCACCAGAGGCAGTTCGATGTTCTGCTCTGCCGTAAGACGGGGCACGAGGTGGAAAAACTGGAACACAAAGCCGATCTTTTCGCGCCGCGTGAGGGCCTGCTGGTCATCAGACAGGGCGGTAACATCTGTTCCGTCCAGCAGGTAACGGCCTGAGGTGGAACGGTCCAGGATCCCCAGTATGTTAAGCAAGGTAGATTTCCCTGAACCGGAAGGGCCCATGATTGAGAGATACTCTCCCCTGTCTATATGCAGCATAAGATCGTTCAAGGCATGGACCTCCTGGTCCCCGACCTGAAAAACACGATGCACATGCTCCAGAGTGATCATTAATAATTATTCCGGTCCTGCCCCTTGCCATGAAAATGTAAATGGCAAAGCTCATGTGATTTTAAGTTTTTTTCCAGTTGAATTGTATATTCACTTTACACAAATCAAAACCATCCTATCAACAAAATGCCTGAATTAAAACATTTCTCAAAGATAACATTCCAATTGCTACCTGAATTGTGAGCCTGCGCCATTGGTCAGTCCTCTGATCTCATAACGGAACAGGTGAAAATTCACCTGTCCTTGTCGTTTCATTCGATTAATGCGTAATTCCGGGCACGAATATGATATAGCCGAAGTTTCAAATAATCCATATCCCTGAGGCCGTAAGCCTGCCTTTTGAAGGTCCTGATTCTGTTTGCCAGGCCTTCTGCAACATTGACCAGGCGTGTCCTTGACACGCCAGATGATATCCAATAGTATCACGTTTATTTGAAACGTGTTACGCAAAGGCGACGTTTGTATTCGGGATGGGGCTGATGGCCGTAAGGTTTACTGACGAACTATGCGTACTGCTGAAGAAATGAGTACAGGAGGTGAGGAGCAAAGAGAAATGCTGGAGTTGTTCGTCAAGGGCGGTGTAGTAATGTATGCAATCCTTGCCGCCTCGATTGTTGCCGTCGCAATTATAGTAGAACGTTTAATCCACTTCGCCCGGATTCGCAGTGACGATGTTGCTCTTATTTGCACAGTTGAACAGAGCTTGAAGTCGGCGGATCTGGTCGAGGCTCTGCGCGCCTGCCGGAAGCACCGGGGTCCCGTCCAGAGAGTGACGGAAGGTTGTCTC
>Ga0180433_10008336_pt1 | contig 12923 bp, 11 predicted proteins | sample SS_ome_8_FD_132980 | JGI IMG/M metagenome (GOLD analysis project Ga0180433, IMG submission 132980) | Hypersaline lake sediment archaeal communities from the Salton Sea, California, USA - SS_1_D_1 metaG | ecosystem: Environmental > Aquatic > Non-marine Saline and Alkaline > Hypersaline >... | reverse complement strand
GAGCAAAAAAGGGCAATGTTCTCTTAGTATAAGAAAATGGAACTCTTTTTCCTTGAATAACTTGTTGTCCTAAAGTTCCCATTACTTGACCAATATTTCCACTACTTCCTTTAGTTCCCGATACATCCTTTGAAGCAACATACATATTATTTTTAGTAGTAATATGCTTCCTAATAAATTTATGAGCTTCATATTTTGCACCTTCTAATTCTGCCAAAATATCATTTTCTAAGGCAAACTTAATAAATTTCTTATCCAAATTTGATTTATAAATTCCCATATTAGCTTCCTTCAAAAATGTATTAACATTCTTTATCTTTTCCTTAATCTTTTCCTCTACATTTTCATTCATTTCTTGTGTAGGAGCACAATCTCCATAACCCAAAGTAAATCCATGCTGTTCTAACCACCTTGAAACAGTCCTTTGATTATTATCTAAAAAATCTCTGGCCTCTAACGGTCCATAAGTATTAAAAATTAAATGTAATAATGGTTTTTGTAAAACCGATGAATCCATAATTCCTTGTAAAAACTGTCCGTTTTTAATAATAATCTTATTATCATCCACCGAATTATCCTCATAAAGATTATTTCCCTTAGTAATACTGACATCCGGTAAAAACATACTATATAAATCTTGTCCCCTCCAAAATCCATCCTTACTCTCCGGTAAAATTCCATTAAACTTCTGATTAGTCATCAATAAATTAAATAACTGCCTCTTACTAATCTTAGTTTTTGGTAAAGTCATCAAATAAGCCCCAACCACACTATCCTGCTCTGCCATAATCACAGGTTTACTAGTTGCAGGTTTAATAATTTGTGTTGGAACAGAAGTAATTTGCCTTAATTCAATCATAGTCTCAATATTTTGTGGAATATGAGTATTCATTTCATCGCCATCGAAATCTGCGTTATAAGGTTTACAGACATACACATTTAACCTAAAAGTATTTCCTTTCATTACTCTTACTTTATGTGCCATCATACTCATTCTATGTAAAGTTGGTTGTCTGTTAAATTGTCCAATATCCCCATCCATTAAATGTCTTTCCACAATATCTCCCTCTTCCAAAACAACACTATCTCTATCAATAATTTTAAGATAAACATGCTCTGGATGTGGTTTTCCCATCTCATCATAATTCATCTTAGTAATTCTTCTTGCTCCTGGATGTTTATTCGGACCATTCCTAACTAATTTATAAAGTTTAGATTTATTCCATTTTGTTACTGTCTCCGGAATTGTTAAATTCATCGCAATTTTCTCCGGAACCCCATATTCATCAATACTCATATTAGGATCAACACCAACAACCGTTCTTCCTGAAAAATCAACACGTTTTCCCATAATATTTCCCCTAATACGTCCCTCTTTTCCCTTTAATCTTTGACGAATAGTCTTTAAAGGTTGTCCAGACCTTAAAGTCACTGGTGGAATATTTTGAACCTCATTGTCAACTAATGTTGCAACATAAATTTGAACTAATCCTAACCATTTATTAATAGTCAGTGTGTCTTTGTCAGTTTCTATTGCCTTTTTTAACTGTTTAACTGTTCTAAAAATCATTGCATATTGAGATGTTAAATGGTCTTCTGCCCTTTTATTATTATCCTCTCTCACTGATGGCCTCACTGCTGGTGGTGCAACTGGAACAACCGTACATATCATCCATTCTGGTCTTGAATCTTCATTATCAAATCCTAAAAGTTCAGCATCTTCATGGGAAATCCGCTTAAATATATTATAAACATCTGAAGGTTGTAAAATAAATTTCATTTTCTTTTCAGATGGGTCTTTTAATTGTTCAGCTTTATATTCTGCTTCAATTTGAACAACATTTTCATTATTTTTAATTTTATCAGCCATTAATTTACGATAAGTATAAGGTTGAGCAGCATTACATCCCCCATTATAAATACATGTCTTTTTAGCTTTATTACAATACTCTACTATATATTTAAAGGCAGATGCTTTACCTCTTTTTTTTAATTCTTTCATTAATACTGGGTCTGATTTATCAAATAAGACATTAGAACAACTAATACAAACACACCTAAGTAATTTTACGATTGTTTCCATATGTTGTATCCAATAAACTGGTAAAGGTAATTCAATATGACCAAAATATCCAGGTGTAATAGAACTATCATATTCATCAGTAGGACAAATCCTCCCCCTATCAATAACTCCCATTCTTGTATCGAATAAACCATTTTCTTTTGGTTCTGTTCCATCGTAAGTTTCTGGAACCAAGATTTCACAGACAGATGCTTTCTTAAGTGCTTCCGGATTTAATAAACCAAACTTAACCTGTGTAATGGATTCGACATTAGAAGAATCTGCTAATTCTTGCAATAGTTTAGACATATTTATATTTAGATTAATAATTAAATAATTTTTAAATTAAAAAATGTCAATTTTTTTCTATATTTCGAAAAAAATAATTCGTAAAAAAGATGCATTAAAAACAGTCTATTTTTTAAATATGGAAAAGGATAATTATCCAAATACAAGATTAAAAAAAAGAAAAGGAGAAGATTTAGAAAAACCAAGAAAAAGGAAAAAAATAGAAAGTTTAGAAAAATCGGAAAATGATAAAAATTCATCTGACATAAATATGGGTAAACACAATCCTTCAGATTTAGAAAAGAAAAACATCATTGAATTAAATATTGAACAATTATCTGATATTTTTTCAAAGAAAACTAATAAAAAAAAGAATAAAAGAGTTAATTTAACAGAAAAATCTTTAGAAAAATCTAAAAAAATTAAAAAAGAAAGTGAACAACCAAAAAATGAAAATTCTTTAGATGAAGAAAAAATGAAAAGTATTAAAGAATGCGGAGGTTATTACGATGAAAATGATGAATTTATTATACCCGACAATTTATCTGAACTGATGGATGACTCTCCTCAGTCAGACATGGTTTTAGATTTAGAAGAAGAAATTGATGAAAAAACTTTTTCTAAAATAAAATTCGATAAAAAAAATAAAAAAAATGGAAAAAATGAGAAAAAAGAACCAAATTATAAAGATTTAGGATTAACAAAAGATGAATTTGAATTAATGACTGAAGAAGAATTTGAATATTGGAAAAAAATATCCAAAAAAGAAAGAAAACTTATCAAAAAACTTGAAAAAGAACTTGAAGAATACGACAAAGAAGAAGTTCCCGAAAGATTTAGATTAATTAAATCTTCGATTGACCTCCACAATAAAAAAAATATTATGCAGAAAATGATGCAACTTGAAATGATGGAACCCTCTGACCCTGAATATTTTAAACTTAATAAATGGGTTGAAGGTTCCCTCAAAATACCTTTCGGTAAATTTCATTCTTTACCTGTCAATAAAGATAGTCAATTACCCGAAATTCAAGAATACCTTAAGAATGTCAATGAAACCATGAATAACTCTACCTATGGGCACGAAGAAACCAAAGATAAAATCATGCAAGTTGTTTGTCAATGGATTAGTAATCCTCAATCTTGTGGTAATATTATCGCTTTAGATGGTCCTCCTGGTATTGGTAAAACATCTCTTGTCCGTAATGGTATTGCTAAAGCTTTAGGTCGTCCTTTTAAAATGATTGCCTTAGGAGGTGCAACTGACAGTACCTTTTTAGAAGGTCATAATTATACTTATGAAGGGTCAACTTGGGGTAGAATAGCTTCAATTTTAATGGAATCTAGGTGTATGAATCCAGTTATTTTTTTTGATGAGTTAGATAAGGTTAGTGCAACTAAAAATGGGGAAGAAATTATTGGAGTTTTAACTCATTTGACTGATATGACACAAAATAGTAATTTTAATGATAAATATTTTTCAGGGATAGATTTGGATTTATCTAAATGTTTATTTGTTTTTTCTTATAATGATGAAAATTTAATTAATCCTGTTTTAAAAGATAGATTATTAAAAATTAAACTTCAAGGTTTTAAAACCCCAGACAAAATAAAAATTGGAAAAGATTATCTCATCCCTGAACTTTTAGAAAATATTGGCTTAAAAAAAGATGAAATTTGCATTGAAGAAGATAATATCAAACATATTATTGAAAAATACACCTCGGAAGAAGGTGTGCGTGAATTAAGAAGATGTCTTGAAACCCTTTTCTTAAAAATTAATAAAGCCAAATATTTAAAAGATGATAATATTAAATTACCTTGTCATATCAATAATGATTTAATTGATAAATTATTAAAGAAAACTGAAAAAGAAAGTATTTTTAGAAATGAAGGCGCCAAAATGATGTATTTATAAACCAAAATAAATATTTTTATGTTTTATTTCTTAAAACATAAATAAACCAATCTCTTTAAAAATTTTTAGAGACTCAAAAATATTTAAGAATTGATAATACTTTTAAATTTTTTCATTTCTAATTCATTTCTTAATTCTCTTGTTGTTTTTTGTAATTGTTTTAATCTATTCATTGCACTTATACCTCTATTATTTAATGCAAAAGAAGAAAAATTATTAGTTTGTACTGGTCCTTTATTTTGAGGTTGATTAGTATGTTTATTTTTTATTTTATTTATAAAATAATCAAGTAATTTATTATCAAAAAAATTTAATAAAGTTGGTTTTCTTTGTAAATTAAAAAATGATTTTATTTTTTTGGTTAAACTAGAACATAAATATTTTTTTAAAGTTTCACTTAAATTTTCATAAAAAAAACTATTAAGTTGTCTAATATTATCATCATCTTCATTATTAATTCTATTTAATGTTATTCTTTCCCCATTTTTACAAAATAAATAAAAATTATCTTGTCTTACATTAACTTCTTGATTAGAACCATCTCTTATTATTAAAATATTTGGATTAACAAAATATGTTGTTTTATTTCCAGTTTTATAATAATACATTGGAATAACAATATTATTTTCAATAAAAAATCTAGCAATTTCTTCTGATAAAACATTTAAATTTACATTTACATTTTTATATTTTTCTTTTATTATGGATTTTAACTCATTAGAAATATTTTGATTATTTTTTAAATTGTTAATATTTTTTTGAATTTTTATTTGTTCTTCTTTAAATCTATTAAATTCATTTTGATGTTTTTTATTTTTACGTAAACTTAATAATTTTGAATTAATTTTTAAATTTTTTTCTTGGTGTTTTTTTCTAGAATTTTCTTGTTTTAATGTTAATTCTTTTATAATATTATTCTTTAATTCTTTATCAATCTTTTGTAAATAATATTTTTTAAAATTTTCAATAAAATTTTTAAATAATACTCTTTTATAAACTTTTCCTTCTAAATTATTAGAATAGTTTTTATTATTATTTTGTGAATTATAAGATTTTTCATTACAATTAAAATTATATAATTCTTCATCCTTTCCAAAATAAATAGAGAATATATCACCATCTTTTTTAACAAAAATCTTTGATAAATTATTTTATATTTTTAATCAAAAATAAATATCCTAAATTTTTCTGAAAATGATGTTTTAGTGATACTATAAGACATAAATTAATAATGCTATTAATTTAAAGTTAATTTAAAAATCAGTTAAATAATTTTTATTATTACCACGAGTTGCTCCTATATAGTATTGTTGTTCTGCAGATGTGCAAACACCACCCGTGCTGGTTGAATAGGTCCCAGTACAAATAGGTGAACTTTGATTATGTGCAAAAACAAACATACTATCTTTAGGTATTTGTGAATAAATCATTTCATTTTTAAGAGGTAAGGGGGTACCTTGCGGAACGAATAAGTAATCAGATTTTAATAAAGGTACGTTCGCAGGTTGAGCCTTCCAGCCATTATAAGGATTAGCAACTAATCTTATATCATCATAACTTCCATAGACACCTTTTCCCATATCATAGTTGACAGGAGCGGGAGTGTCAATACTTAATAGGAGATTGTTATTTCCTAAGTAAGAAGATTTTGCGCAGTCTGAGTTTTTACAGGTTTGATAGGCATCTCTGAATTGTTTCATCCGTCTCATTTTTTGTTGTTCTTGCATTTTTTTAATTTGAGTTTCAGTTTTGAATGGATTTACAGGAGTATGAGTGATATTACCTGCATAATAATCAGGATTAATTTTGTTCATAATAATTAAAAGATTTTCTTTTTATCAAAAATATTTTTTAAATAATTAATAGGTTTTTCGTTAATATTATTATGACTTAAGGTGGATTTAATTTCTAAAACTTGAGTGATATTATCAATTTTATAGGTATTGAGGAATAAGTCTTCAAAAATTAAGTTATTTTGATTTGAAAAGATGAATTTATTGTCATAAAAGATTTTATTTAGAGGAATTCCTAAACCTTTACTTAAGTAAAAATCATTTAGAGGACCACTATATTTATTTAAAACATTAACGTATTCATTTCCTAAATTACAATAAACAATTTTATTCATATTTTTAGTCTTAAGTTCTTTTTCAGTGTAGTGAGGAAAATAAATTATTTCTGTTAAAATTCTTTGACAGTCAATGTTAAAGATGTAATGTTTTTGTTTATAAAGGTATTCAATTTGTAAAAGATGATATTTATTTTGATAAGTTATTAAATCTATTAAATTAATTTGAGTTGAATAATTTAATTTAGAATTAATAGATTTTAGACAAAGATTTTTAGATTGAATAATTTCATTTTCTGAATTAATAAAATATATTTTTTCTATTTTGGTTTCTTTATTTGGCGAAAATAACAGTTTATTAACATAATATTTTATATCTAAATATTTGTTAAAAAGAAAGTTTAGAATATATAAAATAATCATGTTTAAATAACTCTAAAATTTTTTAAATTCAAAAAAATTTTTTCCTAATATATAATATAATGTCAAGTTGTGCTAATTTACTCAACCAGATATCTGCTCAATTATGCCAGATGAAAAAGAAGTTAGATGATGCTTCTTGTGCTTTAGACATAGGTACAATTCAAAGTGCAATTTTTAAACACAAAGATACCGTCTTAAATTTAGTAAAAGATAACGAACATACTAAAGGTGTTTGTGGTGTTCCTGTCGAAGTTTCTAGAACTGAATGTTGCGAGACTACCGAATATAAAGGTTTATTAACTTTAGAAGAAACTGATTGTGAAAGTTGTGTAGTAATACCCGCTTCTTGTTTATACAAATATGGAGGTCGTGGTAATGATGGATGGTTTGTTTTTGATAAAACCTTACCTGTTAAAGTAAATAATGTAAAATTATCTTTACTCGATGACTTAACTTTAGAAACTGTAACTGCAGCTTTACAATATGTTGCAGACTGCTGTCGTTCATGCACTACTGTTTCTTGCAAAGCATATAAGGCTGTAAATAATGTATTAGCAGGATTTAATGTTAAATTAACTCCTTACCAAGTGTCTTGTTTCTTTGATTATTTAGAGAAACATCAACATAAAAAACATGAAGAAGAAACTTGTGATGAACCAGGAGAACCCGGAGAACCTGGAGAACCATCTGATTATGTTCCTACTATGACTGTTGTTTCAAGAGAAACTGACTCAAATACTTTAACCCCTGATTGTGATATTGAACAAAAATTAAGATCTATTTTAGAGCAAACTGATACAGAATCAGCTGATAATTAAATATTTAAATTAGTTTTTTTTTCTAATTTAAATTATAATGAAAACAATGAATCCCATTGACCACCGTAATAATCTAGCTAGAATTTATAGATTTGGGGGTGTATGTAGTGCAATAAAATTTTCACCACAAAATTTAAATGTTAAAGAGTCTAAAGAATTAACCGCGTCCATAGTTAATTCTATTAATGAAGATTTATGGAACCAAGGTATTGATATCATAACTACTAATTATAAAAATGGAGTGAGTGGATTTTTAATGATAACTACTTTAGAAAATAAAAATGCTCTTAAACAAATAATCAGTGATTTAGATATTAATCAAAATGATGATGAATTCTTTGTCAATATCAATGATATTTTCTCTCTTTCTTCATCTAATAACATTTCTTCTAATGAATTCAATAACATTTCCTACAAATTAAATATTTATGACTCTTACAAAATGAATTCCCAAAATCAATTTAGCATTGCTTTAAATGAAGATGGTGATGTTTCTGAAGAATTTTCACAAGTTGAAAGAGGAGTAAATATCACTAGACATTTAAGAAACTTAAACATCTTACAAAACCAAGATGATTTAGATGAAGACTGGAAATCTACTTTCGGAAAATATGTCAATAAATTCAGTGAAGTAACTAAAAGTGTAATTGTTCCATTATGTCTTTTATTAGTTTTAGTGAATGTCGCATTATATTACTATAAAAAATACAAAGAATTAACGAAAGGTCCTGAAACTTCTGTTTTATCTAGGGAAGTTTCTTTAATCAACGAAAATATGTCAGATGAACCTGCTGAACCTGCTTTCCCTGCTGAACCTGCTTTCCCTTCTGAACCTTCAGATGTTCCTAGCAATATTATGTTAAGACCTGACCAAAGAAGTGCTTCTCGTTTGAATCATATTCTTAAGACCTTAGAAGACTCTGAATTAACTTCTAACAATAGAAGTACTCAAAGAAATAATACTAATAGGTCTATTGAAGAAAAGATTTTAGCTTTATTAGCAGAAAGCACAAATACTAATTAAGTTTTAAAAAAATTTTATATATTATAATTAATAATATATATGAAATCATTTTTAAATTTTATACATGAAAATAATAATAAAAATTCTGAAGAAATAGTAAACTTAAAAGAAACAATTAAAACTTATAATTTTTTAATTAATTCTCAACTATCTGTAAATGATAATTCTATAGGTTTTAAAAACTATATTAATATTTATAGTAAAAATTATGAGGAATTAGAAGTATTGATGACCTATTTGATAGAAAAAGAAATTTTTGAGGAAAATTTAAAGTTTGTGGAGTATGGATTTGTTAATAAAAAATTATATTTTTTTCATCCAATTAAATCTTATTCAGAAAAAATTACCAAACATTTTTATCAAAAACTAGAAAAAAATATTAATAAATTTTTTAACTCTTTATCAATTAATAATTCTGTAATAAATTATTTTGTTGAAAATCATCCTCATCTTTTAAATATAGCTATTAATAAAAATTTTAAAAACATTGAAAAACTAACAAAACCTATTAACTTTTCTTTAGATATTGATTTAATTAATGAAAAATCAACTAAAAAATCAGTCGAAAATTTTTACGATTATTTTAATGTTAAACAAAAAGAAAATATCAAACCATTTAGAGAAGAAATTAAGAATGAACCTATTAAAAAAACATTATTATCTCAGATTGAACAGATAAATGATAGATTACCGCAACTGTTTTGGAAAACATTTGATAATGAACCAATTGTTAAAGAAGATATTGTTAATGAAATAAAAGAAAATGTTTTTAACAAAAAAAATTCATTTAAACATTCAATTATTTTTATGATATTAATTATTTTTATCTTATATCCTTTACCTAAAATTTTCTCAAAAATTAAAGATTTAACAAAAAGTAATTTAGTAATTGATGATATTTTAGATATAGCAACAGAAGATTTAACAATGACTAAAACTATGACCAAAACTAATTTAGTAAAACCAAAGAAAAAAGAAAATAAATTAAACACTATTTTAGAAGAAAGTAGAGATACTGCTGACCAATTTGATGATATTGAAAAATTAACACAAACTATTTTAGATGAATATACTGGAAAAAATAAATCAAACTTAAAAAATATTGAAGAAAGATTAATTAAGGTTTTAGAAGAAACTAGTTCTAATAATTAAAATCTTCTATAATTTATGAATTCATCATGTATAAATATATTAAATAAAACAGTTAATCAAGTTTGTTCTTTGGAAAAGAATGTTCATGATAATTCTAAAAATATTGATTTTTTAGAAAAATATTGTGCCTTTAATAAGAATTTAATTTTAGCTTCTTTAGGATGTAATGTTAGTTTAGATTATCAAATTTATACATATACTTTAGATAAATGCTTCTTAAATAATTACCTTTACCAGTATCTTTTATACGTTATTTTAAACTATTTAAACAATAATAATAAGGAAAATTATTTTTTTGTAGTAAAAGATAAATCTAATTTACCTGAAGAATTAAAAAATATTTGTGTACCTTCTTTACTTCAAGTTTCATTAATAGAAGGTGAATCTTGTGTTTTACCTCATCTATTTAGAGAAATAAAAGATTTAGATTTTGATGAATTATCTAAAATGGTTCAGCAAAAAAATTGTCAAAATTTAAGTTCTTTAACTATTTCTATTTTAAAATTTTTGTGTTGTGCTGCTGATATTTGTTTTTCAAAATGTTGTTTCAAAACCTTAACCAAAGATGAAATTTGTCCTTTTTATGATTTCCTTTTAAAAACTAAAAAAGAAGTATGTTTAGAAATGAATGAATTAATCAATAAATATAAATCACTTTGTTTAAATGTAGTAGACCCAATTGAAGGAACTCAATCTTATCTTAAACTTGCTCAAGAAACTTTAGATAAAAATTATTACCAAAAATCCTTTAATAACCCTTTTTTCCCAAAATACAATATCCAAGATATTTTTTGTGAAGCTTATAAACTTTTTATCTGTGATAATAATTTAGAAGTTGACTGCCAAGGTAATGTTTATCAATCTGATGAACCTTTCGAACCTTATGAACCTAGCGAACCTAGTGACCCTAGTGATTATAAATTCGCTATGTCTTCTATTAATGAAAAAACATTATCTAATATTTTAACTGATAAATCTCATGATGAATCTATTGAAAATAGAATTAAAGAATTATTAGAACTTACTGAAACAACAACACAATAATTTAAAAATAATATAATAATATATAATATGTCAGATGGTAAAATTGAAAATACCGTAAACAAATTAGTTTCATTTGTTTGCGAAAATGTTAAAAAAAATAATTGGACTTCAATTAGAGATTCCGTTTCTTATTTAACTGATTTTCAACTTAATAAAAGATGTACTCAATATAGTATCATTAAATATGATTATGAATTTAAAAAATCAATTAAACTTACTGATACTGAAAAAATTATGATAAAAGAGTCATTAATAAAATATTTAGACAAATTTACTTATGAAAATTTTGTTGATATTGTAATTAATAACACTAATATTGGTGTTTCTTGTATAATAATTTCTTTTGATAATGCTTTCAGTAAAAATGATATTAATAAATTAATCAATGATATTGAAACTGATGTTTCAAATAATTATGGTGGTAATTTATTTACTATTGTTAATAATTATCTTGATTTATTTCCACAATGTGATTTAGTTAGTAATTTAAAAGTTCTTGAAAAATTAGTAGTAGATGGAACTTATTTAACTAATAAAAATAATATTGAGGTTTTATCTTTAACTCAATTAAGAAGTTTAATTTGGGATAATTCATCTAAAAATTGTTTTAAAAATATCACTAATGAAGATAATTTTGATGGACCAGCTGAACCTGGAGAACCTGGTTATCCTTGTGAACCTAGTGAACCTAGTGAACCCAGTTATTCAAATATTTATTTAAATAATAAAAATCCTAAAATAAATGAGGAAGATATTAGAGAAGCAATTTGTAAAATTTTAGAAATTACTACAACTGAAAAAACAACTACGGTCGGAAATTAATTTAAAAAAAAGTAAATTTAAATATTATAAGAAATGAGTGAAGAATATTCTTTAAATATGAAATGGGTTTTATGGTATCATCCCATAGATGAACCAGGATGGACAAAAGATACTTATCAAAAAATTGCTGAAATTAGTTCTTTAGAGGAATTTTTTAAAATTTATAATAATTTTAAATCTTTTAACAAGGGTATGTTTTTTTTAATGAGAGACCAAATTTTTCCTCAATGGGAAGACGAATCAAATATTAATGGAGGTTATTGGTCATTTAAAATTTCAAAACAAGTTTCTGATAAAGCTTGGTTTGATTTATCTGCTTGTTGTGTAGGCGAATGTTTAACTAAAAAAACTGAAGATATGTTTAATATTAATGGAATTAGTTTTTCACCAAAAATTAATAATTCCATTATTAAAATCTTAAATAGAGATTCAACTAAAAATGATTCTAACCAATTAACTGAAAAAATAGAAAATCTCCATCCATCTACTTCTCAGTTTAAACCTCATCTTGAAAACAAAGAAGAATTTGTTACGAATTAAACTTTTCTATTAAATATTTATTAATCTCTTTTAAATTTTTTCTAAAAATTTCTTTCTTATTAAGTTCTTTGATTGAAAAAAAACTTATTTCATCTTTTTCAAAATATCCTTTTAATTGCGCTGTTTTTATAGCACCTTTTCTTCCTAAAATTTCTTTAGTTATAAATAACGCATTTTTAAAATATTTTGGTAAATCTACATTAAAATTAATTGGTAAAAATATAACTAATCCATCATAATGCTTACATGATAATATTAATAAATTTTTAATATTTTTTTCTAAATATTGTTTTAATTCTTCTTTATTTCCAAAAAGTCCATGACTTTCTTCATAAAATTCTCTGATAATACCATCTAAATTATTTTCTCCTTTATTAAATTTACCTCCAAATTCTCCCCATTTTCCACTTTCTTCCCATTTTTTATCTAGACATTCTCTCCCAAAAAGAAATAAATATTCATTCTCATTTTTACAAAAAGGAATAATTCCCCCTCCATTTACTTTTAGTGAATTTAAGTCTTCTAAGGTCGTTATTACTTCCATATTAAAACTTAATATTAAAAAAAATACAAATTAACTTATTATGTTTTGTCAAAAATCAAATGACCTGGAAAATTATGAATACAGTTTTTTTACAAAGTCTGAAATTATTTTAGGCACCACTAATCTAACTGAAAATCAAAAAATATTATTCCGAAGACGTATCATGAAAAAACTTTACAATCTTAGAAAAATAAAAAATATCTATTCTATCCTCTTTTAT
>Ga0180433_10008335_pt1 | contig 12925 bp, 7 predicted proteins | sample SS_ome_8_FD_132980 | JGI IMG/M metagenome (GOLD analysis project Ga0180433, IMG submission 132980) | Hypersaline lake sediment archaeal communities from the Salton Sea, California, USA - SS_1_D_1 metaG | ecosystem: Environmental > Aquatic > Non-marine Saline and Alkaline > Hypersaline > Sediment... | reverse complement strand
GATAATGGAACAATCAGATATTATATAGATATCTATAAACATAACAACTGAGCATCCTGAACGTTTCTTATATTTAAGTAATTTAACAAACAAATCAAAATAAAAAATTAAGGAAATCAAAAAATGAAAGTAATGAATTACCTTTTTTTGCTGTTATTAATGACAATTTCTTCGATTTCATACACTCAACAAATGCCCTGTGATCCGGAACATTCACTGGGTATTGCATACCGAAGTAAAAAAAACCCTTATTACTGGAAAAACAATCCTCCGTATACAGACTACTGGCAGCAGGATGTGCATTACAAGATCAAAGCAACACTGGATACGAAATCCCGCGATATTAACGCTCATCAAATCCTCGTTTACTGCAATAATTCCCCTGATACAATAAACCATGTTTATTTTCATCTCTATCAAAATGCTTTTCAAAAAGGCAGCTGGACTGATCAATACAGAAAGGATGTCAATAGCTGGTATCCATATTCACGCCGTATGAAGGATGAAAGCGGTACCTATATAAAAGAAATCACTAATGATTCCGGAGAAGTGCTGCAGACCCAACTTGATAATACCATACTGAAAGTTGATTTAAAACATTCTTTAATGCCTGATGATTCCGTAACCTTTATTATTGATTTCAGAACTCATATTTCCACACTGTCCTATCGAATGAGGTATAATCCCCGTTATGGATTTGATCAATTCACAATTTCTCAATGGTATCCCCGAATTTGTGTATATGACCGAAAATCAGGCTGGAATATTGATCAGCATTTTGGCCATGAGTTTTACGGTGATTTCGGCACCTTTGAGGTCGAACTGACCCTGCCTCATCATTTTATTGTCACTGCTACAGGATATCTGTTAAACCGAGATAAAGTACTTCCCCCTGAACTGATGGAAAAACTGGATATTAAGAATTTTAAAGATAAACCATTGGGTGAAAAACCTTCGACTGTAATTGAGCCCATTGCTGACAGTACCAAAACCTGGCATTATAAAGCTGTAAATGTTCATGATTTCGCCTGTACTGCTGATCCTACGTACCGCATTGGACAGGCTGAATGGAATGGCATTACCTGCTATTCTTTTGCCAGAGAATGGAAAGCAGCTAAATGGCAGGATGCTGCCCGGTTTACCGCAGATGTAGTAAAAACCTATTCTATGGATTTTGGAAAATTGGGATACCATAAAATGATTGTTGCTGATGCGGACCAGGGTATGGAATATCCCATGATTACCATGGATGGCGGGACCAGTCCGGGATATTATTCCTTACTGGCACATGAGATAGGACATAACTGGTTTTTTGGAACTGTTGGTAATAATGAAACCTACCGGGCGTATCTGGATGAAGGATTTACTTCTTTTATTGAAACTTGGTCTATGGAAAAACTCGTACATAAAAAAGGAACGCCGGGAAAGGAGAATTATACATACGAAAACAGTTATAATGGGATTGAAAATGATTACCGCTCTTACTATTTCAGGATCTTAGAAGGGACAGATGCCCCCTTAACTGTTCATTCAGATAAATACAATCTCACTAATGGATACTATGGACAGGTATATTATAAAGGGGTAGTCATGCTCTATGCATTACAGTATGTCCTGGGTGACGATTTATTTCAGAATGCTATTTCTTACTACTTTAACAAGTGGAAATTTTCTCATCCTTACTCTGAAGATTTTCGCAAAGCTGTTATAGAATATACTGACTGGGATCTTACCTGGTTCTTTGATCAATGGCTTGATAATGCTCATGCAATAGATTATGCTATAAAAAAATTTAAGACAACACCAACAAAAAAGGGCTGGCTTACTGAGATAATGCTGAGAAGAAAAGAAAAAGGAATTATGCCTCTGGATCTGGTTTTCCGTTTGAGGGATGGTTCTTCTGCAAAGGCTGTGATTCCGGTTTCACCTCAGGTAAAAAATGAACCTGATCTTATTATACTCCCCAAATGGTACGGATGGGGTACATTTAATGACACCTATGGTGAAACTCTCTTATTGGCTGATAAACCTCTGTCTGTTGAAATTGATCCCAGTCAAAGAATAGCCGACAGCTACCTGCTGGATAATGCTTCTTCACTGCCGGATATTGATATTAGTCCAGTCTGGAAATGGAACTGTCCTCTGGATAAATATAAGATCCATTGGTATCCTAAACTGTGGTATAATGATATTGATGGACTGCAATTGGGAGCTCAGTTCCGCGGAGGTTATTTAAATGAAAATGAATTTGGAAAACATCAAGTACAATTTTCTCCTTCTGTTGGACTGAATTTTCCACAGTATCCCCTGAGTTATGTATTCAGCTGGCAGGAACCGATACATAAACTGCCCTATGCCTCATTTATAAAACTGACCAGTTATGTACAGTACGGATACGGTCAGCATGGAATAACGTATACACAGAAATTAGGGACACATGCCTGGAGAAGCGGAGAAACATCTTTTCTTAATCTAGGCATTCGGTTCAGCCGCATGTATGATACCAGTTATCTGTGGACATCCGGTCTCTGGAATGACAAACCTTTGAATACAGTTAAGATACAATACCAGAATAATTACCGGTTCGGCCCTCAGAATCTGAGCAGAGGTATGTTTCAAATGAGCCTGATAAATTCTATACCCGGAACCTCTGAGATGTTCAGCAAATTAATAATGGAATCAATCCAGTATATCCACTTTAGCAAACTGAAAATACGCTTACGGGAAATATTTGGATACTCTACCTCTCCCATACCGGCAGCAGAAGCCTTTTATCTCAATATGGGCAGTCCTCATGAATGGATTACTGAACCCTGGTTTGCGGCAAAAGGAACACTTCCTTCATCATGGCAAAAAAACGGTCATATCCATCCTGCTGGGGGAGGAAATCTGAGGGGATATTATATCGGAAGTTTCCCTGGGATCACAAATCCTGACCACTCTATTCCCTCTGGATATAATCGACTGATAGCAGCTAATGTCGAAATCGATTTGTGGAATCCAATAAATAAAATTCCATTCCTGGGAAAAATATTAAAATCCGACCTTTATACTTTTTTTGATGTTGGCAGTGTTAACCTGATAACATCTGACAATAAATTCGGCTTGGAGGATATGAAGTATGACGCAGGAATTGGTATATTGTGGAGACCCCTAACTCCACCCTGGGGAGCTCCTTCTTTTATCCAGAACATTTTTCAAAATACCCGGATCAGATTAGACTTCCCCTTATATGTCTCTGATACTCCAGGAAATGAGAAAGAATTTGATTTCCGCTGGTTGATTGGTTTTGGCCGGGCTTTTTAATTTCTTCTATATGAAGAAAATGTTTACGCCCAAACTACCCACTGGATATTGGGAGAAAGTTGATATAAATCTATAAATACAAACAATCTGTTAATATTTCATTTTATTTTTTTCCCTGAAGACTGGGGCATAAATCTGTCTAATTCAACTGCATGTCTCATTGCAGAATTTCTGGTAACCACCCCTCTTTTCATCAACTCCAGAAGACTGTCATCCATGGTTTGCATACCAACCGAAGAACTGGACTGCATAATTGAACGAATCTGATGCGCTTTCTTTTCCCTGATAAGATTACGAATAGCTGAATCTGCGATCATAACTTCAACAGCTGCCACTCTTCCGCTCCCGCTTGCTAATCCTAATAACCGCTGAGAAACTATGCCAATTAAAGAATTTGAAATCTGACTGAGAATTTGTCTTTGCTGTTCAGGGGGAAAAACATCTATAATTCGGTTTATAGTATCAGGAGCATTACGTGTATGGAGAGTAGAAAGAACAAGATGACCTGTTTCTGCTGCTGTTAAAGCAAGTGAAATTGTTTCAAGATCTCTCATCTCACCAAGCAAAATCACATCCGGATCTTCCCGCAATGCACTTTTCAATGCTCTGGCAAAAGAATGAGTATGATGTCCCAGTTCTCGCTGTTGTATTAAACAGTTTTTAGGTGTATAAGTATACTCAATTGGATCTTCTATGGTAACAATATGAGATCTTCTTTCAGTATTCATTAATTCGATCATAGCAGCGAGGGTTGTAGATTTTCCGTGACCTGTTGGGCCGGTAACTAATATTAATCCTTCCATTTTTTTTGCAAGCTGAACAACTCCCTGAGGCATTCCCAATTCTTCTAATGTCTTGATTTCATCAGGAATAATCCTGAAAGCTAATGCATACCCACCCAGTTTATTAAATATATTCACCCGGAAATGAGCAACATCAGGAATAGTATAGCCAAAATCAAGTTCAAATTCTTTTTTAAATGTATCCATTTGATAATCATCCAGTATCTGAACAATAACATCTTCCATATCCTGCTGGCTTAGGACTTTACCTTTCAGGGGTATTAATCTGCCATCAATTCTCACCATAGGCGGATATCCTTTACTTAAATGAATATCCGATGCATTATTTTTTACAGCTTGTAATAGTAAATTCTTAATGTTCTCTAAACTTATCATAAATTTTTTCTCTTTGTTTATAGATTGACAACAGTGGGAGTAATAAATATCAATACATCTGATTGTGTATACTCGTACTCTTCACTCTGGAATATTTTACCGATTAAAGGTATACTTCCAAGTAACCATACTTTATTCCGGGTCTTTTGTCTTTTACTTTTCATCAAACCGCCAATTACAACTGTCTCTCCATTCTTGACCCTGACAAATGTATTTACTGCTCTCTTCGATGTGATAGGAGCTCTCTGCTGTTCATACACTACCCAATCAGTAATTTCTTCTATAACAGGATTAACATACATAATAACATTGTCATTTTTCCCTAAATGAGCAGTAACATTGAGCTGAATATTAACTTCCTTATATTCAAATGTTACCATATCACCCGTACCACCCATTCCTCTCTGAATCTTAGGAATAGGAACTGTCGTTCCAACACTAATAGAGGCTTCTTCATTATCCATGGCAATGATACTGGGTCTCGACTTAAGTCTGGAATCGGTTTTTTCTCTCAAGAAATCAATAACCGCCTGATATTGACTGGTAGACAGACTGGCAAGTTGCAACTGACCAATACTTCCCGGATTGACATTAACCCCTGAATATCCATCACCTGCTGAACCGGAAGTAACTTGATTGGAAAGAATTGTTGTCAGAGTTTTATCCCAATTAATACCTAATTTACTCTTATCCATAGGAGCAGCTTCCACTAATTTTGATTTAATTTCAAATAATACCGGCTGTATATCTAATTCAGCAATGATTTTTTTAATTTTTTCTATTTTTTCCGGTCTCTCAGTTATAATGAGAATACTCGTTCTTCGTATTCCCTGAATAGCCACTTCATTATTTTTTTGTCTGTTATTCGTGCCTACTTCTTTAGATAAAAATTCATTATGATAAACCTTTACCAATGAATCTGCAGACACCATAGGTTTTATAACTTCCGCCACATTATTAGCATCAGCATATTCCAACTTAAAAACCTCTGTAATTAGTCCGCCTTTATAGGCAACTCTGGTTGGTTTTACTAATATTATACCATCATCTACCAAATATTCACAATTATTTGTATGCAATAATTTATCAAAAGCTTGACGTAATGTAATATCACTTAATCTAAAGGTCACGGAATCATCAACTGCTTCATCAATCAAAAGATTTAAATTAAAGGGATCCCCTATTGTTCGCAATACATCCTTTAAGGGGGCAGAGCGAAAATTCATGGAAGGCAATTTGGCATCCCAGGGTATGCCGAAGTCAGATTCAAGCACAGGTTCGGGTTTAGGCTTAGGTGTAATCATTTCTCTCCCGGCTCTGACTTTTTCTTCATAGCTGGTTACAACCGGTTCTTCCTTCTCTACTTGTTTTTCCTTTTCACTGATTTGTTCCTGAGCTGCAACCTCTGTTGTTGCAGGTTCTTCTTTTCTTTCAGGAGTTTGTTCTTCTGATGTAAATAATGATTCTAACGTTACTTCATCAGAGTCAATGTAATCAACACTTACTAAATCATCCTCTGGTTTTTCTTCTTTTTCTGTAGCCAGTTCAGGATAAATGGTTTGTTCCATTTCAGTTCTAATAGTAATCTCTTTATTGACATCAAAAATCGAATATCCATGTAATGGCTGTAAAAACAGATTAATAACTGTTCTGTCAGTTTTCCTGCTATCTGCTTCAAGCTGTACTTCTGTTAAGGGATTATTGTTAAAAAGATATTCATCTTCTGAAGTCAGTAAAATTGCATTAGTAACCAGTAATTCACATTTCTCTGGTGATGGTCTGAAATAACCAATCCATTGATAATTCCCTTCAAATTTTAGTGTAGTAACACTTCTGTTTTGTTCAGTTGCATTATAAACATCAACCAGTCTCCCAGAAGATTCAAACATATCCATAGAACCGACGGATTTTCCCGGAGTGAGTAATCTGTCACTTTCCATTGAAATAACGACATATCTGTCTTTTCTTAAAATTGACAATGGTACATCATAATTACAAACAATGTTGAATTTTGCTATCATTGGGTCGATCTTGATTTGTTCAACTCTTATTTCTCTATTAAGTCTTTCTGATATTGAGATGACTGAATTATTATAATTACGAGTTAAACACTGCAAATATACGCTGACGCTGTTATATTCCTGATTTGAAATGCCAAGGATTTTAACACTCCTATCAAATGTTAAAATAGTCCATGCTTTGTTACCCTCAGCTCCTTTTTGTATATTTAATAAATATACCTGCGCATTGATCTTACTGTATATGAACATTAAACATGAAACTAAGACTAATATATTAATTACTTTTTTGAGTCTCATAATTCTTCACTCCAGTATAAAGTAAATGTTTTTCCTTTCTTTCTGCATATTACTCTGTTTTCTTCAATTTTTAAAACCGCAATCCCTTCTTTGGCATCTCCTTCAGCAATAATCAGATCATCTATCAAGGCATATTTTTTGGTTACAGTTTCAAAAACTCCTAAAAATTTATGTTTAGGTAATTCTTCTCTTTTAGTTTCAGCCGTATCTGCAGTGCTGACACTGACAATTTTCTTTTGTTGTGATGATACGGAAAAAGGATTATCCCCCCAGGTATTATACATCTTTTTGTCTTTTGGTTTTTTCCCCGGTTGCTGTTGTGTCTTAGTCTGATCAACAGAAGGTGAACTGACAACATTTTGAGTACTTGATGGTTGAGTTGTAGCAACATTAGTATCAGTTTTTTCTTTACCGCCAGTAACTAGTTGAAAGATAATTACAGCTACTACAACAACACCAAGGATGATTAACATTCGTTTTTCACTCTTTTTAAGTTTCATCGTATTATTTCCATTTACTTTCTACCATCCAGGATTACCTGTCTGGCTGATACCCACCATTAACTGATAATCCTCTTCATTGAATAATAAACCTTCAAAAGTTAAGGTGTAATTACCCGGAAAATCAAATTCCAATCCAAAAACTCCCCCTGACCAAATAGTACTCCGGTCTTCTCCTTCTTTTCTAGTCTCTAAGCTCCAGCTCGTTCCACTCTGACTATATTGCCTCAAAGTAGTTGTATTCTGAAGTAACCAGCCCGCCTTTGCTAAATAAAGTTTAAAATGTTTTCCATAATAAATCAACCCTAAAAACCCTTTTGTTTCAGTCCAGTTATATTCATACTTATATTTTTTGATTATAGTAGTACCAGCAAAGGATAAATTTTCAAAATAATCTCCTTTTGCCGGTCCTTTAAATATCTGCGCTCCAGACCAAATACCAAATGGTAGATCTCTTTTAGGTTGAAATGCTATATCAAACCCAGCACCATAGCAAAACCTGATTTTACTTTTATAATCAGTAAAATCAGCTCTTGAAAAACTAATTTCCAGATCATGGACTCCTCCCATAAAATAAACATCAAACCATGGTGTAATCCCCCACTCACTCTTTAATAATAACCGTCTCGAATATGTTTGATAATCATAGGAATGAGTCATATATCCACCATTCAAACTCACAGACCATTCCTTAGTTCCTTTGGTACCAACCGGATTGCCTACAATTTGACTATTCACAGTACCGACCAAAGTAACACAGAACACTACGATTAATGTATTGAGTTTCATAATATTTTTCCTGTTATCTTTATTTAATAATTTCACTATCTTCTATGTTAATCAGATAGCTATAAACACACCATAGGCCGAAACAACTGTGCCCATCTGATGTTTATCTTTTGATTCCCATGTAATCTCTATTGAAGTATATCCTTCATCATTATCTTCAGTTGGATCTTCTATTGAATTGGCAATAGTGATAGAATAATACACGTGTCCTGTTCCTGCAGAAGTTTCAAAACTTTCCCAGCTTAATCGTGCATCAACATCATTTGTCAGCCGTGCAGTTATATCTGATAACGATTGAATGGGATTACCATTTGAGTCCATTAAAGAAAAAATCATAGTAGTATATTCTCCCATATGCAGTGTATCATTACCTAATGAATAATAACTGTTATCCTTATATCCCACAGCCCCTGAATATACGACTGCAATCTGATCCCATACCAGTATTGAATCACCTTGAGCATCTCTTCCTTCAGTACGGGCAATTACTCTGGCAATACCGTCATTTTCAAGGCCATGGTACACTTCCAGATTACTGTTATGATATCTTCCTACTGTATCAAAATTACTGTATTCCAATGAATTTAAAGTAAGGTCCCAGATATCGCTTCCATCCTCTAAATCATCTGAGGGATCACGTATATCCAAAGAATCTACATAAACAGGAGGATCATAAATACTGTTATAATTCCAGCCTTCAAAATTTGGAAGTAATGTATCCCCAATATCCGGATAATAAACTATACCGGGTAACGGCTTACTTGGAATATTAGGATTATGCATTAACTTATCATGGTAATAATTATTAACTATGGGCTGAGGATTACCTGCATGCAGAATAACATTTGCTATTCCCTTTTCATTGGTATACGCAGTTTTTGTTTCCACTCCTCCACCAGAAGCAGTCAGATATATGGCCGTCCCCTCCGGTACCGGATTATGATATTTATCAAAAACTGATATGGTAAGAGTTGTCTCGCCATGTATTTTCCAAATATTTAATACTTCTGCTGCAATGGTCATATGAGTAGTTGAAAAATCATTCCGGTCTTTCATGTGAGGAGGTCCTGCCTGTATCATTATCTCTGAAGATTCTGATATTATATTTCCTTCCTGCCCCACTGCTTTGGCTTCGACCCGCACTACCCCGGAAACAGTTCCGCTGGATAAAGAAATCCGTGCCTTCCCGTCGACAGTTGGGATTGAATCCTGTGAGCTTAATGTTTCTCCGCCTCCAGGTCCATGAACAATTCTGAAAATTACATTTGTTCCATCAACCACAGGATTATTTTTTGTATCTCTGACATCTGCTTCAATGAGAGTAGTCTGATTCTGACCAGTCTCCCTTACCCCGATTACAGGAGGATCAAAATTAAGAAGAATGGAATTCGGCGGCCCGGGTATTAATGCAATTGTAGTTTTACCAGAAACTGAAAACCCTTCAGCTCGGGCAGTAATAGTGCTGTATCCGACTTCTCCGCTGGAAAATACTGCATTAGCAATACCTGAAGAATTTGTAGTAGCATTTGAGGTAATATCCCCGATACTGGCGCTGAAATTAACAGTAACATTTTTGAGTGGTGTTCCCTGAGCATCCATTACTTTTGCTTGTACATGAGTAGTATCAATACCATTAGCCTTTACTGTATCCTTATTGGTTTTTACAAGAATTTTGTCCGGATCCCCTGCTATATATACAACATTTATTGAATCTCTTAATACCGACGTTTCAGAAATAGTAACAATTATTCTGATATGAGCAGTATCAGGTTTAGTACTGCTGGTTAAATAACTGGTAGCAACACCGTTACCGGTCACTTTATATTGTTCAATACTTCCGGAACCATCTGTAATCTCAAAATCAACCGGGGTTCCGTCCGGTGCAGGATTATTATTTTCATCAGTAACATTTACACGTATTTGAGACTGACTTTCACCATCAGCAATAATAACTGAAGGAATGGCTGACACTTCGACATTTGAAGGAGTTGATTTTCGGAATTCAACATGTATACTGTCTTCCAGAGTACCATAATATACTGTTACCTTTGATAAAGCAGAATCAACAGAACTGGTTAATGGTGCTTGAGCTAATCCCTTATCATCAGTAGTAGCAGAACGGGGGATAAGTCCATCACTGGCTGAAAACTCAACTACCTGTCCGTATAAGGCAAAATCAGTACTTGTCTCTTTAATAATAACAGAGATATTTGAAGTACTTTTCCCGTCAGCCATAATTACCACAGGATTAGCATTTACAGTAAGATTAATACCAGTAAATGTGATTTTAATGGGTACTGCTGTTATTCCCTCCTCAGTAGACATTTCTGCTGATATAGTTGATATCGTATCTTGTTTACTGCCAATAGATGTCAGGATTGCTGTTGCCTTATTTTCAGAATTTAATGTAATTGTTGGTGGAGTTATTTCCCCTGATTCTGCATTCAAAGAAACTACTTTGCCTTCATAATCTACAGAATCTCCTTGTATTTTAATGTTAATCAAGGTAGTGTCAATACCATTTGCAAGTATTTTTTTTCTTGCGGTATTGATAAATAATGAGCTTTCCTCATAAGAAAGAATATCTATCTCAAGTGAAGAAGAAATGGCATCTTTACTGGTTACTGTTATTGTAGCTTTACCCAGATCATCCTCACTGTAAAATCTCGATCTTGCCCAGCCGTTTTCATCAGTCATATTCTGACTTGGTTTTACTGATCCGATATCTGTACTGAACTTTACCTGATGTTCCTGTACTGGTTTTTCATCCGTATCCAATAACTGTACTCTAATCGATACTGAATCACCTTTAAAAATTTTTTCAACGGATGCTGAAATATTTGTTAATATATAAAGATTATCTTGACTTGTCTCCGTGGGATCGACCGGATTTTTATTGGTACAGGTAAGCAAAACCAGCATAAATAAAAATGTTAATACACCGAATAAAAATCTATATTTTATCCTGCAAATATCAGATACGTTCATTTGTAACTCCCTCAGTTTCACCTATTTCCGATTTGGTTATTACAACCTTGCCAATTAATATTATATCTATTGTTTCTGTTTCTTCATCATCATTAAGTATTGAAACGTCAGTAAACCTGATTAAAAACGGAAATTCATCAATATTATCAAGAAAGTTTGTTATTGCATTATACTCACCCTGGAATTCAACTTGAACCGGAAGCTCAGCTACAGTTTGACCACTTTCATCACTGAAAAAATTAAGTATATTATAATCTATCAATGATATCTTTTGAAACGTCAAACCATACTTATTTCCGATTCGCTCAATATGTCTGCCTAAATCCAGTATAGCTCTGTCTAAATAATATTGACTTTTTATTTTTCTCACTCTTGCTCTGAGAGTGTCCAGTTTCTGTTCCATAAATAATATTCTGCTTTCTGGGACATGCTGCTTTTCCATTTCTATATATTCTTGTATTGTTGTGTTCAATTCCTCCATAGTATCTGTCTGAGGAGTGTACAGAACAAAATACCAGATCACAAAAACAACAATAAACATACCAATTAAGACTATTATATCCTTATTCAAGATAATACTCCTCTATATGACTATTTACTTAAGACTGCTTCAACGGTAAATATAAAAGTACTCTGCTCCTCTATATATTCCTGTTGTATCATACTAACATCAGCAAAGAATCCGGATTCTTCTAAATCAACAACAAACTTGAATGCTATAATCTCAACATCACTGGGCGGATCCGGATATGCTAAGTGTATGGTTGCAACTGTCCTTTTTGTATTTTGGCTTTCGTCATCCTTTTTGCTTTTCTTTTTTGAACCTTCTTCATCCTGCGTTTCTTGACCGGTTTTATATTCATAAGAATAAACCATACAATTTTCCGGGGTAATATGAGAAATCAGCCTTAAAACCTGGATCAACGTTGCATCCTGGGTATAACTGGCATTCAATTCAGCGAGTTGTGATTGCAATTCACTTTCATTATTCTCTAACACCCTTAACAGCTGAGCATTACTTCTGGCTTCATTAATATCCGATATTCTGTTTTTATACTGTACAACCTGGGCCTCCAGGATATCAATCTCTTTCTCTCCCATCCACCAGATTAACAATAATATACATATAAATAAACCAAGGAACAGCAGAACATATCGTTTTACAGTTGAAGTTTTATGAACCTTCTTATATATTTCAGGTAACAGATTACCCTCAGGTGAATCCTCTAAGGCAAGTGAAAAACTAACAGCCTGTTCTAAATATTTTGCCCTGAAGATCTTTTTCTGTTCTTGATTACCCGTTATCTGAATATCCTTGGGAATAGGCAAAGGATACACAGATAATTCAAGTTTTTCTGATACTATATCATGTAAATTTTTAAGTTGTGCGCCTCCTCCAAATAAATATAATCTATTAATATCTCCGCTTTCTGATTTGTCCTTAAAAAACCCTATTGATCGTTTTATCTCTCCGATTAGTCTCTCCACTACCGGTCTCATCATAGTACCGATTTCAGAAATTGGTGCACCATGAAATGTCATCCCTTCAGAATAGTCCAGGGGATATCCGTACTTCAATTTAAATTCAACTGCTTCTTCACTTATTAATTGTACTGCTTTCCCTTCATGGAAAATTGTACCTGTAATACCTTTTGTAAAATCGTCCCCGCCAACCAGAATCTCTCTATAAAATTCTATCCTCCCATCTTTTACAAATATCAATATACTTCGGGTAGCTCCAATATCCATTAACCCAATTTCACCCATCTCCTTAATACCGGGGATAAATTGTAATACATTTAATATTGTCACTATAGTTGGAATAATCTTTGAAGGAGTAGCTCCT
>Ga0180433_10008334_pt1 | contig 12927 bp, 7 predicted proteins | sample SS_ome_8_FD_132980 | JGI IMG/M metagenome (GOLD analysis project Ga0180433, IMG submission 132980) | Hypersaline lake sediment archaeal communities from the Salton Sea, California, USA - SS_1_D_1 metaG | ecosystem: Environmental > Aquatic > Non-marine Saline and Alkaline > Hypersaline > Sediment... | reverse complement strand
TATCGGAAATCGACCATGATCCACAGTAGAGTTCAGATTGATTTTCGGGATTGACTGATAGCATGTCCGCGAAATACGTCTCGCTCTCAGACAGAAACCGCCAGGAATAGCCCCCATCTTCGCTCTTATGTACTCCGCGATCTGATCCTTCACAAATTGAAACATAAATAATTCTCCCAGAATCGGGTGGAGATACAGCAGACCATACCTTCATACCCTCCCATGCAATTCGCCTCCACTTCCATTCGTCGGCACCGACGGAAGAGAACACAGAAATGCACGCAATGAGATTTAGAGATAGGACCGTTGCTTTCCTATCCATATAAATATTTCTGAATTGGATGAATCGGGGTTTTTCTAAATCGAAGACTCATGATCCCAGGCCTTCGTAGATTAACGCTAGACATTCTCGACATAACATGCATTTATAGACAGAGCGTGAGATTTGCCCGACTTCGTTTTCAGCTACGCCGTGGCAGGCTTCGTCTTCATACCTTCGGACGAAGCCTGGTGCCCATTCGACTTTGCTCAGAGCACCAAAAAGCCCGACACGAAGATTGATCGTGTCGGGCTTTTTGGTGGAGGCGGCGGGAATCGAACCCGCGTCCGAAGCTGCCTCAGAAGGAGCTCCTACGTGCGTTTCCCGTCTTTTAAGTCTCGCCTCATCGCACTCCGTCGGGCAGGATTACGATTTCGCCAGTTCCTTAAATTTCGCGCGGAACGTTGGAACACCGCTCCGGGCTAGCCTGAGTATTCGGCGCCCATTCCCGATCCCGCAGGCAAAAATCGAGATGGACGTAGCCGCTCGTTTAGGCGGCTAAGAGATACTGCTCGTTGGCAGATATTTGTTCCCGCTGTTTAACGAGGCCGCGGGACCTCGGCACGCAACTCCAACCTCATCCAACCCCGTCGAAGCCATTCGCCCCCAAATCATATTTCGAGGTGTCTTCTTGACGGCATGAGATTGTTGTATCTTCAACTTATAGAACACGGTGGATAGATACAAGATCCTGACGAGTTATTCATTTGATTAAATCTATAAATCTTACAATGATTTTTATCTATCATGGCCGATATATCTCGACCTGCGGACGCGCGGAAGCACGTCCCTCCAATCTCTATTCAATTTCGATTTTATTTTATCCTCAATCTTTTCTCTTCCCTTCCTCAATTCATCACTCATCCCTCAGCAACTTGTCAGGGCGGAGCCGAAGACAACGTCCCTGAGCATATCGAATGGGCGAAGACCTATTCATCTTTTCTTCATAACTTTCAACCGGTCGAAAGCCGTCTCCTCTTCAAACGGTACGAATATTGCGGTACGAACAATCGAGACAATTTGCATTTTGGTTCGATTCAGCGTTGTTTGATGAGCCAGTATTAGAGGAGGGTAGACTATGTGTTTGGCCATACCTGCCAAAGTAATAGAACTGACAGAAGACGGGCGGGCGACCATTGATCTCGACGGTGTTCAACACGAGGCATCCATTGAACTCGTACCGGATGCAGCGGTTGGATCATATGTCCTGGTTCACGCCGGATATGCCATAAGCGTCCTCGATGAGGATGAGGCGCTTGAAACCTTGAAACTCTTCAGGGAGATGGCCGAGATAGCGGCGGCAGAAGACGCGAGAATGAAGTAATCCTGTAGATGTCGCAACATCCACCTTCTATTCCGTATAAATCATGAAGTATATATCTGAATTCAGAGACGAGTCTCTTGTTAAGGGCATAATTCGGGAAATTCGGGAACTGGCTGTTCCCATGAATATCATGGAAGTATGTGGCGGTCATACGCACGTGATCTGTAGATTCGGCATTAGAGATCTGCTTCCCTCCGAAATACGACTCATCCACGGCCCGGGCTGCCCGGTCTGTGTCATGCCGGCCGAATCTTTTGAACATGCCCATGCTCTCGCTGATATGGAAGATGTTGTCGTATGTTGCTTCGGGGATGTCATGCGCGTTCCGACTCAGAGTGGAACGCTGCTCTCCAAGGCACGGGAAAGTGGATCCGTCCGCATGGTTTATTCGCCCCTGGACGCTATAAAACTAGCGCAGGAAAATCCTGAAATCACGGTGGTTTTCCTGGCAATCGGGTTTGAGACTACCGCCCCTTCAACGGCCATGGCGGTAAAACGCGTACGGAACATGGGGCTCCGGAATTTCAGGGTTCTCAGTACCCATTTCACCGTTCCCGAAGCGTTGCGAGCTCTCGTTGATGATCCCGCAGTCAGGGTGGATGGATTTATCGCTCCGGGTCACGTTACAACGATAATCGGTTTGGACGCCTACCGTTTCCTCGCCGATGATTATAAACGCCCCATAGCAGTGAGTGGATTCGAACCACTGGATCTTCTCCAGTCCATTCTACTCATTCTCAAACAACAACGGGCAGGCAAACCAATTGTTGAGAACCAGTATTCCCGGGCGGTGCGAAGTGAAGGCAATACGGTAGCCCTCCAGGCAATGAACGATGTGTTCGAAAAAACAGATACGCGATGGCGCGGTCTCGGTATCATCCCCGGTTCAGGGCTGAAACTGAATGAGGATTATGCTGAATATGATGCTTCAAAACAGTTCGATCTTGCTTCTGTACCGATTCAACCTGAACCACCCGGCTGCAGGTGCGGCGACGTACTCAAAGGATTGATATCACCCCCGGAATGTGCACTATTTTCCGAAGTCTGCACACCGGATAGCCCGATAGGTCCCTGCATGGTCAGTCCGGAAGGGGCGTGTGCCGCGCACTTCCGTTACCGGTCACTTCCGGGGTCAGACCTTGACATGTGACAAATGAACCAAAACAAGGAAAATGTCACATGTCAAGGTCTGACCCCGTCAAATAAAGGAAGCCAAAGTGAATACAAAGCAACGAATAACCTTGGCGCATGGAGCAGGCGGCCGAGCAAGCGATGAACTACTTCGAACCGTAATCCTCCCGGGTTTGGGAAACGATCCCAGATCAGCGCTCCCTGACTCCGTGGTACTGAGTAATATTGGAGAACGGCTCGCTTTCACCACCGACAGTTATACCGTAACACCGCTCTTCTTCCCCGGTGGAAATATCGGTTCACTCGCGGTCAATGGAACCATCAATGATCTGGCCTGTTCGGGAGCACGTCCACTGGTTTTATCACTGGGGCTCATACTTGAGGAAGGGCTCGAGATCGAAACATTGAGTTCCATTCTCGATGAGATCAGAAAAGCGACACAACTGACGTCCACCCGAATTGTTACCGGAGATACAAAAGTCGTTGGCAAGGGATCAGTTGATAAGATATTCATCAATACGTCAGGTATCGGTGTCATTCCGGAACACATCGGACGAATAGCGCCGAACCAGGCACGGCCAGGCGACGCGATACTCTTAAGCGGTTCCATTGGCGACCATGGCGTAGCCGTCATGGCGGCACGGGAAAATCTTTCATTTTCTTCAAACATTCAGAGCGACTGCGCGCCGCTTCATTCTCTCGTGGCCTCGCTTATGACGGCAACCACGGATATTCGATGTCTCCGCGATCCTACGCGGGGGGGCGTAGCCGCGGCTCTCAACGAAATCGCGCGATCATCCCGAGTCGGAATTACCATAGGAGAGGATGCGATTCCTGTTCATCAGGAGGTAAACGGACTTTGCGAAATCCTTGGACTTGATCCGCTCTACCTGGCCAATGAGGGCAAAATGGTGATCATCGTACCATCGGATTCAGCGGATACGGTACTTGAAACGTTGAAGAATAATCCCCTGGGATCCGAAAGCAACATCATCGGGCATGTTACGGATGATCATCACGGTACGGTTGTTATGAAAACTACACTGGGTACGCATCGAATCGTCGATTATCCCGCCGGCGAACTCCTCCCGAGGATTTGCTAGCTGGCAGCAACACTATCCTACCTCGTAAACAGGGTCTATCAGGCACTATTCTAATGTTAGAATAGTGCCATTCAATAGTAATCTTCTCTTCTCTCTCACCCCCTTGCTCCCTCATTTTCTTACCCTCTTACTTTTCGAAGTGGAGGGTCACGCCCACGGCTACGCCTTCGCTTCTCTCCCGGCTTCGCCGGGCTTCGTCTCCGCGTGGCCGAGGCAGATCCTGGAAAACGGACGCGAAGAAGCCGCAAGCCCGGCGTAGCCACCTGGGCATAGATGCGGGCGTCCCTCCAGCGTGGAACAGATTATTTATGCATTACTCTTAAACAAGAACAGCGCCACCGCCATGAGTAAGGGTCAATGGCAAAGGGCAAGAGAGGAAGATTTTTCCGCAGGTAGTCGATAGCAATACCGATTTCGATGATTTTCATTATCCTCACTTGTTAAACCAAATCATCATTCATCAATCAGAATTCATCAATTCTTCCTGGTCGCACCACTCCGGTAGAGGAAGCCCGAGTTCATCAACAATCCGTTCTTTGAGAGCTGCAAAATACCGCTGGGCTTTACCTCTGTGTCCGGACCGCATACTTGTAAGAATCGCGCCTTTATACGCTGTCTCATCATACGGATCATGCTCAATTGCACGATCCCACCAGGATAACGACTCGTCACTACTGATGTATGATATCTCAGCAAGCGCTCTGAGGATACTGGAATAAAGCTCTGAAAGTCGCTGTCGATACGCGTCTGTGAATCGTTCGTATACCGCATCTTTAAGAAACGGCCCCGCATACAGATCAAAGGCATTTTTCAGGAATCCATAGGCGGTTTCCTCCATGCCGTCCAAAAACTCATCCAGACCTTTCTGAGCCAGATTTTCGAACTCTCTATGCGTCACCGCCACCTGATCCGAGAGATGCAGATGGTAAAACGAATGCTCGAACTTAATTTCAATATGTTTTTCTATGCCGATCTTCGTGAAGATCTTTCTCAGATTACTCACTTCGTTATGAAGCCTGTGCCTGACCTTATCCGGCAAGGCCTCCGGCCAGAGATATTCACCAGCTTCATCTGCCGAAACGCGCAACGTTTCGCTGGAAAGGAGTATTTCAAGAAATCGTTTCGCTTTCAAACGCGATTTCCATAACTCATCATGGATATCACCATGGGTCACAAGACGCATGGGGCCCAAAGTATGAATCCGTATGTATCGCCATGATGAACCTGCCTGTACCGCTTCTTCTTTCGGTTTCTCAGTTCGCTCTTTCCTGCTGGGCGCAATAAGTGCTCCGCGAGTCCGACGCTTTGTTTTTAACTCCGATCTTCGGCCTTCAGCCCAGAGAACAATCTCTGGATCACTGGCGGGCATAAAGCGATATCCATGAATATCAAGCATACTCCAGCATTTCTTCAACCAGACCTGTTCACCAGGTTCATCTTCCATGAGATGGGCGCGGAAGGCAAGAAGGAGCATGGAGTTTGTTAGAACATGCGTCGAATCCCTTTTTTCCGCATCTTGTAAAACAGACGTGATGACCTCTTCCGCCCGATCCTGATCATTGCTTCTCAGTAACACATGAGCCATGCTCAATCTGTTCCATAACATTCGTAAAAAGGAGTAAGGGGGAAATTCTAATGCTTTTTCAAACCCCTCCAATGCTTCCTCACGCGCGCCCGCTCCCCAAGCGAGTCTGGCCCGGGTAACCTGAAACTCCTGGTGAATGCCGGAGTCGGCATCAAAACGGTTGATCAGAGTTTCCACTTCTCCAAGCCAACCCCGCGCCTGATCGAGATTGCCCCTATGGACATCTAATAGACAGAGATTCAGAATACTGGCCGTCCGATACCACTCGCTCGAAAGATCGATACAAAGTGAGAGCGCCCGTCGGCCGTTGAGGACCGATCGTTCCAACTCACCCGTTTTCCCGTATATCTCGGCAAGGAGATGATACAGCCTCAGATAGTGAAAGGTTTTTGCATTTCCGGATGATTTTAACAGGTTCCCGCATGTTGTTAACGCGCTTTGATATTTACCGGTTGAATACTGAAACAGGGCTTGCGTGAACATATGACTCTGTTTCGCATAACTCGAGGAATCCGGATGAATCATCCGTGACACCATTCCAAGGATTGATTCAGCCTTATCGTAATCCCCTTCACGAAGGATATCTTCGGCATACCTGATGGATATCCACCATCCATGCGCAAGTTCCTCATCGATAATGGACAGTATGTTCACGTCATCCGTCTGGTTTTCGGTGTCCCGTGAGACGGCAATCGATGCCCGATTTCTGAGTAATCCAAGAAGCCTGTTTTCGTCAGTGTTTCCTTGGCTCGGTTCGGTCTGTTCAAGCACTCCCCTGAAATCACCTTTTAACTCGGAAACAAGCGCACGTATGAGTCTTCCCCGAGATCCCGCCCGTTGCGTTTCGTTCAGATACGAAGCTATATCGATAAACTCCGAGGGATCGCGATCAACTACCCACGCATAACTTCTGTTCTCAAGCAGGTTCCTCGCATTCTGAACATCATCGATCTCGAGGAAATAGCGCAAGGCGGTAAGCCACTCCTCCCGTTCAACGAGGAAACGTGCAATCTCACGGAGATGCTCTTTGTAGCGGATCTCACCCCATTCTATCCTCGCGCGGTTAATGAGTTTCGCCCTGCTATTGGCATCCATTATCATGCGATTCATCGAACCTGAAACGATATAGGGAAGTGAATCAGCCATTCGTTTCATGCGTGTTTGTGCGCCCGGAACACCGAGAATCTTGTCTATATCTTCGATATAAAACCAAGGGAGAAATGCCATCGAGAGCAGGAGTTCCCGATCCATCCCTTTGACGAAAAACTCACTCCCGGTGATATCGTCCGGTATGAATGATGAGCGCAACTCACTCTCAGAAAGCATCTCAAGTGAATCAGGAGGGGCGGGAAAGGCTTGTGAAAGTGCGTAAATACCCTGAGGCCAACCATCGGTAAATTCCACTATATCATCTATGAGCGCATCTGTTCTCTCTTCTTTCCAGCGTATTCGCAGGAACGAAGCAGTTTCATCTTTCGAAAACGCAAGCTGGTCCTTGGTGATTATCGCCACTTGCCGCGAACGGGCCAGGGATGCCAGAGAAATATTCGGATTAACTGTTGTCGTAATAATGACCCTAATTTGCTGCTCATTTTCATCGATAATACCCTGGATATACCGCTCTATTTCAGTACGAATCGGTGAGCGGTCCAAACGATCAAATACGAGGTACGCGCCCTTCGGATACAGTGTTTTCAGTATCTGTAATAGCTGGACATGTCCTCTTTCCTGAACGAATGATAGTGCAGACTCCTCGCGATCTTCGTTCGATGCCGAAGATATTTGCTTGAGCAGCATATGATGGAAATCGATTAATGTTTTTTCTGAACGACCGCCGAAGAACCAGATAAATTGCTCATCTAGTATTCGTTCAATTTCGAGAACGGCCTGCGTCTTGCCGTAACCGGAAGGGGCTTTGAGTACAGTAACGGCACGCTGAAGGGCTTTGTTGAGTAGCGACTGAATCCGGGGACGGGGAATGAGTTCGTGCTGCTGAAGTCTGATCGACCTCACATCTCCCGGTGTCTTGTTATCCGTTCGAGATTCATTCATGATGCGTATTCCATCATTTTCCAGCCACGAAAAGCTGCCCACACGCCAAGATTACAGCTTCGGTCCAACACCCAATGCCGTGGGTACGTGGGTTCTTCTCAGGAGGGAAACCACGACATGCCCTCTGTGCGATAACGAACCTAATAGTCGACATACGCGTGTCAACCACACCAAAGATGCTCATTCGGTTTACGACATTCGTCGATACGGCTATCGAACTGTAAGAATCTAACAACAACATCGGATTACGAATTCCGGAATCCGAAGAAATATGGTGTTATATTTTCGCCACAGCCATCAGTTTTGTTGACAGGAAAAACTCGCATAGTTTCGACACCGCACATTACTTACTCGACATATACGATGGACTATCAATTTCAGAATTCTGCCCGGGATTACGAAACATGAGTACAAAAAAAACCCCGGAAGAACAGGAAGTATATTCGCTGTCAGAATACCGGATGAGGAAATCGTTGCATCTCGCGGACAAACTCGACATAGCCATCTCCCTCTGCAAGAAACTAAAAGATCTGGTCAAACAGGATCCGTTACGCCAGATCATTCACTCTGATGAAATTAAAGTTAATGTATCAGGAGAAATTGTCGGGATAATTCCCTCACTGGAGCATAAGGAAACATCTTCACGGTTCATAAGTCCGGAAGTGAGGGATGGTGCTCCGATGAGCGAACGGAATATGGTGTGGTCATGTGGCGTTTTGCTGTATGAATTCTTCACGGACACTGTGTTCCAAGGATTGATGCAAAGGGACATGCCAACATCTGAAATAACGACGGTCGAATCCGGATTACCTGATCCCTTACTCCTGCTTCTCTACCGCATGCTGGAACAGGATGGAGATCTCCGAATAGCCGGATTGGATCAGGTATATGAGGAGTTGTATAATATTTCTGTGGGTCTTTGTACCGATTCCGGGACCAAATCAGCAACAGATACCCAACTGATCAGCAGTACAACTCATTCCCGTACCAGTGAGGATTTTTCGACATTCGGCATGCGATTCATCGGAAGAAATCATGAGATGTCGGAACTGCGATCGATGCTGACCACGGCAAGTACTCAACTCATCACACTTGTGGGTCTCGGCGGGATAGGAAAGAGTCGATTGGCTTATGAAGTCGGTCAGGAACTGTCGGGAAATTTTCGTGACGGCGTATATTTTATATCTCTGAATCCGGTTCGTTCGCCGGCATTTATCGTTCTCGCCATAGGGAATGCCATGGGCTTTGCATTTCGAGGGCGAAAAGAGGAGAGAACTCAACTCATCCGACATCTCTCCAATAAGAATATGCTACTGATACTCGACGATTTCGATGAGCTCACTCAGGGATCCGAGATTATCCTGGACATTCTCGAAGACGCACCGGGAATCAGGATCATCGTTACATCACGCCAGCGCCTTAATGTCAGAAGTGAACGTGTGTATGAACTCGTCGGTCTGCCGGTTCCCGTACAATCCGAGATGGATCCTGTGAGCTTCAGTTCAATTCAGCTATTCAACGAACACGCCCGACGTGTTCATCCCGAATTCGATCTGGACAAAGAACTTCCCGCGGTAATTCGTATCTGTAATTCGCTAGCAGGGATGCCACTTGGGATAGAATTGGCTGCCGGTTGGACTCGAGTGTTGTCATGCGCCGAGATTGCTGATGAAATCGATCATGACATTGATTTCTTGGCGACAAAAGAAACCGACCTACCTCAGCGGCACCGCGGAATACGTGCAACCTTTGATCGATCATGGCGATCTCTTGAAAAGCATGAGAAGCTGGGACTTGCACAACTTTCGGTCTTTCGCAACGGATTCCACCGGGAAGCCGCCGGCGAGATCGCCTCCGTTGATCTGGCTATGCTCGCTCGTTTCATAGACAAATCATTGATCCGTCGTGACGCCTTCGGAAGATACAGTATGCATCAGCTCGTTCGACAATATGCCGAATATAGATTGTCGGAGTTTCCGGATTGCGAGGAATTACTCCATGAAAGACACGCTCGCTTCTTTGGCACGTATCTCGAAGAACTCACCAAACACTTCTGGGGAGGGAATCGGTCGGAGATATTGAGTAAAATCGAGGTGGAGTTCCCGGACATACGGATCGCCTGGGATTATGCTATTTCCAACGGATACGACAAGATGATCAGCCAATGGGTTAACCCACTCATGATATTCCTGGAATCCCGGGGATGGTTTCATGAAGCGTGTAGCTTCTGGGATGATGCCGAGAAACGTCTCCGCCCTTATGGAGAAGATGAATCCAATCGTTCGGGGAAAACGCTTTACGGAACAGTTCTTTCCGTTTTAGGACACTCATATGGTTCTTTGGGTGCGTATTCGAAATCACGCGAAATCCTGGAGAAGGCACGGGATATCCTGGAGATACACGGCACCACCGACTCTCTCGCAAATGTGTATACATGGCTGGGTGATGTCTATTCGCGTGAAGGGAAGTATGATCTCGCCCGAACAAACCTTGAATGTGGTCTGAAAAAAAGTATCAAAGCGGGGAACAGATCAGGAGAAGCCAATATTCTCGATGCTCTTGGTACGATTTTTATGTATACCGGGGATTACAATCTGGCCCGTGAGCACCACGAACAAAGCCTTCAGATCTGGCGGAAACTCGGCGATGACCGCGGACTCGCCATCAGTCTGAATAATCTTGGAAATGCCTTTTATTGTGAGGGAAAGCATGAAAAAGCTAAATCACAATACGAAGAGGCCGCCGGAATAAACAGGCGAATCGGAAGAAAGCAGGGGCTGAGAACATCGTTGGGGAATGTGGGAAATATCCTGAACGTTGGTGGACAATTCGAAGAAGCCAGAGAATTGTACGAAGAATGCCTCGCCATAGCGATGGATCTCGAAGATAAACATGCTATCGCCCATTCGAAATATCAGCTTTCGGTTGCCCTTGAAAACTTGAATGATCTCGATACAGCGGAGGAAATGGCAACTCACAGTCTGGCACTGCATCGCAATTCCGGTGAGAAGCGCGGCCAGGCATTGGTTCTCATCTCTCTCGGAAGAATCTACAAAAGAAAGAACCAATTAGACAAATCTGTAGACTATTTTAAACAAAGCGAAACACTTTTCAGGGAAATAGGTGCGAAATGGGGGATCGTTTTTTCTCTGACAAACCTGACGGCAGTGTTTCTTGCCAGGGAAGACATTCCTCAGGCGGAGGAAACAATATGTGAGGCTCTCCGTCTCGCATCACTCATTAAATCCGATTCATTAACCCTTGCGGCTCTTTCCCATGCCGCCCGATTACTGGAGCTGAGAAACCTTTCTTCGGAAGCGTACTCCATGTATTCGTTTATCATAAACCACAGGGCATCTGAGTTCGAAAGCGAAAACAACGCAAAGGACGGCATCAGGCGGCTCAAAATGCCTATGCCGTCTTCCGGGAAGACAGTCTCTCCTTCATCACCTGATCAAAGCGATTGTTCATACTACGTGAATCAGGCATCGGAGATACTAAAACGGTAACATAATTCAGTCAGAAACCTCTGGATTTCCTTTCCTGTGATCAGTTATACGCTCAATACATCGGCTCTGCAGAAACGCTCTTCCCGATGCCGATTGGGCAATCATTCGGCACTGGTATACACCTGTCGTAACCGATCTCCCGGTTTCATCCGTACCGTCCCAGCAGACGGCATGGAGGCCCGGGTCATTGAATTCCTGCACAAGATTTCTGACAAGCTTCCCTTTTGAATCGATAATTTGAACCGTGACATGGCTATGACGTGAAAGCGCGTAGGGAATATTTGTTTCCGCATCAAAAGGATTGGGCTCGATCTCCATGAGACTGTATTCGCCCGTCATGCCGTATCTCCTTTAATGTTACAACCAGCCGTTGCGTATCGTTTCCGATGTGCACATACATATTGAGAATTGTTCATCTCTTCCAAGGACTCATTGTTGTCATGCTGTGTTATTATATGGATCCCCACTCAGATTCCACTCAGACTATTATCCGGTTCCGTGTAGTCGAATATCTTTTCTCGATTTTGAAAGGGGTTAAATTCCCTTATTTTTTCATGGATTAATTCACCGTTCCTGTTATAGATGAAGTAATGGAGCCCCCCGGGTAAACCCACTGTTTTCCGCGAAGGCGGATATAACTTGGCGCAGGTCGATCGGCACATTTCATTTGCCGGTGATCATGGGCATTACGACATCCGATCGAAACCTGTTCGAATATGCCATCAGCGACATTTGTAGGCATGATGTCCGGCTCGAGAAAGAACTCCGGAGACAAGTAACCGTGCTGAACAAGGAACACACGACTCTACGATCCATACTCGCAACGGATACAAACCTCGCATTCACCGCAGCGATAAAGATCCTCATCGATCTTCTCGAATACATCGAGGAAAAACAAAGCTACGGTATGATCTATCCGATTCTACGACCGGAGGATATCACGGTAAATGAATGGGGCGGCGAACCTGAGATATGTCTACCCTCGGATATACAGGAACATCGCGCATATTTGAGTCCTGAAATTAAAAACGGCCACATTCCGGACGAGCGAAGTACGATCTGGTCTCTCGGTATGCTGTTCATCGAACTGATTACCGGACAGCGCGCAGAAGAATATGAGAATAACATAAATAGATTGCCGGACCTTCTCGAGCTACGACCAGACCTTACGGAAGAGATCGCGTTAACCCTCTATCACATGGTGGATAGTGATCGGGATCTCCGTTTAGAAAATCTCACATCACTTAAATCTGAATTAAAGCGCGTTGAAGCTTTATATACAGATGCAACCACTTCAATGATTGACTCTCAGGGTTTACTCCACCGCCCCATCTCTGAATCAATGATACGCAATCGCGATGAAAAGCTGTTCAGTTCATCAAGATTTGTCGGGCGTGAGCTCGAATTATCCGAATTAAAAACACTAATACTTCGAAAGAAAACACGACTTATCACCATCACAGGTCCCGGCGGCATGGGGAAAAGCCGTCTTGCTTTCGAATTGCTACAACAAATTTCCGGTAATTTCGCTGATGGAGGCTATTTCGTAGCGCTCAACGGGATACGATCTCCTGCCTTTATCATTCTGGCGATAGCGAATACTCTTGGATATACCTTCGACGGGAAGCAAGAACCCGCGGATCAGCTCAAACACTATCTCTCCCGACGAGAGATCACGCTCGTTCTGGATGACTTTGATGAGCTGATTGCGGGTGCCGATGTTGTATTGGATCTTCTGGATGGATCTCCGGGCTTGCATTTACTCGTAACATCAAGAGAACGCATGAACGTTCGGAGCGAGAGGGTGTTCGAACTGGGAGGATTACAGATACCGGGTATCGACTCCAAAATACAGGGCATGGAAACGGGAAGTGTTCGGCTCTTCGAACAGCACGCATATCGGG
>Ga0180433_10008333_pt1 | contig 12930 bp, 10 predicted proteins | sample SS_ome_8_FD_132980 | JGI IMG/M metagenome (GOLD analysis project Ga0180433, IMG submission 132980) | Hypersaline lake sediment archaeal communities from the Salton Sea, California, USA - SS_1_D_1 metaG | ecosystem: Environmental > Aquatic > Non-marine Saline and Alkaline > Hypersaline >... | reverse complement strand
GGAATTCTAAAGGAACCGCCGATTTCAACCAACTGCCCGCGAGAAACAACTACTTCGCGTCTTTCAGCCAAAGTCTTTAAAACCAGGAAAACTGCAGCGGCATTGTTATTAACAACCAATGCTGCTTCCGCCTCGCAGAGTTCGCAAAGTAAAGATTCTAAGTGTTCCTGGCGAGAACCGCGTTCTCCGCTTTCCAGGGAAAGCTCAAGATTATTATAATTAGAGGCAATCCCGGTCAGGGCCTCTACCGCCGGTGCTGACAAGGGAGCACGACCCAAATTGGTGTGAATAACAATACCGGTAGCATTAATTAGTGGTTTTAAGCTTGATGCAGCGCGTTTTTCCGCCAGGGTTACTGCTCTGGTAGCCAAATCTTCCACGGAAAGATTTATAGCCTTTAACTTTGCCGGATTATCTTTGATAGTCAGAATATCTGTGCGACAGTTCTCAATTGTTTCCTGAACAGCGGTCAAAACCAGGCGCCGGGGCAATCTATCCAGCACTTCTTTAATCATCTTTTCTTGTAATAGGCGATCTACTGCCGGTAGTTCACGTAATAAAAGCTGGTATTCGTTCATAGATCTACCTCTCGTCTACGATGATCGAAATGCTTAAACCTGTAGAACTTTATGGTTATCGTGGCACCATTATAGCAATTAGTTGACTTCTCTGGCAACAAATCAGCTATTCCGGGGGATAAATAGCTAGTTCATTTTTTCAGCTTACACTCAAACTAGAGACTATAAGTTTTACCTTCACGGGCCAGCTCGGTTGAATTAAAATATTTTTCTGCCTCCAGGCGATAAAGATCACAGTCCCTCCGTGGATGCAAATGGGTTAAAATTAGTTTTTTTACTTCCGCTTCAGCCGCAATCTTTGCTGCCTGGGCAGCGCTAAGGTGATTAGGCAATCCGGCGGTAATATCTTCTTCCAGGTAGTTAGCCTCGCAGAGAAATAGGTCAGCCCCTTTAGCCAAAGCGGTTAATTGGTCATTGAACTCGGTATCACCTGAGTAAACAAGTACAGTAGAATCAGTTTCAAGCCTCATGGCAAATGAAGGTACTGCATGGACACCGGGTGCAAATTTAAGATTAAAAGGGCCTATTTTCAGATCCAGGCCTGGAAGAATTGTATTTAGCAGGTAAGCATTCTTATAAGGAAGTCGTTCAAACTCTGACAGCGGTTCAGGTGGAGTATAAAGCGGTAGGGGCTGGCTGCGTAAACCGTTTTTATATCCTAATTCAAGTCCATAACGCATGATCATTAAATCCGAGAGATGATCAGCATGCAGATGAGAAATTAATGCAGCGTCCAGTTGAAGAAAATCAATATGTTCCTGCATTCTGCTCAGCACTCCGTTTCCGCAGTCAAGCAGAATAGTACACCCTGCTTCCTGTACCAGGTAGCCGGAGCAGGCTCCACCGGCAGCAGGATAGGGACCATAGCAACCCAATATCGTCATTTTCACAAGTAATTCACCTCTTGATTGATCAAATCAGATCAATTCAGTTCTGACCGTAAACTGTTTCACTTCCCCGTTGTCAATCTTTTTTTTCAGGATCTTTCTGATTTCGCCTTTTGAACTGAAGTACAATATTTGCCATCCATTTTCACAAATCTTAAACAGCATAGCCATCAAAGTTTCAAGCCGTGATGGATCGGCCTTAATAAATGGATCATCGAGGATAAAAAATCCTTTTTCACCGGACAGCAGTTTTTCACCTAAAGCCAGCCTGATCGAAAAGTAAAGCTGGTCATAAGCTCCTCCGGAAAGCTGTTCGGCATCAAGTTCCAGTCCGTCACGACCGGAAATTTTTACTTTATTTTCTTCGGGATCAAATCGGACTGCCAGGTAACGCCCCCCGGTAATTGATTGAAAATAAGTGCTTACCAGGCTATCAGCTTCAAAAAGCGAACTAACCTTTTGTTCCTCTTCACGATCAATAATATCAAAAACTTTAAGCGCAGTCAGGGCAGCCCGGCGAGTTTCTTCTTTAACATTAATCCACCTTTCAAGTTTGCCAATAATCACTTCGAGATCGACTACAGTTTGGCAAACCAACCGTTCTTGGTCTTCAATGCTAAAAAGATCATTTAAATCTTTTTCAATAAGCAGTAGTTCGTTATTCCTTTCCTGCAGTAGTTCCTGTACCCGGTTAATCTCATTTTCCCTGTCGGCAATTGTTGTATTTAAAGCTGAGACTTGGTGCTGATCAAAGGTAACACCAGGCGCAGCCAATTCATAACGACTATACTCTTGAATCTGTTTTTTCCAGTAAGCAATCCTTTCGTCCAGTGAGGTCGAATCTTCGATCACTTCAAAGTGACTGTTCAGAATGCCTACCTGTTTATTAATTTCTTCCCGTAGTTCCTGACGGCGTTTAAGCATGACACCAAATTGTTCCAGATCATCGACGCCAACAATCCCCTGGATATCCCTGATCTTAAGCACACAATCTTTAACCTGACCTTCTCGTGCGAGCAAATCTTCCTTTAGCCTTTTAACAGCATTTTGCCTCCACTCCAGATTTTTTTCTGCTTCATAAAAAAGTTCTCTTTCGTGGTTAAGCGCTTTATCCACTTGGCCCATTTTTTTTCTGACCTGATGGATATCGCCGGCGCTAAAATCCATTTTTTCTGCTTCTGAAAGCAGCTCCTCCTCTAGTAGGGTCAACTTGCCCTTGCTGTTCAGGTAAAAAAAGAGGAAAGCGGCAATAGCGACCACCAGTAAAGATGTGAAGCCAAGAATAACAAACAGCCACCCGGAAGGGTTATAAATCGAACCGGCTAAAGAAAGGAGAAATACGGATAAAACAAATAATACCGCTCCTTTTGTTAAAGGGTTTACTGTTCGTGATTCCCATTTATTTATTAACTGTTGCTTTTTATCAACCTGTTCTAAGAGCGGTTTTACTTTATGATCTATTTCTTCCCGTTCCATCTCGGCCTCCCTGAAGGCTGCTCTCCTGATTTGGACACTGGCTTGAGCTTTGTCCAGCTTTTCTTTTTCTGTCTCCAGTTCATTAGATATACGATTCTGTTCCAATTGATAGTGTTCAAGGCTAACAGCAGCATTGCGCCACAAATTGTATTCTCGATCGGCAATATTTTTAAGTTCCTTTATTTCTCCCCGGGCTGCTTCCAGTTTCTGAATGGAAAATAACCCTTTTTCGTATCTTGAACGGTTTGCCGCTGCCTGCATCTGCTTTAGCTGTTCCTGTTCGGAGTTTAGTTTTTCCCTTAAAAACGCTAACTCCTGTTCTAAACTGCCATAGCCTTCGGCAATCATTATGGTTTGTAGTTCTTTGCATTTCCCGAGCAGCATGCCCGCTTTATTCATGCGGTCTTTTAATTTAACGGGGCTGGTGTTCTTAAATTCACCGGTATTGGTGATGGAGGCAATCTCCTGAAGGGCAGTGGCTATCTGGCCGATCTCCCCGCTGCGCATGCCGGTCAGACGGCTAGTCACTCCACGATAGAAATGATCCTCGTTGAGAATCGAAAGATTGCTGTCGCGGATGATAAAGGTATTGGTAAAGTCAGCAGCTCCCAGGCCGAGGAGATCAGACAACAAACCTGCCTCGGGTAATTTTGATTCTTGACGGTGGTCAAAACCAACAACAGCATAGCCGTCAGGATATTCATCAACTCTTTTTACTGCCTGAAAACTGCGAACCACTGCCTTGCCGAAAAGGATCTTCAGCAGGGCATCAATGGTCAGAGTTTTCCCGTTTTCATTCGGACCCCAAAAAAGGTTGAAATCACCCAAAACCATTTTGCCACTATCCGGTAAAGGACCGTATCTTCTGAGGGCATACTCCTTCAGGAACATGATTTCACCGTCCTGAATGCTCTGATTACCAATTCCCTGATTAAATCGATGTCCTCTCCGTCGCTTTCTGTATTCTTGAGCTTATTGATGAAATCAATAAAGAGTTGATCTTCAATCACCTGTTGAACATCGGCAAATGTTTCCAGCGGATCTCCAGCCAGGCGATCTCCGGCAATTTTCCTGATCCCGGAAGCCAATGCACTTTCAGTTAAATTAAGCTTGCTACCGTCAAATAAGCCTTCAACCGTTAAAAGAATCTTCGCCAACGGGTGAGCCTGCTTTAGTTTTCGCTCGAGGACTGAAAGAGGATCATTACGATCGAACGGATCCAGGATGATCTTCAATTCTTCAAAGTGATAAGTGTTCAGTTCAACTTCTTCCGGTCTTTCACCCACTGTAAACATATTAGCAAGCCGCCTTCCGGTTTCCCGCCTGGTCACCGATACCGGGGAACCAGGGTAAATAAAAAAACCACCGTTATGCAGATCCCAAACCCGGAAGTTTGAATGGAAATGCCCTCCCAGAACATATTGGACCGGAAGTGCATCAAAAACAGCGAGATTAATCGGCATGTATCTTTCCTCGCCCTCTTCACCCATATCATGCCGAGAAAAATACGCATCCAATAGTTCTCCGTGAAACAAAAGCAGGTTATACTGATTTCGGTCCATCAGGTTGCCCATTTCTCTAAGTCTGCCGATCAGTTTTTCTCCAGCTATTTTTTCAAAGGGCAGCCCCCAAATACTGACTTGATCAAAGTTCAGCGGTTCCTTCCAATTATTAATCAAGTATACATTTTCTCCGAAGTAGAGGCCGCTGCGGTAGGCTTTGTGATCATGGTTTCCTGGCAAAATAACAGTTTTCAGTTCACTTCCACCTAAAAGTCCCCTCAGATCGCCCCGCAACTGTTCAGCTTCAGTGTTGCGATCAAATAAATCGCCGGCAATCAGGAACAAAGAAACTTTTTGATCAGCCGCAACTGCTACAAGCTCTTCAAGCGCTTTCCATCTTTCCGGATTTGCTGAATTGAGATGAAGGTCAGCAGTATGTAATATTTTCAATATTTTTTGCTCCTTCCTGCCAAAAATCAACTACGGCATAACGTATGCCATCTTTTTCCATTAAGAGTTTGTTTACAGCGTTAACCCTGACCGCACTGGCAACAGACGGTACCCCGAGATAAACCGAACTGGATTGAACAGCTTTAGGGCTTAGTAAAATATCTGCTGTTTCGTGACGGATATCAGTTTTCAGCAATTCGATCTGTGCGCCCGGAAAAAGATGACCGGTCGCCCCTAAGAGGTAGTAATCATGATCGCAAACTATAACCTGGTATAAGCATTTACTTTCGTATGCTTCCAAACTGATTGTAGTCCCCGGTGGAATCAGAAAAAGTTCTGGATTATAAAAATATCCATCTGTAATTTTCACTTGCTTGCACTTTCCTGAAAGATTGGCATAAACCTGGTAATTTCGCTCTCCGATCTTAAACCTAAAAATATACAAATCACCGTTACGGATATAATCGTTCATCTCTACTTCGGCAAGCGGGTAAGCACTACGCAAGAGTTTCAGCTGGTCGACAGTTAAATCAGAGAGATAATCAGAAAAAAAGATCAGCCCACCTAAAAGATTGTTCAGCAGGAAGAGGGTATAGCGTTGTTGACGATTTAAGTGATTATAATTTAACCCGCGCCTGCCGTCACGTAAAATAAAGACATCAGGATCATTGCGAAAAACTAGCTTGTCAAGATTGTAGCGACCAATGGTGCAAACCAGCGAATTTTCTGTTGAGACCCTTTCCCTGTAGTTTAGATAACTTAAGTAGTCTTTCCAGTAGGGTCCTATATCGCTGCCAATCCGACAGTAATCAAATTTACCAAAAGCCGAAGCGAGAGGAACCCCACAACCCAAAACGGAACTTTTTTTAGTTCTTGCCCCAATAAAATCTAGCACGTCGGCCATTATTTCTCCCCTGGTTTTTCCATTACGAGGCAATAGGGCAGCAGCATAGAGAAAATCAAGCTTCAGCAAGCAGTAGCCCCATTTTTCCTGAACCTGTTCAAAGACCCGGTTGAGGTAATCCTGAACTCCCGGCGCATAAAAATCGAGGGCATAAAAAAAACCTTCCCATCCGGGATTAAAACCCGCCCTGATCAGTTTCCCCCGGTGATCTCTTAGCAGCCAATCGGGGTGATTATTGAAAAGATCTGAAGACGGAACACAGATCATCGGCGCAAGCCATATTCCAGGGCGAAAGCCGCCTTTTTTTATTCGCCCGGCAACTGCTTTCATGCCAGCGGGAAATTTATGATTACAGTCAAGCCAATCGCCGATGGCTTTCTGCCAACCATCATCGATCTGAAAATAATCCAGGGGAATTTTTTGCTTTGCCAGACTCTCAAGGTTATTAATTATATCCTGCTCGGATACTTTAGTGTAATAATTATACCAGCTGCACCAACCACTAACTTTCGGAGCCATCTGTCGGCTGGGAACAATCATTTCACTATATGACGAAAGCAAGTGCTCCAGTCTGCCTGATCCCAAGTAAAGATTTAGAAGCCTGAATTGATCATGCAACAAGGCCCCTGCGCAATCTTTGCGAATAACCAGTGAATCGGTTTTAAAGTCATATTCAAATATGGTAAAACCGCTTACCTCATCAATGGAACCCAAAAATATAGCTTCATCGTTATTAAGCTTGAAATAAGTATAACTCCAGGAATGCAGGTGCCCTTTTTCCCCGCTAGATTTAATAAAATGATGATCACCATAGGGAGCAAGCAGTCTCCGAACCGGTAAGGCCAATGGCGCCAGGCGATCTTCCGAACCCATTTCTTCACTACGACTCCAGGATTGGTAACCATTAACCATCATCCTGGCATTTTTCGGAAAAGCCGGATTCAGCGTAAGCGAAAATGAATCAAGTTTGAGTTTTTCTTTATCCAGGTGAGAAGATAAATCGAGAGTAAAATTCAACGAATTATCAGTGTGAGGAAAGCTTTCAGCCTCTAAGAAGATATCAGCAGGTAAATCGCCGGGTAACCTCAAGTCAAGCGTGAAATCATCGAGCAGGCAGCGAAGGTGCAGCCGACTAAAAAGAAAGTTGCTTTTCTCTTTTCGAGAATTACTGACGGTAGGGAATCCTAAGGTTTCTCTAGCCCTTAACCTTCCTAAAAAGTCGATCACCCCACAGGGAAGCAGCTAATAGGATCAGACCAAGAGCAATCACCCCAATAGCAGTCTGACTGAAACGATCGATTGCCGTTTTAATGTAAACTTGGGTAACCGGGCCGATGTAATTATAAATATGGTCTTGGAATAAAACTAGAATAAGCACTAAAAAAAGAGTAATGGCAATTGAGAGCACCCCGGGGGCCATTAGAGAATTAAAACTATGATCAATAAAATAGAGGAATATCAACATAAAACCTAATGAAGCGAGGCAGACCCAAAAAATGTTATGCAATACCAGGGGTTGTAGATCGGCCTGGAATACTAGCATGTCTCGCCGCAAACCGGTAGCTTCGGTTACAATCAGACGGACTGTATCAGAAGCTTTTATACCAAACAGTGAACTGGTAATCAAACTGGCCATGATTGTAATCGAAAACAAAAAACCAATTATAATCTTCACCGCCACTTTCAGGCTATGCAAAGATCATCCCTCCCCCAAATAATATAAACTTAGTATTTCTACCGACTTAATTAATATTCCTGCTTTCCGCAATCCATTTTTCAATTCGAGATCCTGAGCAGACAATAGTTTGAGTCCGATCGGGTCCAACTGAAACCAGATCAATGATTACCCCTACTTCTTCCTCAAGGGCTGTGAGAAATGATCTTGCCGCTGTAGGCAACTCATTAATAGTGCGCACCCGGGAAAGATCTTCATCCCAACCGGGGAAGGATTTATAGACCGGTTCGCAGCGGCCCAATTCTTCCGGATCGGCTGGAAAATGTTTAAGCAGCCGATCGCCACAGCGATAAGCTACGGCTAGATTAATTATTTCCATACCGCTCAATACATCGAGTTTAGTAACCGCCAGTCCGCTAATTCCATTAATTTGAGCCGCATACCGGGCAATAACGGCATCAAACCAGCCGCAGCGCCTCGGCCGACCAGTTGTTGTCCCAAACTCGCTTCCTCTTTCTCTTAACTGATCTCCGGTTTCCGATAAATCTTCAGTCGGGAAAGGACCTTCTCCTACACGTGTTGTATAGGCTTTCAACACCCCCAGGATATGTTTCAACTTATCCGGGCCAATGCCGGTTCCCGATGCAGCAGCCGCAGCTACCGTCGAAGAGGAGGTTACATACGGATAGGTTCCATGATCAATGTCCAGTAAAGCACCCTGGGCACCTTCAAATAATACTTTTTCCCCTTTATTAATTCTTTCGGTCAGTAGGTGATCAGTATTGGTAACCAACGGTCCAAGTTTATCCAAAGTAGGACGATAAAGTTTTGACATTTGGGTAAGGTCAAACCCCTGGTGTCCGTAAATATCCCGGAGAATCTTGTTCTGCAGCGGCAGTAGTTGGGCAAGACGATGATCAAATTTCCTGGGATCGGTTAAATCTGAAGCCCTGATGCCACGGCGTAGAGCTTTATCAGCATAGGCAGGACCAATACCCCGGCCGGTTGTGCCAATTTTATCATCTCCAAGCATTTGTTCATTGGCTTCATCCAGGGCTTGGTGATAAACCATAATCAGGTGCGCCTTCTCACTAATTCGCAGATTCGATGTATCAATTCCCCGTTTTTCCAGCTCGACAAGTTCTTTGATCAGAACCAATGGATTAATGACCATCCCGTTCCCCAGCAGACAAAGCGTGCCTGCGTTGAGAATTCCTGAAGGGACATGATGCAGTTTAAAAACGTTGGCACCGTAAACAACAGTGTGCCCCGCATTATCACCACCCTGAAAACGGGCTACCAGATCAGCCTCGGAAGACAAGAAATCAATTACTTTACCTTTACCTTCATCACCCCACTGGGCGCCGACAATGACCATACTGTTTGCGGCTTCCATCAACAACACATCCTATCATTTGCGGATTATTTCCCGGAATAGCTGGTTGAGTTCCCCCGGATCAGCTCGACCACCGCTGAGCGCCATTGCCTTACCAACCAGGAAAGCAATTGCTTTGTCCTTACCAAGCCTATAGTTTTCAACCGCCTCGGGGTGATCAGCAATAACCTGTTCAGCTAGCGGTAAAAGCTGCTCACGGCCGGAAATTCTGGCCAGATTCTTCTTATTGACCAGTTCTTTAGGATCTGTGCCCGTTTTCATTGATTCTGCAAGAAGCTCTTTAGCAACCGGTCGGTTAATTGTTCCCTGATCCAAAAGCCTTAAGAGTTCGACCAGATATTCCGGTTCATAACCCGATATGGCCAACCCGCTATCACGTAGCTGGTAGAGTAGATCCCCTTGAACCCATTTGATTAGGTTATCATACTGATTATAATGAATAGCGGCCGATTCAAAAAAATCGCCAAGTTCACGATTCTCGGTAAGCAGTCTTGCTTCCTCTGCCGAAATGCTGTACTGATCCTGAAAACGCTTGCAGCGCTTTATAGGCTGTTCTGGCAGATTTGCTGACAGCTGATTAATAAATGCTCCATCAAGAACAAGGGGCAGTAGATCCGGTTCCGGAAAATAGCGGTAATCAGACGATCCTTCTTTGCCACGGATCGGGATTGTTTCCTTAGTTTCCTCGTTCCAGTGGCAGGTTTCCTGGTAGACAGTCCCCCCGGAGTTTAAGATCGCTGCCTGTCTTCTTTCTTCATAATTCAAGGCCAGCTCAACCGCCCTGAAAGAGTTCATATTCTTAACTTCTGCTTTAGTACCAAGTTCTTTTGATCCGGCAGGCCGTAAAGAAATATTTGCATCGCAACGTAGCGATCCTTCTTCCATCTTACAATCAGATACTCCTGAATAAAGCAGCAACAAGCGCAGGTTTTCCAGAAACAGTCGAGCTTCACTGCCAGAATGCAAATCAGGAGCGGTGACAATTTCAAGCAGCGGTATCCCGGCCCGATTGTAATCCACCAGGGAATAATCGGCTTCCAAAATTGAAGAACCGGCATGCATCAATTTACCCGCCTCTTCTTCAAGATGAACCCGTTCTAAATTAATACGCCTTGGAGAGCCTTCAATTTCAAATTCTAAATAACCACCCTTGGCCAGAGGCTGGTCATACTGCGAAACCTGGTAAGCCTTGGGCAGATCCGGGTAAAAGTAATTTTTTCGATCAAAACGGCTTTTACTCTGGACCTCGCTGTTTAAGACCAGTGCTGCAGTTGCCGCTAATTCAATTGCCCTTCGATTAAAAACAGGTAGACTGCCCGGCAGGCCAAGGCAGACAGGACAACAATTAGAATTTGGCTCACGTCCGAATGTAGTGCTGCAGGAACAAAACAGCTTAGATCGGGTAAGCAATTCCAAGTGAATTTCCAATCCAATTACCGTTTCAAAATCTGTCACTGGCAGCTCCCCCCCTCATCATAGTTAATCTGGGGACGGCGCGAACTAACTTCACGCTGCTGATCCAGAAAATGGGCAACTTTTAACAATAGTGCTTCTCCGGAAGGTGGAGCTGCCATCTGCATCCCCATGGGCAGTCCGGAAGAATGTCTTCCTGAAGGAACAGATAATGATGGTATGCCCGCCAGGGCATCGTTAATATTGCAAACATCAGAAAGATACATCTGCAGGGGATCATCTGATTTTTCGCCGATCTTAAAAGCCGGGGTTGGGGTAGTTGCACCAAGAATCAGGTCATACTGCTTAAAAGCCTGTTCATAATCTCGGCGAATCAGAGTCCTCACTTTCATCGCCTGCAGATAGTAAGCGTCATAATAGCCTGCACTTAAAGCATATGTACCAACAATGATCCTCCTTTTAACTTCTGCGCCGAATCCTTCACCCCTGGTTCTGCTGAACATTTCTTCCAAGCAGCTACCACCGGCATTATAACCATAACGAACCCCATCATAGCGGCCAAGATTCGAGCTTGCTTCCGATGGGGCTATCAGGTAATAAGCCCCAAGACCATAGTCGGTCAGCGGCAAAGATACTTCGTCCACTTCGGCACCGCCTTGTTCCAGCAGACTGACCATCATCAAAACTCCGGTATTCACTTCCGGGTCAAATTGTTTGGAAATATTTTCTTTGATGACACCAATCTTTAAGCCCTTGAGGTCGGCATTGAGAAGCCGGTAATAGTCAGGAACTTCGTGTGGCAACGAAGTGGAATCAAGAGGATCATAGCCGGCAATAACTCCCAGGAGAAGCGCAGCATCTTCAGCTGTTTGAGTTATTGGCCCAATTTGATCCAGGGAAGATGCAAAAGCGATTAAACCATACCTGGAAACCCGGCCGTAGGTTGGTCTTAAGCCGATCAACCCGCAGAATGAAGCCGGTTGGCGAACAGACCCCCCTGTATCAGAACCCAAAGCCAGGGGAGCCATTCCGGAAGATACAGCAACGGCTGACCCACCGCTGGAGCCACCAGGCACACGCTCAGGATCCCAGGGATTATGACTAACAAAGAACGCCGAATTTTCTGTTGATGAACCCATTGCAAATTCATCCATATTAGTTTTGCCGAGCAGCGGCATACCAATTTCTTTAAACAGTCGAACAACAGTAGCATCGTAAGGTGGAATATAGTTATGTAAGATCTTTGAAGAGCAGGTAGTCCTGATCCCGCTGGTACTGATATTATCTTTGATTGCTATCGGCACTCCGGCCAGGGGGTGAAGTTTTTCCCCATCGGCCCTGCGGCTGTCTACTTCACCGGCCATTTCCAGTGCCTCGGCTGGAGTTGGCGTAATAAAAGCTTTTAAGACTGGATCAACTTCTTCAATCCGTTCAGCAAAGCTACGGACCACCTCAACCGCGGAAACCTCTTTTTTACTTAGCATTTTGCTTAATTCAACTGCAGTTTTTTTGTATAGTTTCATTAGCAACCTCAATTCTCAATCCGGCTTATTAATCAGCAGAAGTAATACGCGGAACATGGAAATAATCTTTTTTCCGTCCGGGAGCATTTTGTAAAACCCTATTTAAAGGTAATGATGGTTTGGTTTCATCTTCCCGCATGACAGCCGGAAGGCTAATCACATGTGATGTGGGTTCAACCCCTTCCGTATCAAGCTCTTGTATTTTTCTCGCTGCCTCCAGGATACTGTTAAGCTGACCAGCCATCTGCGCTTTTTCATCTGGTTCAAGCCACAACCTGGCTAAACGGGCGACATGATCCACTTCTTTGTGAAAATCAACTTTCATTACTTAACCTCCATCAAATGTTAGATTAAAAAAAGATTAACCGGCTCCTATGAGCCGGTTTCAGAGTCAGAATCAATCTGCTGTTTGGTTACAGGCCCTATTTTAAAGCTCCTGTACGCATATGGCAACTTATACTTGACAGTGCGGTGATCAGTTTTTTCCACAGCACAATTTTAATCTATTCATAATAAAGCGTCAAGACTGCGAAAAGGAACTGAGTTTAGGTAAAAGATCTAACTTTCTGTTCCTGCCATAAATTTGACAATATCGGCCCTCGATATTATGCCTACCAGCTTACCCTCTCCGTTAACTACCGGAACCCTGTTTATGGTTCTGTTAATCATCAACTTTGCGACTTCAGAAATAGGTGCGTCTTCATGCACCGTGTAAACTTTACCGGTCATTACATCGCTGATTAGCGTGCGATGCAGAATTTCGAAACCGCTACGCACCATGGCAATATCTTCTGTTTCAGTGTAAGGGGAAACCCAGAATGAACTGCTGCTTTTTGGAATCACTTTTTTCTGCTGTGAATAACGTAAAATATCACTTCCCGAAATTATACCAATCACCTGTTGTTCTTCATCAACTACGGGGAGACCGCTGATATTGTGCTTGGCCAGTAGATCTAAAGCTGTCTTTACATTATCATCCTGTTTGATCGCAATTGTCGATGCAGTCATGATATCTTTGGCTAAAAACATGATTGAACCCTCCCGATTAGATGTATTTGCCAATCATGTAATCCTGTATATCTATTTTAACATTCAACAAAAGATCTTTTCTTCCTGCTCAATAATC
>Ga0180433_10008332_pt1 | contig 12931 bp, 9 predicted proteins | sample SS_ome_8_FD_132980 | JGI IMG/M metagenome (GOLD analysis project Ga0180433, IMG submission 132980) | Hypersaline lake sediment archaeal communities from the Salton Sea, California, USA - SS_1_D_1 metaG | ecosystem: Environmental > Aquatic > Non-marine Saline and Alkaline > Hypersaline > Sediment... | reverse complement strand
TTCGGCGAAATTCTAAAGCTCTATATCATAAAGAAAGTAGCAAAGATTGGTTATCCATCATCCGTATCCGCGACTTTGGTCGATAGGTCCAGTCAGTTATTGATCATGCTATTATTCTTGCTCTTCGCGCCTGCAGCCGGTTTTGTGTTTTCGCGGTGGTTGTCGAGGTTTTTTCTATTTTTTGCTGTTTTTATAATACTGTCCATCTGTTTATTCATTTTTGGAACTCCGTTGTTGGATGTTTTAGCCAATTGGCTAAAAGGCCTCTTATTTTTACTCCGATTTGATCAGGGCAAGGTCAAACGCGTCTCGGAAGGCAAGTTCATTTCCTTTTGTCGGGAAACATTGGACAAGATAAAGATATCGGACTTCTCGAAGCGGAACCTTTTGGTCATCATAGCATCATCATTCGTAATAGTCTCTGTTGACGGCCTTTGCTATTGCTTCATCATGAAGGCGTTCGGAGTACCAATTACATGGCTCAAGGGCGCTTTGGCAGGCTGCTTTATGAATCTGATGTTTATTTTACCTACCCCGCCAGGCCAGGTGGGTACAGCTGAAATGTACCCGGTGGTTGTTTTCTCATGGGGGCTGGGAATGGATTCATCGATTATTTCATCAGCGGCGATCTTGTGGCATTTGCTCACCACGGTCGTCCTCATTGTCTTAGGTCTTTGTTCGGCTCTTTCCATTGGAGTAGATTTGGGGAACATGCTGCAGGGCATTCGGGGGCAAAAATATCAGGAGCAGGGTATTGCAGTCAGAGACTGAACTCAAGCCAAAATATACTAAAGGGTTTTGCGATTCTCTACCAAAATTTGACCGGGGCGTATCGTGGCTTTGTTGGGCTTATAATGAAGAAAAGTTGATAGGCGACTATTTGATCAAGACTAATGAGCTTCTAAAACAGACGGTCGAGGATTATGAGATAGTCATAGTCGATGATTGCAGTACGGACCGCACCAATGAAATCATCAAGAGGCTAATGGAGGACATCCCAGAGATCAGACTAATCCGTAATCAGGTCAACATGAATGTGGGGTATTCCTCCAGAAAAGCCATACGAAGCGCCAGTAAAGATGTTTTGTTTTGGCAAACCATTGACTGGTCATACGACATATCATACTTGAGAGCATTCCTGGAACTTCTGAAATCTCATGATGTGGTTGCGGGAGTGAGAAGAGAACCTGTGAGGGCAGCCGATAAAGCGATGAAACCGTTTTTAGGGCTCCTGAAGCTTTTTGGCGTCAAGCACATCACAAGGCGGTCCGACACCCTCACAAAGGCAATTATCTCTGTAATAAATTACATTTTAATTCGGTGTCTTTTCAATGTTCCTCTATCGGATTATCAAAACGTGGTATTTTATCCGACTGAGTTGATACAGTCCATCATGCTTGAGAGCAATAGTTCCTTCACCAACCCCGAAGGCCTCATGAAAGCTTATTGGAAAGGAGCGTCGATCGTTGAGGTCCCCATATCCTTCCTCCCAAGACGGTCTGGTGAAGGTAAAGGGACCCAGCCGAGGGCTATTATGAATTCTGTAGGTGACATATTTAGATTATGGTTCAGGTGGATTATTCTCAAGAAAGAAGAGGTGGCTCCAAAAGGTCATATACAAAGATTGAATCTCAATGAGTGGGAGTTGCTATGAATATCTTGCTTCTTATACCGCCGGCGAGTCTTGGTTCTTCATACGGGGGATTAAAAGAGTTTTCAAACCCCCAGCCATCAATCGGATTGGCCTATATCGCCTCCGTATTGAGGCATAACGGTTTCACCGTAAGCGTACTTGATGCCTACGTCAAGCAACTCAGCATCACCGAGATTATGGATCAGATCAAACTAAGGGGAACTGATGTTATCGGGATCAGCCTATTAACCACCTCGGTTGATGTGGTGACCGAACTGGTGAAAAATATCCGTCAGAAAGAGCCTGGTGTTAAAATCGCTTTTGGGAATATTCACGCCTCCTTATTCTGCGAAAATATTCTGGAAGAAAACCTTGCCGACTTTGTCGTGCATCGTGAAGGGGAACACTCCTTCCTTGAGTTGGTTCAAACCCTCGACAGTGGAGCAGATCTTCAAAAGGTAAAAGGAATATCTTACGTTGAAAACGGTCAGGTTGTTCATACTGGCAAACGGGCATTCATTGACGACTTGGATAATCTCACTTTTCCAGCCTGGGATTTATTTCCGTTAATATCTTATCGAACCGATCCACGAACAGAGATTATTCCAGGTGAGACCGAGATGCAAATACTTGCAACGCGCGGCTGCCCTTATGCTTGCACCTTTTGCTCATCGAGAACGGAAAGATGTCTCGGAAGTAGGTATCGAATGCGCAGTCCGGATAATATTGTCGACGAAATGGAATATATGCATGAGCGTTACCAAACCAAGGTTTTTTCGTTCATGGATCTTGCCTTTCCTTTAAAAAAGGCCCACGGGATGGCAGTCTGCAGGGAAATGATTGATCGCGGAATTAACAGAAAGGTTGTGTGGTGCACTGAATGCCGCGTCAAACCCATCGATTATGAAATGCTTACAGCGATGAGAGCGGCAGGTTGTGTCCGTGTAAATTTCGGGATCGAATCTGGCACCAACAAGATTTTGAAGGTTCTGAAAAAGGGATTTACGGTGGATGATGTGCGCCGTGCTGTTAGCCTGAGCAAGAAAACGGGAATCGAGGTAGACGGCATGTTTATGATGGGTCTTCCCACAGAGACGGAGAAAGACATACGCACTACGATTGATTTTGCGATCGAATTGAAAGTACGCTTCGCCATTTTCAACATTTTCGTTCCATATCCGGGATGTGAGCTCTATGATAAGCTGAAAGCTGAAGATAGTATATCCTTTAAAAGCTGGTCAGACTTCACGTCATATCCGACGTATACTGATCGAAAGCCAATTTATGTCCCGGATAGTCTGACCCAATATCAACTCATGAAGCTGCAGAAATATGCTATGAAAAGATTTTATTTTAGACCGAGATTCATTTGGGAAGAGATGAAGAGGCTAAAATTTAACCAAGTAGACAAGTATTGGAGAGGCTTGTTGGGTCTTGTTAGCGGGTAGTTTTGGAAAATCTTAACAGATGCTGAGATTGTTTCACAAGGTACTAGAAAAGCCCCTCTATTTCAATACAATTACAAGAGTTTTTGCAATAGGCGGGAGAGAAAAGAGAATAAATGAGTCTGTATCGGGTCTCTTTAATAAGGAATGCATGGGAGAAGTGCTGGAAATTGGGAGCGGAACTGGACAGTTTTCTTATTATTACCTGAAACACCTCGGTACATACACTGCAACGGATATCAATCTGGACTATTTGAGGTATTCCAAAAAGAAAGTAGGCACCATAAAATATGTAACTTGCGATAGTTCCATGCTTCCTTTCTCTTCACAGTCTTTTGATAGGGTATTTGCCCTGTTTATGTTCCATCATTTGTCAGGCAAGATGTCTTTAAGCAGCCTTAGGGAGATGAAGCGATGTCTTAAGAAACATGGTAAAATAGTGATTATAGATCCCTTTGTACCGGAAAATAGGATGGATTTCGTTGGTCGGTTATTAGCAAAAATGGACAGAGGGAGATGGATCAGAAAGCGCGGCGATTTTTGCAGGTTGTTAAAACATGCTGGGCTAAGAATAGACGCCGAGATGAAAATGAATGGAAGTTGGCCATATAACATGTGGACCTACATATTATCTTGGGCTTAGAGTTGGAAAGGGCATATAGGGTCATGGTGCTTTGGTCCAACATGGGCAAATTGATATCGAAAAAGGTGCCGTGATCGATTTGACGGTAATGGTGTTTGACTTGTGGAATATATGGATGTGATATCGCCAAAGGCTTGGATCAAGAGCGTAATGCAAAGCAACTGGTTTGCCTTTGCCCTCATGGCGCTCATATCTGTTTACTTCACAGGTTACCATTTTGCAGCGGATAACGTGAATTTACTTATCCCTGTTAGACAGGCTCAGGACCCTTCATTTCTTTCAAACGACATCACTTTTTCAAGTGTCAATGTTGTCGGAAGGATGTTTCTTGTAAAAGCAATAAGCAGTCTTTCATTTTTCGTTCCTATTAATGCAGTTTTCTTTATCCTGTTTCTATTGACGCGCGTCCTCTTATGCGCGGGGATTTTTGTACTTGCATACACTTTGACGAGGGACAAAGCCTTATCTTTTCTGTCAATCGCGGCAGTCTTTTATTTATATGCTCAACGGATTCCCCTAGCTTCATCCCATCTTGTGCATCCGTCATTTTATCCGTCTTATCTGGCTTTTTCGATATCTTTGTTTGCCATCGCACTATTTATCGAAGGCAACTATCTATTATCATTAATTTTGATGGCAGTCATAACAAATATACACTTTGTGACAGGCACCCATGGTTTTGGGATACTCTTAACATATGGGATAGTGCTCTGGCGGCAGCTGGATTTGAAACGACTATCCTACGGTCTGATTGCCTATATGCTTCTTGCTAGCCCGGAATTGATTAATGCTTTTATGGTGAAGGGTTCTAACTCTTTCCAAAGCGATTTTACTGTGAAGGACTATATCGAAATCGTGGGTTATATGAGAACGCCTCATCACTTCATTCCAACGACATGGCCGGCTGTCGAATATCTGAGGTTTGGAGTATTTGCCGTTTCAGGCGTGTATTCATACGTAAATTGGAAAATAAATTATGGAATTTCAAGCGGCATAAAAATATGCTTGGTAACGGCTGGACTTCTTATTGTGAGTACTCCTCTCATTTATTATTCAACAGCGATCATGCTCTATTGTCCATTTCGGATGGCAAGGTATATTTTCCTGATAATGCTGGTTTATACAGTGATGTTCCTGCTTAACTCGTTAAGGGAAGGGACAAAAGGTTTGAAGGTTTGGTCGATCATATGCTTAGTATTTCTAAATGCTCCATACATACTGTCCCTGCTTTTTTCGGGAAGAATCCTTTACGATTTGCTTGGCCGATATACAAAAGGCCGTGCGTTACTCCTCGCCATGAGCTTGGCAATTTCGGGATCAATGACTTTTTGGCCTTCGCGATTTGGGATCTATGAAATAAGGGAGCGAGATTTAATGCTTATTTTTCTCTTGATTGGAGCCATCGCGACGGCAAGGCTGATTGTCAGGGGCGATTTCCGGCTGATAAGAAATATTAATTCATTTCTTGTCATCTTTCTTTCTTTTTTAATCGTTACAACCGTTGTAAACTCGACTGCTGACGGCAAGATCGGACTCATCCGGAGAGTGCAGCCAGAGTTCAGGATTCAGGAAAGCGCTGACTTTATCGATCTGTGTTCTTGGATAAAAGCCAACAGCCGCGAAGAGGAAGTTGTTATCGTCCCTCCATTGATGAAAAACATGAGATATTTCTCAGAACGGCCAATTCTAGCCAATTATAAATTTTACCCTATTGCACCTATGAAGGTAAAAGAGTGGTATGGGCGGTTGGATCTATTATCAAAAAGGATGCTTTCAAGAAACAGGAAGGAAATCGTAGAAAGAAGCTCTTACTTGGATCGCCCCAGGCCGACAAAAGTGCTGAAGGCAGGATACTTAAAATTGAATAGCGACGATTTCAGAACAATAGGGAAGAAATACGGCTGTTCTCTTGTTGTCACGAGATTCGGTCACGAGCTGTCTTTAGAAAGAGTTTACAAAAATTCAAAATATAATGTATATGAACTGGACTTTTTGCGGAGAATTACTTAATGGTGCATCCTGAGAACAATTCTGATTTGATAAACGGAGACAAACACGGCTATATGCCTCTAGAGTTTTTGGTCGATTTCCTGGAATTCCTCCATAGAAATCAGGAGACCGTCGAGGTTATCACTTACGATGACCTGGATTTGGAGGGTGACTCTAATTACAAAGAGTCCTATCCGAGTGAGTGGGAAAATTGGAATAGGCAACTCAGAACGGGGGTGAGGAATCCCAAGAAGATTTACGTTATTCTTCAGCACGATGTCGACGCACGCCCAGAGAGGACTATGGCGATACTCAATGAGGAGCAACGTCTGGGGATACCATCTAATGTGATGCTGTTCCACCGCCGGATCAATCGGCGGCATTTTCAAAAGACTGGGGAACTTCTTTACACGGAGTACGATCTGGACATGCGGGCACTGAGACGTTTCCAAGACAAGGGCTTTGTTTTTTGCTACCATTGCAATGCCTTCGAGCGAGCCCTTTTCGATGTGGACAAAGCCATGGAGATTTTCGAGGGAGACGTGAATGCATTGCGCCGGCACCTTGATATCAGATATTTTTCCCCTCACGGTGGTCCTAGAAGTCCAGAAGGCAAAACCAGCAACTCTCTTCCGATCCCAAAGTCCCTCCAAAAATCCATCCGATGGGTGGCAAACCGGATGACGGTCCGTTTCAACGGTTTTTACAGTGACGGCGGTCCCAACTCGCCTAAACGGGATCCCTCCGAGAGGGACCTCCGAGATTTCGTCCGGAGCTGGAGACCAGGGAATCGTTATCGCGTTTTAACTCACCCGCAGTACTACCATTCACCGTGTGGGGTGTCTCCGAGATTGTCTGAGGCTGTCTGGTATAACGAAGTGCTGGACTTCTACAGCATGAAACGTCCCGGTTCCGTGTGGGACGAGGTGACGCTCCTCAAGTAGCGACATCAATTGAGTTCGCTGATGATAATGAATAGGTTGAACCCTATGATGAACACAAGCAATCCAATTTTTGTCCGTGGTCTTAGCCGTTCTGGGGGGACGCTACTAGTGACCATTCTTGACGCCCACCCTGACATCGCCATGTCGTATGAGCTTTACCCGAATCTCTTAAGTCCGTTGACTGAGGCCAAGCTGGACACAGACGATTTTCTAGAGATTCTTTCAGGGTCCAGAAAGGGGAAAAAGCTGGAACAGAACCCGGATTCCAGGCCACTGCAGATTTTCGTCAACCGATGCCCCAGGGGTGGGCTGGAAAGAAAAGATCTCGCCACCCTCGTCGAAAAACATCTTGCATCGGGCGACAACTTTGCGGATGTAGCTGGTTGTCTGAGATTCATCGCGCAGTGCGCAGTCAAGAAAATGAACAATGAGAGTAAATCCCAATGGGGTCTTAAATGCAGTAACAATTTTCAGGAATACTTTAAGATTTGGCCCCGTGCCTGTTTTCTCAATATGATTCGGGACGGCAGAGACGTGCTTGCCAGCCAGTTGAACACCGGATCATTTAACAAAAGCCCCAGCGATGTAGGCAGGGCGTGGGCCAACACTCATAAGAAATTCCGGGCGTTGGTTGAGGCTCCAGGAGTCAGAGCTTATGAGGTTTATTATGAAAGGCTTGTCCGTGAACCAGAGGACGAAGTCCGGCGAATCTGCGAATTTCTTGGGGTGACATTTAACGATGCTATGCTTTCCTTTTACAAGAGAGATTTGACCATCTATAAGTCTCCAAAAGGGCACCTATCCATAGACCGGATTAGTGAGCCGGTGGATACATCAAAAATTGGTCGATGGAAAAAGGAATTAAGTGATGAGCAGCTCAATGGATTCTACTCTGGCGCCAGGGATGCGATGGTACGGTATGGATACCTCAGGGCCGGAGAACGCTGACCAACCCTGAGGAGATCCCTATTATTAATACCAGGCGGCAAGGGGTGGATCACCCTGAGCGGTCGGGAGGTCCTTTGATTCGACTATACCAGGATTTTTTCTTGAACCGATTAAGCGAGCGCATTCCCCGCTGCTGGCAGCGGAGTTAGCGAGCGTATATAAAATTAGTATTGTTCCTTACGGTCGAAGATTCCCTGCAGCTTGCTGCAGGGTCTTCAATACGAAGGGTACTGTGACATGAGGGCTTTGGTGCTTTTTCGGAACAGGCATGAAGCTTCCTTCTTGGCAATGAGATCCTGGTCTAGTATTTTTTAGCCTGCCACCAACTTTTTCCGCTCAAAAATGAGATTTCTCTCGGCTATAAGCCAGAATCCGCCTTTTCTGAGATCTTTGATGAACTATTCATCCTCGTTTGGCAGACTGGTCCGAGACTCGGTCTTCCGCTTCAAAAAAGATTCCCTTGCGATACTAATTACAGGCTTCATGGGATCCATTTTGCAGATTGGTGCCATTGGACAAGTGATCTATTATGCCCGTGCGTTGGACAAGGGGAAAACATTTGACATACTTGGGTATAGCATTGAACCTCGATCAGCGGGCTTCCTTGTCTTTTCTATGACAGTTCTTCTGTTATTTCTGCTGTTTTCATCACTTCTTCTTTACTATTCCAGAAGCAAAATCATTAATCTTTCCTGTTCATATGAGACCTTCTGTTCAAAAAAGGTGTTCTCCACAGTTAGTCGCCTCCAGGGGATCTTTGTGCCCGGTTTGCTCTCACTCTACGACAGCAAAACACTACTCAAACTGGCGGGCCGGGATGCTAGGATGTGCGGGCGAATCCTGCGTATGCTAATCAGCCTTATCCAGCCGACGATTACCTTTACCATTGCATTAGGGGCTCTTTTTTACATTGATGTTTTACTCACCGCGATGGTTCTTCTTTTAACAGGTGCCTCAATGTTTTTTCACTACAGGAACAACATCAGAGGGGCTTCTTCATCCAAAAAGATGGAAAAGCATGCTCCAGGAGCCCAACAGGAAAGACGCAAAATGTCCAAGGTGGTAACAAATACGAATTGGGTTGAGGAGGATTTCTGCAATTGGGTCGACAGTCACTATGATGAAGGTGAGATAAAGAGTAATCTTGAGGGATTCCGAGGACGTTTTCAGACACTTGAAAATGCCAGGCTTATCAATGACCTCCTCGTAGCGATGTTGCTTTTCATGGTGGCCGTCATACTCGGGGGTAAAGCCATCATGCAGAATGCCCACTGGGGGAGCCTTATCGTATACCTGCTGGCTTTGAGGTACTGCCTCAGTCATCTAAACAGAATAGTTGTTACATTCACAAGTATCAACCGTTTTTATCCAATATTTTCGCGATACTTCTATTTCGTTAATTGTTTTGACCTTGCTGAACCGAAAAAGGAAGTGCTCCCCGGAAGATACAAAATTCGTTTTGAGTCCAGTCCTTTCGATGCTTCCGCGACTTCTGGGATCATTAAAAATGGTGACATTCTGTCGGTTGTGGGACCATTTGAGTTCAATTTATATAACATCCCAACATACATGAAGTGCCTGCTCAAATGTGAAGAGGTGCCTGTGGAAAAGATTTTGAGATCTATGAATGTCGTCGCAGAGACTGATGGATACTTGCAACCAATTTCTTTGCGCGAAGGCTTCTCTTTTCCTTCTGGTTACGATTTGGCGAATTTGCAACGGGACCTGCGGGATAACGGCATTTCTGAAGAAATGATTTCACGCCTTCCAGAGGATATGAATAGACCCATTTCCAGGGAAAAATGGGATCATATAGGGACAGAAATGAGGTATTCACTCGGGCTACTGAGTGCCATTCATTCTGGTGAGCAGTGGATTATCATCCATGAGAATGTTTTTAAGCATATTTCTCGAAGAACGAGAGATCACCTTTTTCAGAAATTGGAGAAAAACATCACTCTGCTTGTCTTTGACGGAGAACTCGATAGTGTCGGCACATATGGGGAGACAACGGTAGCAATTATTGACGGTCGAAACCTCATTGGCCTTGGGGACGTGCCGTGGTTTGAAGCCCAGAAAAGGAATATACAGGACATGATGGACTTGGCCAAAAAAGCTTTACTCCCGACGGAGAAAAAGGGAAAAGATGAGGAGGAAGAGGACGAACTTGATGACGACATTTAGACTTTCTTTACCAATTGATCTTGTATTTTGAAGGAGAAGAGAGGCGAAGTTGCAGGTTATGGATATTGCGTAGCGCTGGTGAAAGCAGGAACATGAACAAGGTCTGCTTAATGTCATTTTCCCCCTTGGATAGAGATCCTCGTGTTTTCAGGCAGGCCATGGCACTGCGAAATCATTATGCCGTTACGGCAGTTGGTTACAGTAGACCAGAACTCGGCCATGTCTGTACTCATGCGATCCATAAACGGCAGAGAAAAAATATGAGCCTAAAATTGATCTCAGCGATGCTTCTCGGCTTTGGTCGGTTCATCCCGTCTCTAAACGAACGATACGGATGCATGAATACGGACTATATAGAGATGTTAGAGTTTTGTCTTGGGAATCGTTTTGATGTTTATCATGCCAACGATCCCGAGACCTTGCCCATTGCCGTGAAGGCAGCAAGACGATGGAACGCAAGAGTGGTATATGATGCTCACGAATATTCCCCAGACAATGTTGTAAGTAGAATGGCCCCTGAGAGACTTTTCATATCCTATTATACGTGGATCCTTCAAAACTATGGGCCAGATGTCCAAGCGATGAGCACTGTATCTCCTGGCATTGCAGCGCTGTATCGTGAGAGATTTTCATTGAACCCAACAATCATTCTAAACGCCCCTACATATGAGAAGCTCCTATTCAACCCAGTGAGCAAGGATCAGATAAGATTGGTTCACCACGGCAAGGCGTCGGCTCGTCGTAATCTCGAAAAAATGATCGATCTTATGACTCTTTTGGATAACAGATTCAATCTCACATTTTACTTAGTCAGTGACTCAGATGGCAATTATTTGCAGCGTTTAAAAGAAATGGCCCAGAAGAAGGCTCCGAACAGAGTTTTTTTCAAGGATGCGGTGGATATGCGATATATCAGCCGGGAACTGAATCAGTATGACATTGGCATCTTTCTGCTCCCCTGGCGCAATCTGAACCAAAAGTTCGTCCTGCCCAATAAATTCTTTGAGTTCATGATGGCAGGGCTAGCCATTTTCATTGGTCCTTCGCCGGAAATGGCTCAATATATTAAGGCTCACGAGTGCGGTTGGGCCAATGGTTCTTTTGATCTTGGGAACTGCGCCGTCAGGCTTAACGCTTTGACTGCCGTGGAAGTTGAGAAAAGAAAAAGAAAATCCTTAGAGGCGGCCAAATACTTGAACGCTGAGGTGGAAGGCAAAAAGTTGCTAACCATCTACGCCACTCTTTCAGGCAAAGAGATGGAGAAAAAAAGGCCTCCGTTCATTGGTGATACAGTATAAGTGTGAAAATTGCGTACTTGGGCATTATTGACATCACAAGAGAAGCTGCCGAATCACGTCATGTGTTTGAAGTATGCGAGAACTGGCAGAGGCTGGGCCATGAGGTGAGTTTGTTCGTACCCCATGTGACAGGAAAACCGTCCCAGAGTCTTTCCACAAAAATCGTAAAAGTAAGGACCCTCGGGTTGCAACCAAGTTTTGCCCTGACAATGGTCTACAATTTGTCAGCAGTATTCTATGTTCTAAAGCATTTTGTCTTAAATGGGATTGATATGGTCTACAGCAGGCATTCCATGCTGGAGTTTATCCCTGTTTTATGCTTAAAGCCATTTGCTATTCGGTATGTTACTGAGATCAACGGGCTAGACTCAGAACAGAAACGTTTATACGGACTGGCAAAATGGAAAATTTGGGTCAGTGAATACTTCGACAGAATTTGTTACAGGCTTGCTGATGCGATTATGACAGTGACCGATGAAATTCGCAATTTTGTATTGTCTACATGTGGCGTGAATGGAAATAAAGTGCATGTTGTCTCCAATGGGGCTAATGTAAAAATATCAAGGCCGATGCCAATAGAAGTCGCGTGTATGGAGGTGGGTATCGATCCAAGTTGTACTTACTTAGTCTTTGTGGGATCGTTGAAGAAATGGCACGGCGTAGAAAATGCCATTTTGGCATTGAAGTGCTTAATCAAAAAGCATGCCACATTAAAACTACTCGTGGTTGGTGATGGGAACGAACTGGAGAATCTCAAAACCTTAGTAAAAAATGAAGCCTTAGAAAGGCAAGTTATTTTTGTCGGTAAGGTAAGATATGACCACGTGCCTAACTACATCAATGCGGCGACCCTTTGCCTGGCGCCCTTCGACAGCCAAAGAAATGATCTTACGGGGTTATCGCCGCTGAAAATCTTTGAATATATGGCTTGTGGGAAGCCTATTGTAACGACCATGGTGGGTGGTTTGGACAGGATTATTAACGAACACCAATGCGGATATGTTGTTGAGCCCGATAACCTGGAGGCGCTGGTTGAAGGAATAGACAGACTCCTGAGCAATCCCGAGTTGTGTGAAAAGCTCGGCAGAAATGGACGCCATGCAGCCGAGAAGTTCTATGCATGGCCTAAGATAAGTGAACGCATATTGAGTCTCATTGAGTTAACGAGGTGAGTAACTTCACTGAGTAATGCCCATCCACATTGTTCATTTGATCACGACCTTGGAGACTGGTGGCACAGAACTGATGCTTGAAAGACTCTTGGGTCGAATGCGGAAGGATGAGTTCTCTAATGAAGTCGTTAGTCTGACAGATATGGGATCAGTCGGGCGAAGGTTGATGAACCAGGGTTTCGGCGTTCACGCTCTGGGCATGCCTAGTGGCGGCTTAACCCTTGGAGGATTGGTTAGGCTGTGGCGTTTGCTACGACTGGAAAAGCCGACAATTTTGCAAACGTGGCTTTATCATGCTGATTTACTGGGGCTAATATTTGGGAAGTTGGCGGGAATTTCAAATATATGCTGGAATATTCGCTGTTCTTACTTAAACTTAGCCAAGTATCGCCCTTCGACAAAGTGGACCATCAAATTATGCTCATTTTTATCTGCCTTGCCCACTGCAATACTTACAAATTCTAGTGGGGCTGTAAGGTTTCACATGAATCTTGGTTATCAGGCCAACCGTTGGAAAGTGATTCCCAATGGATTTGACATGGAAAAATTTAAACCCCGTAAACAGGCCAAGACAAAATTGCTGGGGGAACTGGGCTTAAGTAATAAGGGGGGCACTAAATGTGGAGAAGAGAGACGTGTTGAGAACCAGCGAAACAGACTTCTACTGATCGGTTT
>Ga0180433_10008330_pt1 | contig 12933 bp, 11 predicted proteins | sample SS_ome_8_FD_132980 | JGI IMG/M metagenome (GOLD analysis project Ga0180433, IMG submission 132980) | Hypersaline lake sediment archaeal communities from the Salton Sea, California, USA - SS_1_D_1 metaG | ecosystem: Environmental > Aquatic > Non-marine Saline and Alkaline > Hypersaline >... | reverse complement strand
CGGGCGCAAATGGGGCTGGAGCCATCTCCGTTTGGCTTAACCGAGATCAAATGGCGAATGGCACAACCATTCGGCCTGCTTACCAGATACGGTCCTTGTCTGAACTGGTGGCGATCGCAGAAACGTGTTGAGCGGTGAGAAGCGCTGTTAAGAGAAGCAGAAGAACGAAGAAAATCCCGCCACTCGGCGATGCTGTACCTCTTTGACACCACCGACCCTCCCGAGCTCAACACGTGTCGCGGTCTGGGCAGCCACGCGCGAAGGCACCCAGGTGGTCGCCGGCCGGGCACATTGACGAACCACGCAGGCCGCCAGCCGAAAGCATTGATGAAGTGCGCAGCCGCCTGGGCCTACCCGGCAGGTCGGCGGGCAACCCTGACCCGCTTGTGGCAACGAAGCTTGCCGCGGGCGCGATTGGCTAGACGTCGAGGTTCTTGACCTCCAAGGCGTGCTCTTCGATGAAGCCCCGGCGTCGTTCAACGTCGCCGCCCATCAGCAGGCTGAACATGCGCTCAGCCTCCTCAGCCTCATCGACATGGACCTTCAGGAGCACTCGACGCTCAGGGTCCATCGTGGTCTCCCAAAGCTGATCCGCGTTCATCTCGCCGAGGCCCTTGAACCGCTTGATGTCCACGCCCCTGGTACCGAGCTGCCGGACCCCGGCGGCGATGGCCGCCACGTTGTCCAATTCCAGCGGCGACTCGTCGGCGCTGACAAGGACATACTTGGCCGGGGGCTTTTCGCCGGTGACCGTCTCTTCCCGCGTCATGAAGTAGTCTTCCACGCTCATGCTGCGGGCTGCGAGCTTGGCGAAGAGCTTCTCGATGTCGCGAATCTCGTGCAGCTCGGCGCGTTTCTGGATTCGCGATGCGGCATGACCGTTGCCATTTCCGTTGCCGTTGGCCTCTTCGTCTTCGTCGAAGCTGACGTCCTCGTGGGCCAGGAGAACCTTCTCGTACTCTTGGGGCGAATGGCAGAAGATGTTCTGCCCGTCCAGTACGATCCAGTGGGTCGGCAGCTTCGAATCCTTGCGGTTTTCCATCAGCTCGCCGAACGCCAGTCCGCGACGTTCGACGATGCGAATCTTCTCGCCGAGCCGCTCGATGATATCGACGAGCTCGCGCAGCTTCGCGCCGGTGATCTCTTCGACAAGCTCCGCCTGCCCGCCGTCGGTGTCGAATACCTTCAGTGCCGTCTGGTCCAGCCCCAGGCCGATCAGCGACTCGCGCATGTGCCGCTCGTCCAGCACATACTCCTTGTGCTTCTTCCGGCTGACGAGGTAGAGCGGCGGCTGGGCGATGAAGACGTGCCCGTCGGTGATAAGCGGCTTCATGTACCTGAAGAAGAACGTCAGCAGCAGCGTTCGGATGTGGCTGCCGTCAACGTCGGCGTCGGTCATGATGATGACCTTGCCGTAGCGCAGCTTGGCCAGGTCGAACTCGTCGTTGCCGATGCCGCAACCCAGCGCGGAGATGATCGTCTGGATCTCGTTGAAGTTGAGGATCTTGTCCAGCCGGGCCTTTTCGACGTTGAGAATCTTGCCCCGCAGCGGCAGGATCGCCTGGACGGCGGAGTTGCGTCCCTGCTTGGCCGGCCCGCCGGCTGAGTCGCCCTCGACCAGGAACAGTTCCGTCGAGGCGACATCCTTCGAGCGGCAGTCAGCCAGCTTGCCCGGCAGCGAGCCGCTGGACAGCGCGCCCTTTCTGCGTGTCAGGTCGCGCGCCTTGCGGGCGGCCTCGCGCGCCTGCATGGCCTGGACGCCCTTGGTGACGATCTTCTTGGCATCGGAGGGGTGCTCTTCCAACCATGCGCTGAGTTGCTCGTTAACCACTTGGGTGACGAAGCTTTCCACTTCGCTGTTGCCCAGCTTGGTCTTGGTCTGGCCTTCGAACTGCGGGTCGGGGACCTTCACCGAGATGATCGCCGTGAGGCCCTCGCGCAGGTCGTCGCCGCTGGGCGTGCCGCCGTTCTTGAGAAGCTTTCCGTTTCGAGCGTAGTAGTTGATCGTGCGCGTAACTGCGCTGCGGAAGCCCGACAGGTGCGTGCCGCCCTCGACCGTATTGATGTTGTTGGCAAAACTGAACAACGTTTCGCTGTAACCGTCGGTGTACTGTAGTACAACGTCAGCCACGAGCAGGCTTTCTTCGTCCACCTTGTGGATCACGATTGGCCGACAGATCGTCTGCTTGCCCTCGTTGAGGTGTTCGACGAAGGCGACGAGTCCCTTCTTGTACTGAAAGGTTTCTTCCTTGTCGGCGCGCTCGTCCTTGAGCCTGATGGTGACGCCCTCGTTGAGGTACGCCAGCTCGCGCAGGCGCGTCACCAGCACCTCGTACTTCACGGAGAATTCCGGAAAGATGTCCGGGTCGGGCCGGAACGTGACTTTCGTGCCGCTCTTCTTGCGATTGCCGATCTGCTTGAGCTCGGAGGTCTTGATGCCCCGCTCGAATTCCATGCGGTAGACGTTGCCGTCCCGGCAGACTTCCACCTCCATCCACTCGCTCAGCGCGTTGACCACCGACGCGCCCACGCCGTGTAGGCCGCCCGAGACCTTGTAAGTGTCGTGGTCGAACTTGCCGCCGGCGTGCAGGTGGCAGAAGACCACCTCAAGCGTGGAGACCTTCTCGGTAGGGTGCGGGCCGACGGGAATGCCTTCGCCGTCGTCGGTAACGGTGCAAGAGTCGTCCGGATGGACCGTAATGGATATATTGCTGCAGCGTCCAGCCATCGCCTCGTCGATGGCGTTATCGACAAGCTCCCAGACCAGGTGATGAAGCCCGCGAGGGGTCGTGTCGCCGATGTACATGCCCGGGCGCTTCCGGACGGCCTCCAGGCCGCGAAGCACCTTGATCTTACTCTCGTCATACTTGCTGCGACGAGCTTTCTTCTGTGGCTTTTGCTTCGATTCGGCTACGTCCTTGGCCATGCAACTTTCTCCTTCCCGGGGAATACAAAGGGCCTGCACGCGGACGCTGAAAAAACGCCCAAAACACCATAAACATTATCCCAGAGCCCTGCGCGCGACGCCAGCGAAAAACACCTCGGCTGCGGCATTTTGGCTGTCGTAAGTGCTTATTTCGACAGGAAAAGTGACCTCTCGCCCACCCGGCGCTCGGCCGGCGTACCAGCTCGCGAATCGCCGAAGCTCTCTGCGAGGTCGCACGTATGCATGACCATCGCAACGGGCGACTCGCCGCATTATTACAGACAGGCCTTCTTGTAGGAAAATCCGCAGACAACCTAACCATTGCCAGACGATAATGTCATTGTCAGGAAGGCGTACCGTGCACGTGAGAGATTCACCGCTATGACAACCTGTAACAGACGCGCATTTACGATCGTGGAGTTGTTGATCGTCATCGCGATCATCGGCCTGCTGGTTTCACTAACAATACCGGCCTTGAGCAAGGCCAAGGTACTCGCCCGGCACACAGCCTGCCGGACCAACCTGCACGCAGTAGCGGTGGGCTTTCGGATGTATCTCAACGACTCGGGCGACATAATGCCGGTGGCGGCCCAACTGCCGTCTGCCCAGCTCAACGACGACCCGCCGATCTGCGAAGTGATGACCCCTTATTTGGGAGACCTGGAAGTACTGCACTGCCCCGCCGATACGGAGCGCGACTATTTCGCCTCGGAAGGATCAAGCTACGAATACCACAGCATCTTAGGCGGCCGGAACGTGGACGAGACCTTTCTGACTCAAATGGTCGGCGAGGCCAATGTGCATATAATGCATGATTATGAACCGTTCCATGGCAAGGCGGGGCAGTTGGGAGCGTCCAATTATCTCTTCGCGGACGGTCACGTCGGCGACTTGGAATAGGGGCAACACAACGTGAAACCTGCCGGAAAATGGATGTGGGCTGTGGCGATGTGCCTCTCGGGCACAGTTGCGTGTGCAACTTATCTTCTTTGGGATCAAGGCAATCGCGACGGGGACACCTCAAAGCCTGACATTGCTCAGGCCACGCGCGAGCAAATCCTGCACTACCTGGCCTCGGATGAATTCGGCCGACTTGACAAGGACCAGCGCGCCGATTTCGTGGCGCAGGTGCGCCAAGCCCGACCAGACGAACGGCCCATGATGTTCGCAGCTGTGCAATCGCTCAGCGATCACGAACGAGACAACCTGAGACGCAATGTCCGTCCGCTCTTCCAGCGGCAGATGCACAAGCGCATCGAGGCCTACTTCGAACTGCCGGAAGATCAGCGAGCGGCACGTCTCGACGAAATGATAGACGAGATGCAACAGCGCATGGCCAACCGGCCGTCGCCGGAACAGTCGAGGGACTCAGCCGACCCCAACGACGGGCGTGCCGGACACCGGGGCCCCAGAAGCCGCTGGAGAGACCTGGGCCGAATGCGAGAGCGAATTGAGACCACCGACCCCAAGGTCCGAGCTGAGCGCGCCGAATTCTTCAGAGCGTTTCGAGCGCGAATGCAGGAACGTGGCCTGCAGCCGCGTTGGGGACGCCGACGATGAGTTCTCACCGCCAGGCCGCGGCCCCGCTGGCAAGATCGACCGCCGCACTCACCCAAGGGACTCGAGCTGCTGCTGAATGAAGTCCCGCATGTGCGTCTGCCCGGCACCCTCGGCCAAGGACAGCACCTTGGCAAAGGTCGCCCTCGCTTCGTCCAGCCGGCCGACGGCGCGCATGGCCTTGCCCATCTCGACGTAGGCTGCCAAGTAAGCGCCATCCAACTCGATGCAGTGCGCGAACTCCGCGATGGCGGCTTCGTTGTCGCCGGCTGCGGCGTACTCCATACCCAGGCTGTAGCGCAGGAAGACGTCTTCGCCCTGCCTGGCGAGCATCGTCCGGATGGACTCTATTCGATCGGTCATGGCTGTTCTTCTTGCGTCCGTGCGGGTCGTGGCGGAGTTGGAAATTGACCTGCCCCATTCTATGCCCTACGCTGAAATAGGCAACCGGCCGGCGAGACAAGACCATGGCGAACCTCTACACAAAACAAGGCGACGACGGACACACGGACGGCCGCGGCGGGCGGCGCGTTGCCAAGGATGATGCACACTGCCAGGCTGTCGGCAGCCTCGACGAGCTCAGCTCACACGTGGGGCTTTGCCGCCAGGTCGCAGGCGGGCGCGAGCAGGAGTCCGTCCGGGAGGCGCTGCAGGGCGTTCAGCCGGAACTGCTGACGCTGGGGGCGATGCTGGTCGCGCCCGACGGCACCGCCAAGGCTGACGCGCCGGCGCTCCAGCCGGAGATGATCTCGCGGACGGAAGACCTGATCGACGCCATCCAGGCCGGCCTGGATGAGTTGACGCATTTCATTCTTCCGGGCGGCTGTGAGCTTGCCTGCCGGCTGCACGTCGCGCGGGCGGTGTGCCGCCGGGCCGAGCGGGACGTCGTTTCACTGGCTGGTGCCGGCGCAAACGTGCCGCCGATCGCGCTGGCTTATCTCAACCGGCTCGGCGACCTGCTGTTTGCCTTGGCGCTACGGGCGAATGCAAACGCCGGCATACAGGAAGACACTTGGCGCGGATGAATCGACCCGGAGCGGCAGGCCGTTTTGAGCAGCCACCATCGCCATGCTGACCGCCGACGATAACTTGCCACAGCTTACTGCAGACTTACCCGGCATCGGCGGGCAGATCAAGCAGCGCCTCGAAGACTTCCGCGTCGAGGAGTTGCCGCTATACCAGCCGTGCGGCCAGGGCACGCACCTGTACTTCCGCGTAACGAAGGCAGGCATCCCTACACCCGCAGCCGTCGATCGCATCGCTAGGCACATGCACGTCCGTCCGCAGGAGATCGGCGTAGCCGGTCTCAAGGACGCCCAAGCCGTCACGTCGCAGATGATGAGCCTGGAACACGCCGACCCCGCCCGGCTGGGGCGCTTCCGCGATCGCCAAGTGCGCTTGGAGATCCTCGGCCTGCACAACAACAAGCTCCGCCCCGGCCACCTGGCGGCCAACCGGTTCGCGATTCGCATTCGAGGCGTCTGCCCGGACGAGCTGCCGCGGGCGAGGGAGATTCTCGATGTGCTGATCAGGCGCGGAGTGCCGAACTACTTCGGCCCGCAACGATTCGGCGCTCGCGGCGACACGGCTGCGTTGGGCGAGGCGCTGGTCAGGGCCGACCTGGCCGAGTTCGTAGCGATTCTCCTGGGCCGATCCGCCCCGGACGATCCGCCCGACTGCAAAGCGGCCCGCGACGCCTTCGACAGCGGGTTCTATGTCCGCGCGTTGCAGCGCTGGCCGCGACGCTACGCCGACCAGCGCAAGGCGCTGGCTGCCTACAAGCGAACGAACAGCCCAGCCGCGGCGCTGAGCGCCGTCGACAAGCGCATGCGTCGCCTGTTCGTCTCAGCTTTCCAAAGCGCCATATTCAACGAGGTCCTTGCGCGGCGGCTGGACAGTATCGACCGCGTCCTGCCGGGCGACCTGGCCCGCAAGAGCGACTCGGGCGGCGTATTCACCGTGGAAGACGCCGCGGCTGAACAGCCTCGCGCCGAGAAGTTCGAGATCAGTCCCACCGGGCCGCTCGTGGGTTCCCGCAGCACATTCGCCGGCGGCGAGCCGGGCCGGATCGAACGCGAGGCGCTCGGGCGGCACGGTGTGGGCCCGGACGATTTCAAGCACATCGGCTCGCTGAAAGTAGCCGGCGCCCGGCGGGCGTTGCGTTTTGCCCTTGGCGAACCGACCATCACAGCCGGCGGCGACCAACACGGGCCTTTCATCGAGATTGCCTTTGCCGCGCCGTCGGGTTGCTACGCCACCGTTGCGCTGCACGAGATCATGAAGGCGGGAGCCTAAGCGGCCGCGGCGGGCATCGAAGGGCCCGGCCTCACTTCGCCGTCCCGTCGCCGGGGCTGTCGGCTGGGCCCGAGGTGGGGCTCAGCGCCTTGAACACGTCCCCGATCCCCTTGCCGAGATTTAACGTCAGCTCGCCGCCGCCGGCGGCCGCTCGCCGGAAGAACCCGATGGTCCCGGCTGCGAGGGGCTGGAGCGGCTGGATGCGCACAAGCTTCGCCGGCGGATCGTTCCAGTCGCCCTTGACGTGCAGCCGGACCAGCGACTTCTGCAGGTCCGGCAGTAGCTTGACCAGTGGAATCGCCGACAGTAGCGAATGCAGCCTTCGCAGCGGCACAGCCAGTACGTAGATGTCCAATTGCCTGGAGTCCAGATTCACCGTGCCGTTCGGCTCGGCCTGCAGGGCCGAGAGGGAATTGGCCAACTCCGCTCGCCGCAACGTGAGCACAGGCCAGTCCAGCGTGAACACCGCCTGAACGTCCGAGTCGGCCAGACCGGAAAGCGACTTCAGGCCGATCTGCCGGCTCAGGTGCGCCAGGATGCCCTGGCGGCTGAGGTTCGTGTCGTCCAGGACAGCCGCTCCGCGTACCCAGAGCGTGTTCAGGTCCGCGCCTTCCCAGGCGAACTCGCCTCTGGCTGAGCCCTTGCCGCTGGCCAAGCTTGTCTCTGCACCAAGCGCGCCGGCAAGTTCCGTGACATCGAGTCGCTTGGCCGTCGCCTCGCCATTGAACTTCGCCGGCTCAGCCTCGGGGAAGTCCGCCTCGATCGTCAAGTCTACGCTGCCTTGGCAGGTATCCGCCACGAGGCGCCTCACGTCCAGGTGCCTGTTGTTGAATCGCACCGACTCAGCCGAAACGTTGGCCAACACGAGCGGCTTGGTCAGCGGCACAACCGCCCGAGGCAGCTGAACGTCGGCCCGCAGGTCCATCAACGGCTCAGAGTCAAGCTCCCCAGCCAGGGCGATGTCGCCCGAGATTACCGCCCTGCCGCGCAGCCGATACCCGTCGGCCAAGTCGGACCAGAACCGTCCGTAATCGGCTGGGTCGGGGAAGCTCACTGTCAGCCGGCGGACATCGGCCTCGATGGTTTCTTCATTCGCGTCCCACGTCAGCTTGATAGGCTCGCACTCCGCGCGCCACGCGTCGGTCACGACCCGGCCTCGATCCACCCGCCCGGCGTGTCCGGAGAAAGTCGCCGCCAAGTCGATCTCGCGCAGAATCGCCAGGCCCCCAGCCGTCCGCAACACGCCCTGGGCAAACCTGAGCGTGCCGTCCAGGCTGCATTCGTTAAGGTCGTCCATCGGGCCGACAATCCGCAGGTCCGCATCGACCAGGCCGGTCAACTGCTTGTCTGGCCGGGGCCTGGTGTCGGTTCGGATCGTCGCCAGCGTCTCGCTGTTCAGCGGGCCTTTGAATAGAAGATGCAGGTCGGCCCGAAGCGTCTCGGCGTTGATGTTGCCCGACAGCGACAGCCGCTTCGACTCATCGTCGCCGCGGCGAGTCAAGGACACCGTATAGAGCTGCCCATCGCAGTCGGATTGCAGGTCCAGGCCAACCAGCTTGACTGCTTCGGCTTGATCGTTCAGCAAGGCCACGGACAGGTCCGCAACCTCGATGCGCTTCAGATCGACGTACGGGCTGGGAGCCGACGGCTCGGGCGTCCGGTAGGGAATCTCCAGGTCCCCCTCGGCCAGGTGGGCCGTTATCAACGGGCGATCCACGCGCACTTTGGTGAGCACCGGATGCAGGCCCGGCCAGTCGCGAAGCGTAAGCGTGATAGTGGCGGCGCTGGCCCACTCCCGCCCGTCCGGCCCGACCAGTCGGATGCCGCGAAGGTGCGTCGGGCCTCGCAGACGGAAGTCGATTTCGTCTATGGCAACGCTGCCGTCCCAATACTCCGGCAGCTCGCGCTCGATGGCCGCCCGCGCCAGGGCAGGGACGATCCATCGTGTCCCCACAGCTACGCCCAGGACCGCCAGAAGCAGGACAATCACCACGCCGACGGTCAGCCTGCGCAGCCAACGTCGCTTGGGCTTCGGCGGGGCATGCGGAGGGCTTGGGTCCATTCTCATCTCGAACAATCCTTGTGAGCGGCGGCCGGGCTTATACAATCATTGCAGTGAAACACGTGGTATTCAAGTTCGCTCTGTGCGCTTGGGTGGCCGGTCTTGGGCCCGGCTGCGTCGTCAGGCCGCGCGGTCTGGTCGCACTGAACGCCGCAGCCCCGACGCCGGCCGTCGACTACGGCGACCTGGCGGCGGTCCTCGAAAGCGTCCTGGACGACGACGCCCTGATTGTCCCGGACGCACTGAAGCAACAGGCCAAGCGGCTGGATCGGCAACTGGCTCGCCTGGCCGTGACCGGACCCACCGCCACAAGCGACCTGCTGAGAACGGCTGATGACGTCCTGGCGTATTGGTACAACGCACGGGCCGCCTGGTCGCTGAAGCTCATCGCCCTGGCCGATTGCCCGCAGCGGATACGCCGCACCGAACTTCTGGCCAGGCCGTTCCGGCTTGACGGCCGGGAGATGACGCTGGCAATGATCGACGGCATTCTTGCCGCCGAGCACGATTGGCGGGTCCTGGTGGCATCGCCGGGAGTGCTGCTGCAACGGGCTGCGCTGCCACGTGAACCGTTCGAGGCTGGGGGAATAAAGGCTGCGATCGGACGCCGCGTGAACGAATTCGTTGACGATGCGCGCCGGTTCGTAATCGACGTTTCCGGACAACGCATTCTCGTACCGCCCGTGCTGTGGCAATTCAAGGATCGCCTGATCGACGAGTATGAAACGAAGTACGGCACTACCGGCGCCAAGTTCGCCACCGCACTACTGCCGTATCTGGGCGGATCGGCGTTGCGGCGGATACAAGACACGATCGGCTACGCAGCCGTGCGGGCCGGTCGCACCGGCCGGGTCGCACGCAAGCCCGACGAGTAGGCCCGCGCTGCGGGGCGCTATCGTCCCTTCTGTCCGCGTTGGGTCTTGCGGACCGGAGTTTTCTTCTTCTCGGGCTTGTCGGCTTCGAAGAGCTTCAGGGCCTTGTTCATGTCCGAGACCTTGAAGATCGCCGTCACTCGCCCGCCGACCGCCCCGCCGGTGCAGTAGGCATAGGTGATGTTGATGTGCTCGGCGGCCAGCTCTTGGGTAACTGCGGAGAACGCGCCGGGCTTATTCTCCAGGTCGATTGCCAGAACTTCGCACTCGGTCCACCGATCATGGGCATGGCCGAGCACTTTGCGGGCGCGCTCGGCGTCGTCGCAGACGATCCGAAGCGCCCCGTGCTCGCCGGAATCCATCAGCGCCAGGGCGACGATGTTCACCTTATGCTTGGCCAAGGCGCCGGTTACGTTCGCCAGTACGCCGGGCTTGTTGACCAGGTAAACCGAAAACTGGGTTGCGATTCGCATAATGCCATCCTTATCTCGTTCGTTGGTGGGCCGATCTTATCTCCTTGCCGCTGGCTTGGCAAGGCTATGCCCAGAGGGGCGCATCGAGCCGGCAACGCCGCCGGGCGAAGCCGGGGCCGGCTGGTAAAGGCAATTGGCAATCCGAGGTAAGGCCGGGTCAGTCCAGGTCTGTCTTGACGCGCTGATAGGTGTAGCGCCGTGTTGGCGTGAGGTAGTTGAACACCTGCTCCCTGCGACGCACGACGCTTTGGATGCCGAATGCCTGCCGGTCGATGGCCTTGTCCTGGACCTGCTGGAATACAATAAGCCTTCGATTGTCGCCCGCGACGCCCTCAGCCTCCATGAAGACCGCAACGTTGAGCACGTCCGCGCCGTCTCCTCCGCCCGAGAAAATGCGGATTTCGCGCAGCGATCCACTGGCCAGGGGCAGGACCAGCCGGGCCAGAGCGTAGAGCACGCCCTCGAATCTCAGGTCCACCGAACCGTCCGGGCCCGGTTCGAAGGTCACCACCGCGTCGCCGGTGCTGGGCGAGCGGGGATTGACCACCATCCGGCTGGTGCCGGTGAATACGACGGACGGCTGGTACGACATAAGCTTCGTCAGCCGAAGCTGCTTGCCCGGCAGCACCTTGAACGTCACAGCTGCGAGCAAGTCGTCGTCCTTGCGGTACAGCTCGAACTCGATCCTGTCCATTCGGTCCCACTGGGCAATGACCCCTTCGAGCATCTTGAGAAACCGCGGCGACCAGGTCAGCATCGTGCGGATGAGGTTGCTCAGCGTCGCGGCGTCCCGCCCGCCCGGCGAGGCACTGTCGATCGCGTCCAGCAGCGGCTCCTGCAACGTCTCGGCTAGGCCTTCCGGCTGGTCGGCATCGCGCATCATCGTCACGATTTGGTCGCGCAGGCCCTCGGGTTGCTGCTTGCCCGCAGCAGCGAACGCGAGGCGCAGCACCATCTGGGTAAGCGCGGTCCGCAGACGGCTGATGTCCTGCGGGCCCAGATCGCCCAGCAGCGCCCCCCCTGCCTGCTCGTTGAGGTACAGCACCATCATCTGTAGCATTGGCTCGGCAGCCAGGCCCGCTTCCGCTTCGCTGTCCTCGCCGGCCTGGTCGATGCTCGAGACCCGGGTGACGCGTTCGAGCTTGGCCAGCACGCCGGCAATGCTTTGGGCCCACTGGGCCCGGCCGACGGACCCCGAAGGCTGAACCACGCGGCCCATGTCCTCGATCGCCTGCCGCGTCTCGGCGAGAATGTTCGCCAGCATCTGCGTGTGAGTCGGGCTGACCGAGATATCCAGCTCGGCTGCGCCTTGCTTGAGCTTGTCCGAAGCTCGGACGATGCTGACGGTTGACCAGATGATGCTTTCGCGCTGCCGGATGACCCACTTGCTTGGCAGGCGAGTTTCCTGGACCTCCGCCTGGTAAGGCACAGCCAACCGTGTGGCGTCCGGGTTGAGTGCCCATGCCTCGCCGAGCTCGCCCTCAGCCAGCGGATGGCTAGGAATGCACCCCGCTGTGAGACACAACGTCAAGATGAGCGCAGCGAGAATTCTCACTTTGCACCTCCCGGAAGATCGCCGCCCGCGTCCCGATCCGTCGCCGGGAAGGTCTGCGCGGCGGCTCTTCGGGCCTCGGCCAGATCGCTCAGCGTCTGCTGGGCGGCACTGCGCGGGTAGGACTTGCCCTCGAAGAGCACCTCGTGAATTTCGTCCCATCCCGATACCACCTGGGCCCGCTCGTCCAGCCGGCCGAGCTCTTCGATGAGGGTATCGATCTGGTCGGCGGAGGCGTTGGGCGGGACGTGAAGGATAAGGAACGCTCGGATGTCGTTATTGAGATAGGCTGCGGCGTCCGAGATCTTGTCGCCGATGCCGATTTGGATGTTGCTGAACCGCTCCTGGAGCGTTGCGAGCATCTGGGTCTTGAAGGCCTCGCTGCCGCCGAGGAAACCGGCCACGCTGGACAGCAGCACCGGTCCGGTCGGATAGTTGTGGTGCTTGAGCCAGGCCTTGCTCTTGGGGCCAAAGTACTCCGGCCGGTGCGTCAGGTAGACGATCGTGTGGTCTTGGGCGATCCGGGCGAGGACCTCCGCCGAGCGTTCCATTGGCACGGGCTGGCCCACAAGGACGCTGGAGAACCCCGATGCGACCAGCGTCTTGTCGAGGTCCACCACGATGATCGGCTCGTCGGCCCGGCGACATGCGACGAGGATATCCTGCGGCGATGGCGGGGTCTGCTCGAAGCCGATGGGGGCCGGCTGGGCCTGGAAGGCGAAGTCCCCCTCCCGCAGCGGCGTGAAGGAAACCTTGGCGGTACCGTCCTGGCCGGTCTGGGCCGCCTTGAATATCCTCCCGTCGCGCTTGAACCACACGACGTAGCCGACCTGGTCCTGGAGCAAGTCGCCCTGCTGGAGCTGGGCCCGCAACTGGACCGTCTCGCCCGGAAGCGCCACCGAGTCGGAAGCCAGGAACACGTAGGAATCTTCGGTGCCCAAGAGAATCTGCTGCGTGCCGCACCCACCGGCCAGCGCTGCAAAACAGCCCAGAACCAATAATCTCAGCGGTCGTCTCATGGCGTTGCCCCTGATTGCAAAGGCCCATCCTGTCCGGCTGAATGAAGTCTAGGTGCTCGTCGCGGCTGAATCAACGTCCGCAGGAAAACGTCGCGTGGAGGTTGTCCGGGCGGGACGGCACACATATCATGTTCCTGGCGGCAATTGAGAGCATAACTCGACGCGAAGGGGCGCAAT
>Ga0180433_10008328_pt1 | contig 12933 bp, 16 predicted proteins | sample SS_ome_8_FD_132980 | JGI IMG/M metagenome (GOLD analysis project Ga0180433, IMG submission 132980) | Hypersaline lake sediment archaeal communities from the Salton Sea, California, USA - SS_1_D_1 metaG | ecosystem: Environmental > Aquatic > Non-marine Saline and Alkaline > Hypersaline >... | reverse complement strand
TCGTCGCGCTCTGCGGCGCTAAAATCATTCCACTGTTTTAGAAAAAGCGACGGTTTGAAGCTGATTAGCGCAACAACCTCGTCGACAACGGGGCCGAATACCATTAGCCGCCCATACCAGGTGCGCGCCTTTTGCAGTGCCGGCCAGATGTTACCGATTGCAATAATGAGTGCAAGCCCCTTTTTGATTTCACTTGTGCCGTATTTTTCCACGTTCATTTGTCAATACCTCCGTTTAACTTGTTTTCCATTCGGTCTTGTCTTTTGTGCATTGCCTTTTGACTTTGCTGCAACGCCCCAAGCTCACGCTCGCGCTTGAAAAAAAAGCCAAGCATTGCAACCACTATCACAGTGAGCGCCCCTATTAGAGCTATAACAATTGCCTCGCTCAACTAGCGGCCCTCCAAAATTGACAGCGTGTAGGCGCAAAGCGCTGCCGTGGGCGCGTGCCCGCCCCAGTGAAACGCCTCTGCGCCGGGGTCGGGTAAAACACTGTGGGGGCAGACGCGGTTAAAAAGATTTAACGCGGGCCCGTAGACACCTGCAAACCGCTCGTCGTCCGAATAGCGCGCCAAAAGTGCGGCGTAAATCGGCGAGTCGGGGTTTTCGCCCGCCCAGTATTCGACTGCCTCAAGGTGCCACGGTCTAATAAAACCGTGGGTGCGCCCGTAAAGGTTTATATAGTACATTAGAACGTTTCCACGGTAGCCGTGTTTCAGTTTTTCAAACTGTCGTTTAAGACGGCCCCACTGGTCTGCAAGCGCGTCCTCGCTTTGCTCTGAAATTCTTGAAACACCGCAGAGCTTGTCGTGAAGTGCCCACGCAATGGGCGCGAGTACAATATGATAGGTGTATTCAAGCGGCCCGGTGCCCATAACCCACTCGTTGGCCTCGGCGTAGTCGAGCATTCGCTGCATACCCGCGCAGTCGTTTGCAGTGAGCGCCGAGTGCATGTAGCCCATTACAATTTCAAGGCTGGGCTCACCACGCCAGCCTGTACACGGGTCAAGGTGACGGTGTATTTGGCCGGTTTTTTCGACCCTAACGCCGTCAATTATTGTGTACTCGTGCGCGGCATGGTCTACACGCGAGGCCGGGTTTAAAACGCCCGTATTCCACGCGCCCGCCCATGTCAGCGAGTCGCAGCGGTGCCAAAGCGTGTAGGGGTCGTCAACAAGCGCCTCGTAGTTTGACACGGTGCCGCGTGCGCGCTGCATTGGGTCAAGTTTCGGGTTGGCCTTTTTTTCAAACCAACTGCATCCTGTCAACAGCAACACCGCTACAATGTACTTGCGCATTTAAACCCCCTAGTGATCTTTGGCAACCAGTGTAATTGTAAACCTGCATTTCCAGGTTGTGCATGTAGGGCCTGAGTCGGTCTGCGCCCTTATAATGTCACCGGCCTTTAGAGGAATGGTGACAGGCACCGAGTCGTGATAACCAGACGCCGCCGTGTCGGTTATGCCGAGGGTGTAGCCCTCCAAAATGTCGTTTCCAGGTTGCACGGTTAGGTTGGTCGAGTTTTTTGTTATGCCAAGCCGGGTGTTTGCTGCAGGGCCCTGGTCCTGGTATGTCAGGGCATAGACACCATCAACGTTTATTGTAAACGTTGACCCGTTTGCAGCGGTTTCAGCGTGCGTGATTGCCGACCCGGACGAGTCCTCTACATTTGTAAACCGTCTAATGTGGGTGTCTGTACTGCCGTGGCCGTTTGGCTCACTAACGATTATAAAGCTGCCAACGGGCGCAGTAAAAAAGTCCACGCGCCGCCAGCCTGTGGCGTCACTTTGAAGCGTTACCGATTGGTCTTGACGCCGTATTTCCACATGGGTTGCCCCGTCTATGGTTTCTGCACCTTCACCGTCAACTGAAACCCAACCCGTGCCCGATATCTTTTTTACCGTAACATAGCGGTTTGGGTTGTCTGCGGCTGTGGCCAACGTAATGGTTACACCCACATTTACGGTATGTGTGCCGCCCCCGGCTGCCGCTGTAATGTCAACGGCTGCGCCGCCAACACTGTCGGCAAGTTGAAAGTCGTCACCTGACACACCTACAACAAAATACATTTGGTAGTGTGTCAAACCGTCTGGGACTGTCCCAGTGCTTGTCAGGTAAACAGTGTCGCCGTTTGCTCTACCGTGTCCTGCTTTTGTAATTACATCTGTGCCAACCGTAACGTCACCGTCTACAAATGTAAACGTAGTCGACCCCGCCTCTACCAACGCCGTTCTGAGGTTGTCACCGTCTGTCACCGTGTAATTGGCGCTTTTTGTTGAAACAAGGTTGTTTCCAGAGGCCGTAGTTGCCCAGTCCAGGTTGCCACTGCCGTCGGTTTTAAGCACCTGGTTTGCCGTGCCGTCGCCGTCGGGCCACTTGAATGTTTCCGTGGCTGTTACACTGTCGGGGGCGGTAAACCCAATGTAGTTTGTGCCGTTGCCGGTTTGCTCGTAAAATTTCAACTCGTCCTGGTTAAACAGGTCTGTGCCGGCCAAAGGCGAAAAATTAACACCGTCGTTGGCTATTTCAAGCCTTGAATTGCCCTGGTCTGCCCGCAGCAACGGGTTTGCCGCCCCTGCCCCATAGTCAAATTCAATTGTTTTGTCGCTTGACGACCCACTACCAAGTTTCAACGTGTCCTTTGGCACGCGCTCAAAGCCCGCAGCAAGTGCGACGGTTGCAACTGTAGTTATCAATGCAACTGCAAACCACTTTTTATATTTCATTTTACACCTCCGATATGTTTTGTGAGACAACCGGCTTTTTGCCAACAGGCACAAGCGAGTCGTCAATTTCGGTGTCGGTGCCTGCGGCAAACCGCACACCTACTATTTTATTGTAAATTGCCGGCGCAGGCATGTTAAACACCTTGTCGCCGCCCGCAGTAAACCCTACAAAACGCCCGTTAAACCACTCAAGGCCCTCGGCATTCAACTTTACCCCAACCGTTGTAGCGCCTTTTGTAAACGTTACCCCTGGTTTACAGTACACACGCCAAAAGGACTTTGACATGTCAATGGTTGTGTCGATCGTTTGGTCCTCCAGGATCAAAACCGACAGGTTGCTGCCAAGCGCGCCGTCGTCAATTGCATCCTGAAGCGTGTCGTGTGTTGCCGCCGGGTTTGCCCCGGTGTCGCCAATAACAACGTCGTATGCAACAAACTGCGCGTCGGTTTTAGACTCAAGGTATTTGATCCAGGCGTCTGCATTCCACCACAACCAGTTTGCAAGTGGTGCCGGCGGGCGCTCGTCGTCCAACCATGCAGCTTGCTTTTTTGCAACGCTCGGCTCAACGACACGGTTTGCAAAGTCGGGGTTTCCAACGCCCCAGTCTGTGTTACTTGTTGGTTTAGGTAATACCATTAGATTGCCCCCTTAAATTCCTACAAATGTGCCGCCAACAATTGGGTCGACAAGTGACCCCCAACCGCCAACGTTTACGTCTGTGCCGTCAAATGCAAACGGCGTTTTGTTTCTTTGCAGCTTGGCAAACTTGCCGCCCTGCGTGCCTGTTATGTCCGACCAACCCGCGCCCGCAAGCTCGGGGTTGTTTCCTTTAAATGCAAACGGCTCGTCCGGGTCAAAACAAACAATGTGATCTATTCTAACGCCGCCTGCGGCTATCAATTCCATGTTTCTAAAAACAAACTCAACGTCTTCGGCAGGTATTTCAGTGTCGGACCCAAGCATTATTTTTGCTTTTTCAAGGTTTTGGTAATGCACAAGGTCGGCCTGCACAAGTAGTTTAAAAATCTGTATTACTTTTTCAGGGCCGCCCTGCGACGTGTTTTGGCCGATCTTTACAAGTAGTAAAATCCTGTACTCGTCGTCTGGCTTGCCTGCACGCTCCAAGCCTACAATGTCACCTATGCCGTCAAGTTGCGCACCCTCTGCAAGTGCAAGGCTGCGTGCGTCGATCATTCCAAACGTGGCGTCCTCTGCGTCCTGCACCTGGTTGGAAAAAGCCTCAATAAAGGCCTCGTGCCTTGGTTTTTCCCTGTACTGGGTTGCCGAACGGCCAAGGGCACGCTCTACGTGGTTTGTTATTGTGGTAATGTCTGTCAAGGCGTTGTTACCTCAATGCGTGACGTGTCCCAAGCCGAAATTTCGCGGGCCTCAATTGGCACGTTGTCGTCGGTCGTGGGTGACGCGGTTTTTCCAACTCTTATTACCATGTCCAAAATACCAGGAATTTGCGAGGCTGCACACTCCAAAGAGTCGCTACCATGTACAATTACGTCGTTTCCAATGCCGATTGCGTCGCCGTGGGCTACTATTGCGGCCTTTAACTGGTCGTCGCCGTCTACGGGGTAGATTTCCGAGTTGACTACAAGGTCAAACTCTGCCCAAATGTCCACGTCCGAGGGGCGCGAAAACTTTTGGGGCTGTGTAAACCCCTGCGAGTCTACAACGCTTTCTGTAATGTCGCCTATGCGTTGAATGCCTGCGGCAACCACGTCAAAAATTGCGGCTGCAATGTCCTCGACTGTGCCGCCCTGCACCACAATGTCAACACAGTTTGGCGGCCTGCCGTCAACGTCTACAATTTCGCTGTCGTTTTCAAAAACCACAACCGCCGTTACCCCGTCGACTTCCAACACCTTGGACTTTATAGCCTCGGTAGTCGCACGGCCCGCAATTGCAATTTCCTCCAAACGGCGCAGCCTAAAGCTAATGTCGTCCTCTAGATCGGTGCCAACCGGGTCGGCGTCAAGCGCGTTTGTTGCACTCGTCCAACCAGTTACAGGGGTTTCTATTACCGTCAAGGTGCCCGCAGGGGCCTGCACGGGGCCGGTTTCCTGGGCGGTTGCCTCTACGTCGACTTGCGGCAAAACGCCCGCAGTTTGCTCTGTTATGGTAATGGGCATGTTTCCAGAGCTATAGCCCTGTATTGAAGTTTGGAATGTAAAGCCCGTGTCGCCGTCTGTCCAATCGGCCCGGTCGCCCTGCGCCGCGTCGTCTGTCGTGGTGACGTTGCCAACCGCACCGCTGCCAAATTGTGGGTCGGCACCCAAAGCGGCGGCGAGCGCGGCAGCAACGGAGTTTGCAGAGTCGTCGGACGACGCCCCTGTTACCTCTATTTGTCTGTCTGCAGCCAGTGCGCCGGCAGGCGGGGCGCTGCCGTCGTTGTCAATGTCAAACCATACGCCAACGCTGCCCGCCTGGTCGTATGCTGTAAACCACTTGCGGTCAAGGCTGCCGGAAACGTCCGCCGTTGTGGTGACTTTTGTTTGCTCGTGACTGGTCAGCGTGTTGGTACTAACCGTAATTGCATTTTGTGGGGCGCTGCCAAGGTCGTTTATAAAGGTTATGTCAAAAAACCCGTCCTGCACGTCGCCCGAAACCGAAACGTTGCCCGCGCCTATTCCACTAAGGGCCTCAAGGGCGGCCTCAATGTCTGCTTCCAGGTCGTCCCAGTCAATTGCGGCTGTAACCTCGCCGTTGAAATCCAGGGTAAAGCTGCCCGCCTCGGGCACAGCGCCAAAGGTTATGCGCTGCACGTTGTCGACACCCGCCGCAATGGTTGCGTCGGTGTCGGTGTCAAATTTCGCGTCGGTGTTGCCGTCAACCGACACGGTTTTGCCTGCAGGTATGAGCGTGCCCACGGTGCCGTAGAGGGTCAACGTTACCTTTGAGCTTGTGGGGGCCTCGCGCTCTGAGCCCGTAATTGCCGCCACGTTGTCAAGGCTTGCGCCCTCTGCCGTTGCCGGGTATTGCGAGTTGTAAACTTGCTCCATAAAGGACCAAATAGACCCAAGGCGGTCGGCGTAAATTGCAACTATCTGGCCAAAAGGCCCCTCGTCGCTAAGATCTACGCTGTCGCCAAAAGTTGCCTTAAGGTCGTTTTCAATTTCTGCGCGTATGTCCTCGGTGCGCTTTGCATTAAACCCCTGCGCGGTTACTCCAAATGTCACGGCACTACCTCCGAAAAATTCAAAACACCCTCTGTGCTTATTGCTTCAAATTCGACAGTCAAGCGGCGCGTCGCGTTGTCGAGGGTAAACGTACTGTCTTTTAATGTAATAATTCCAGGTGAGTCTAGAATGTGCTGTATTAGTATTGCCTCTACTTCAGACGGGTTTGGGTTTTTCTTTAGAATTTTGGAAAACCAGGGCACGCCCCTGCGAACGTCCAGAAACCACTCGCCCAGAAAAAACTTTAACCGCGTGGTAACAATTTGGGCTATTTCCTCGACGCCCGTTACAATCTGCAACTGCCCGTTTTGCAAGTCCCAGTCGCCGTCGCTGTTAAGTTTAATATTCAAGCAACCCCCCTTGCGGTGTCAACGAGCGGGTTTGGCGTGGGTGTAACGCTGTCGCTACCCGTTGTCGTTACTGTTAAAAGCAGTGTCGCCTCGTAGAGCTTTTGTATTATTGCCGAGTCTTTTGCATCCTTTACATTGGGCGCACTGGCAAGCTCCAAAATCTTGTTTTCACCTGCATCAATGCTGGCGGTGTCAAATACAGACGAGGACACGACCGACCAGGTAGTTGTAGGCGAGGGCGTGCCAATAGAGTCGCCCGCCTTTACTGCAACCGTGGCGGCCTGCATACCCTGCCCCCATGCGTCTGCAAGTTTCGATGCAAACTGCACTTTGGACTCGCCAATTGCAGCGGTCGCGTAGACAGCGCGAAATGCCGCCTTGCCGAAAACAACCGGCAAGGGCGGCACCGCTATGGTAATGCCGGGAAGGGACATTTTGGGCGTGTCTAAACGCTCTGCATACCAGTTTGCAAGGTTGTCGGGCCAATCGGGGTCGCTTGTGGGCGGCACCTGCGCCTCAAATGTTTGTTTCCAAATGTCCAGTGCGTCCAGTGTCACGCTGTTATTACCCCAAGTTTTTGTTGTATTGCCAAAAATTCGGCGGCGTTGTTTGGAACGCCTGAGTTGCCTGCAATTGTTGGCACTGTTATTAGCTGTGACTGCGCAAGGGCCTCGTCAAAAAGCCCCATTAGGTCAATTGCCCCGTTGCTAAAACTAAACTTGCCCTCTTTTGTAACGCGGAGCTTGCCCGCGCTCACCGCTATTTCAATTTCTGTTTTCTTTACTGTGACTTTGCTTGCAACCGTGTTTTGCAATACCACGTTGTCGGGGTCGACCCCTGCAAGTGGTGCCGTGGCGGGGTAGACGCCCGGAATTGCAACGGCGTCGCTAATGTCGTGGTGCCGGGGGTCGTCGGCCTGTACAACGCCGCCCTGTGACTTCCAACGCTCAAGCGAGCGCTGCGAAAAAACCAAAAGCACGTAGTCGCCCTTTGCAATTGGAAATGTCAACGCGGCTTGGCCTGCACGAGGAAAACCAACCGGCACAGTGTTTATTATTGGCAGGTTAACAACCTCGTCGTCTTTTGCGTACTTGCGTTTTATGCAGGGCTGCACGTCCACGGTGCCAAGTTTTGCGTTGTAGTTTTCAACTTGTGCTGGCAAACAGGTAAACATCTGCAAAAGCTCGTTTTGCACAAGGGCCTGCATTGCGCCGAAAAAACTTGGCGTTTCGTCGTTTACAAGTGGTTTTGCTGCACTTTTAACCAATTGCCTCTGCCTCTACCATTGAATACCAGGGGCCCCCGTGGGTGTCGCCGTCAATTGTTACCTTGCGCACTTCAAACTCGCCGGCTATGTCCTGCGAATTTACTGTGACGGGGTGCTTTGGTATTATTTCGCCGTTTAACAGTGTTTTAAACTCAATGCCTTTTTCACGTTTTATTACGTTTCCAATAAGTCCGGTTTGGCTTGTAACAAGTGGGGCCAGTGCGGGCAGCGGTGTGCCCTCGGTGCCGATCTGCACGGCCTCGTTTTGCACAGACCACTCAAGGCCGAAACGCCGGGCCAACTTGTCTAGAAGCTCCTTTGCAGTGCCCGAAAAACTAAAGCCCCCAACTGCTATTTCAGACAGTGCAAAAAAGCTAGGCCCCTGTGTTACCCCCAACCCCTCAAGGGCTGCGGTTAAAATAGCCTGGTAGGGCGTGCCGGCCTTAAAGCTAAAGTCTACATGGTTTTCCTTTAGCGCCTTGCCGCCGTCTTTTAGTTCTATTTCAGTGATCCAATCAGGGTGTTTTCTAATGGAAACGGCCTTTGTAATGTCGCCGGCTGCCACAATTTCAAGCGCTCCGGGGTAGCCCGCCTTTAGCTCAAGGCGCATGTCGTCGCCCTCTAGAAACGTGCGCGAGTCGGGGTTTAGGTTAAACACCTTTATTACGGCCTTGTTTGATCTGGACTCGTTGGTTTTTTCTATTTTAAACTGGACGCGCAGGCCCGTGTAGTCTCGCCCAATGCCCAACTTATCGTAGGCTCTAAGCTCTGCAACACGCAAATACTGCCTTGTGCCTATAGCGTCAACCAACTAAGCAGCCTCCACATAAAATAGTTTAATGTCGTTGCCCAAGTCCTCGCGGCCTGCATACTTTTGCTCGCCCGACTCGTCCAGTGCGAAAAACTCACCCGGCGGCAGCGCGTCGTCTTTAAATCTCTCAATTAAATTATAATCCGTTAAAATTACTATTCCACTCAACAGGGGGTTTTCGTTCTCGTCTGCAATGTCCATTAACCAACGATCCATGCGCTCATTGTACCTAAAGGTAAACGTGTAGAGTTTGCCCTCAAGGTCAATTTGAAACGTGTAGGCCGGCAAGTCTGCCCGTACTGGTATTACCTTTGTAGCCACCGCCTAACCCCCAACGCTGTTTGTAAAACTTTTTAGAATGCTCACGTTTTCAGTTTGTTTTTCCGTTGCCTCGCCTGCGGCCTGTTGCCCGTTGTTTGCCTTTGAAGCCCCGCCGGTCGCGTCGGCTGCAATTACGTTTTCGGGCAAGTCCACGCTTGCACTTGTTACAAGCTGTACTTGCTCAAATGTCGCTGTAAACTTTACGCTGCGGCCCTCGTCTATAGTCTGTGGGTTGCTAAGCGCCCTTATTAAAAGGTTTGTGTACGTTTTTTGTTTTGTAACAACGCGCAAAAGGTCGCGGCCCTGTTGCAGCCCTAAAAGGTAGTCCCACGCCTTGCGCGGGTAGTCGTCGTCGTTTAAATCACGGTTTGCAATTTGTTGCTCAAGGCTCGCCCCGTCGGGTATGTCGGGCGACAGTGCGAAATTTACCGCCTTTTGCACGCCTACGGCTGCCCCCGTGGTAATAAGCGTGGACGCCACGCCGCCAACCTGAGTCCCAATAAGGCCGCCCGCAGCGCCCGCCAAAAGACCAAGGCCCGAGCCCAGAAAACCCTCGGGCAGGGGGGCCTCGGAAATAATACCCTCAAGGTCAAAACTGAAATTGCCAAGCGTGGCATGGTCCGCAATGTTTGCGCCCGACTCTACCGGGTTTTTTGTAATGTCCACGTTTCTAAAGGGCCGCAACTGCAGGGCTGCGTCAAGCGTCAAGCCGGGGGCCTCGGGGTCGTCCCGACTTATCACAACCCTTTGGGGGCTGTTGCCTGTCAAAAAACCTAAAATCGTCACGGTTGCCTATTCCTTTATTGCGCCTGTGAGTGTTGCAAAGTCGCGTGCAGTGCGCTCGTGCGCCTCTGCAACGCCGTCCACAACGAGTCGCTTCAATGTTTCCTCGGGCAGGTTGCTGCCCTCTATTTTTACCTCTGTTTTGAAAACAGGCGAGGAAAAACCTGCCGGCAGCATTGTGCCGCCTGCGCCTGCCCCGGCGGCCCTTAAAAGGTAGCTGTCGGACTTGGGCGAAAACCCCGGCATTAGCTTGCGCAGTATTTCCTCGCGTGAAGCGCTGGGGTCAATGCCACGCGCCTTTAACCGTTCGGTTAGGCCTTGGGCCTTTTCGATTGTTTCGGGGCTGAAAACACCGGCTGCCGCTGCAGGCCCGTGTTTTTCAATAAACTGCCGCGCCCTAACCGTGTCAGCCCCGGACTGCACAAGCCTGTTTGCCTGTTCTATTTGCTTGCGTGTTTGAATGCCCAAAAGCGCGCCAAGTTTTGGAAACCTGCGCACAAAGGCCTCGGCTATGCCCTCAACTATTACCTCACCTATTTTGTAGCCTATTTTTGCAAGTGCGAGTGAGCCCGTAATTGCAATGTCAAGTGCAGCCAAAAGCGCCTCTGCAATCTTTTTGCGTTGGCCTGCAAATTGCTCGTCGGTTAGAAACGCGACAAACTTATCCATAAACGCCTGGACTTTTGCAATTGCGGCATTTCCAAAGTTGTCTATTGCCGCCAAAAACTCGGGCTTTGCCTTGTCGATGTTTCTAACAAAGGACCCAATGAGCGAGTCGCCGCCCTGCATAAAAACAACAAAGTCCTCTATCAGCAAAAACAGCGCGGCAATTGCCGCACCGATTGCAAGAGGTATTGCAAGCGCAATCAGCTTTAGGGAAAACAGCGCGAGCGCTGCCGTGCGTGTTGTGGCAATGAATACGCCAAGGTTTTTGGCTGCACTCAATGCAACAAAACCGACTTGGCCGAGGAAACCCAAAACGCGCACCGCCACAAAGGCAACCAGTGCCGTTGTCGCAAGTTTAACCGCGTTTTCAAAACCCCCAACCGCCTTGGTAGCCGCAGACAGCACGCGCAGCACTGCGAGGCCTACCTTTACAAGTTGCTTCATTCCCTTTACAAGTATTTTTATAAACCGCGTGGTTTTTTGCTGTATTAGTTCTTTGTTTGCCTCGACCCATTGAATTGCAATCTTTAAATACTCTTTGGCCTCGGGCACAAGCGCGCCGCCAACTGTCACTGCCAAAACCTGCACTGCGTCCTGCAGGTTGGAAAAAAGCCCCAAAAGTGTGCGGCTTTGCTTGTCCATTAGCCCGGTAAACCGCCCGGTGCCGTTTGCAAGGTCCTGCAGTGCCTTGTTTACAATGTCAAACCCAACCTCGCCCTTGCTGACAAGGTTTTGCACCTCAGTTGCAGCAACGCCCATTTCCTTTGCAATTGCCTCAACAATTGGCACGCCTGCCTCAGTAAACTGCCGCACTTCCTGACCGCGCAAACGCCCGGCAGTGCGCACCTGTCCAAAGGCAAGTGTTAGCTGCGGCAGTTTTTCGCGCCCCACGCCTGCGGCAATGTTTCCAAGCGCCGTCAACGTGTCTATCATGTTTTCGGCTTCTATTCCGTAGGCAAGCAACTGCTTTGTAGAGTCGAAAACGCCTTTAAGTTGAAACGGCGTTTTCTGGGCAAACATTATTAAATCACTGGTTAGCTTTTTTGCTTTTTCCTGCGACTGCGTTAGGGTTTCAAATGCAATTTCTATTTGCTCAAAGTCGCCGGCCTCGCGCAATAAAAGCCCGATGCCCGCCGACAGCCCCGCAAACCCCGCCGTTACATGGAATGTTAGATTGCGCAGGCTGCGCAGTGAAGTTTTAAGGCCCTTAATGCGTGCGTCTACACGTTTTAGGGGCCTGTCGTCGACATTGAAGCCCCACCTTGTAACCAGTTCGCGTACTGTTGCCACGCCTTGCCCCCAGTTGCATTAGCCTTGCCTTGCCCTCGCTTTTGCCCTGCGCTCGGCCTCGGCCTGTGACCAGTCCTCGTGCTCGTCGGTAACGTCCAAAGCCTCGTTTGCGTCCAGCAAATCGTAAAGCGACCAATGCAAATCGTATTCCTTTACCGTACACACCCCGCGCAAAATCGGCCTCCACTTAAACAAGTTGATGTTTAATTGGCCGGGGTCGAATTTTGGCCCGCTGTCTGATTTTTTCCCGGCACTATGCCGGCGGGTATGTCTGCGAAAAAATCAGAGTATTGGACTTTTAGGACACCGACAACAACCTTTAACAGATGCCCCGGCCTGCCCATAAAGTGCGTGTCGTAGGCGACCTTTGCGCCGTCGCACTCCATTGCCTCGGTAAAAGAGCGCACTTTTTGCACAACCTCTTTTTCCTGGATATTGGCAAGCATTGCCTTTACGGCGGGGGTCAAAAGTTTCAAGTCAACGTCGGTGTCTAGAATGTCCTGCAACGAGTCAACGCTTGAAATAATTGCAGTTATTGACTCGCCACATGTTTTGGTTAACCAGGCAAGGTTTTCCATTGCCTTGTCGGGGTGCCACATGTTTACTGCGTAGGTGCAGCCCCCAACCTCAAATGTACTTGTAGTTTTCATTTCGCCGACCCTCTAAAAATTGTGGTTATTGCGGGGGCGCAATGCCGCCGCCGGTAAAGACCAGTTCGCCCGTTTCAAAAATCCAGGTGCGGTCGCTGTTTTCCTTTGCGTGCGCCTTGTCTGCAGGTTTTTGCACCCAAGCGTAGGCTGCCGAGCAAATTTCAGTGCCGTTGTTGTCTTTTACAATTATTGACACTATGCCGCCGTTTTCCGACTCGTCTGCAATTGCATAGCCCTCAAGAATTGAATTGCTTGTCGAGCTTTGCATTAGCGTAATTGTGACGGTGCCGCTGCGGTCGTTTGACTTGAAACGGGTTTGCTCGCCGTCCGCGCCGCCTGCCCTTGTAAATGTGTCGTTGTTTCGGGCGCACTCTACAAAAGTGCCGTCCGCGTAGCCCTGGACTATGTGGCCCCCGACAACAACGGAAAGTTGTTTAGGGTCAAAAGTTTTCATTTTTTAGAAACCTCCGTTTAAAGTGTTAGGGTGCCTTGAATTTCTGTTTTATGAATTGCGCCCGCAAGCGGTGCGTTGAAATTCATATTATCCAAAATACGGTTGGCCTTGTCCGCTGCAGGCACGTCTGCGGCCTTGGGCACTGTAACCGTGTAGTCGGACGTAATAATGGAATTGTTTACGCCAAGCTGCAGGGCTGCGCGCATTTCGCCCTCTACCGAAGTAATGCCGTCGTCGGTGTAGGGAATTTTTTCCTCATTTACCAACAGGGCAAAAACAAATTCCTGCATACGGGCAACTATAAAGTCGATGCCCCTTATAATGTCCATGTACTCGCCCGAGGCAACCTTGCCCTCTTCAGTGACGTTGAGGCCTGCAACAGTCGTGTAGGTGTTTCCGTTTTTGCCAAGCACTGCGGTTTTGCCCG
>Ga0180433_10008327_pt1 | contig 12934 bp, 25 predicted proteins | sample SS_ome_8_FD_132980 | JGI IMG/M metagenome (GOLD analysis project Ga0180433, IMG submission 132980) | Hypersaline lake sediment archaeal communities from the Salton Sea, California, USA - SS_1_D_1 metaG | ecosystem: Environmental > Aquatic > Non-marine Saline and Alkaline > Hypersaline >... | reverse complement strand
TGGCCATGGAGAAGGGGATGCGCTTTGCGATCCGGGAGGGATCGCGGACAGTCGGCGCAGGATCGGTGACGGAAGTAATAGAGTGATTAAAACGGTTTTTCCCATCACCAATTTTAGTCACTCTATCCAGTGCGTTGGGTTTGAGTTCATACTGTTTTAAGTATTGAAAATAATAATGGAAGTAAAGCTAGAAAAAAATAGAGTCAAGAGGTAAGATATACATTTTTAAAGGAAAACGAGGAACGAAATGGAAAAAATAAGAATCAGGTTGCAGTCCTTCGATCACCGGCTCCTGGACCAGTCCGTAAAAGACATCGTTATCAAAGCAAAAAGGACCGGAGCCGTCGTGGCCGGCCCTATACCTCTACCGACGCGGATCCATAGATTTTGCGTTCTTCGTTCTCCTCACGTAGATAAAAAATCCAGAGAACATTTTGAGATGAGGATCCACAAGAGACTGATCGATATCGGAGAGTATAACAACGAAACAATCGAAGAGCTTCAGAAGCTCGATCTTCCGGCTGGAATTGATGTGGAAATACAGGCGTTCGGCACGACAGGAGAATGACGATGGTGGAAGGTTTAATCGGGAAGAAAATCGGTATGACACAGCAGTTTGACGATGGGGGGAATGCCATCCCCGTGACTGTGATCCAGGTCGGTCCCTGCGCTGTGATCCAGAAAAAAACCGAGGCCAAAGACGGGTATACGGCTGTTCAGCTGGGTTACGTGGAAAAGAAATCGCCGAGAAAGCCTGTCAAGCCCACGCAGGGTCATTTTTCCAAATCAGGCATTCCACCCACCAAAATTTTGCGAGAGTTCAAGTATGATGTGGCAAGCGAGATAAAAGAGGGCGATCAGTATTCTGTTGCAATTTTTCAAGCCGGTGAAAAAATCGATATTGTCGGAATGAGCAAAGGGAAGGGATTTGCCGGGGTGGTCAAACGGTGGGGATTTCACGGCGGAAAAGGATCCCATGGTTCCATGTTCCACCGGGCTCCCGGCTCGATCGGTTGCTCGGCCGATCCATCCCGGGTTATGAAAGGCAAGAAACTTCCCGGCCACATGGGACATGACCGGGTGACCGTGAAAAATCTGACGGTCATCGAAACCGATCAAGATAATAACCTCCTCATCGTCAAAGGCGCTGTCCCAGGGGCGAACGGGGGGTATCTTTTGGTCAAAAAAAAGAGTTATAAAGCCCAATCCTCTGAGGAGGAAAAGAAAGAGTAAAAAATGCCAAAGGTTCACGTTCTCAACAGCAGCGGGAAGAAAGTCAAAGAGGTCGATGTGCCTGAGCGAATCCTGCTATCGCCGGCCAAGGAGCATTTGATCTACGAAGCGATCCTCAACTACAGAGCTAACCTAAGGAGGGGCTCGGCCTCGACGAAGACAAGAGCTCAAGTGAGAGGGGGAGGCCGGAAACCTTGGCGCCAAAAAGGGACGGGCAGGGCCAGAGCGGGGAGCACTCGCTCACCTCTGTGGAAAAAGGGAGGAGTAACGTTTGGTCCAAGCCCTCGGGATTACGGATACAGCATGCCCAAGAAGGCCAAACGGAATGCCCTCAAATCCGCCCTGTCTATGAAGCTGGCCGAAAACCAACTTCTGGTCCTTGATCAACTCGATTTCAAAGAACCCAAGACGAAAGAGGGTGTCAAGCTTCTGAGGGCTCTGAACCTGGATTCGGCGCTGATCGTCGACAGCCAAGATAATGTCAATCTTTTTCTCTCGTTGAGAAACATCCCCAAGGTCAAGGCCGTCGATCACGGTCAACTCAATGTCTACGATGTGTTGAACCACAAATCCCTCGTTCTGACTCAGACGGCGTTTGACTCGTTGATGGAGAGGCTAAAGTGAAAGACCCTTATAGAATCATAAAAAGACCCGTCATAACGGAAAAGAGCACATGGCTGAAGGAAATGAACAGAGAAATTTGTTTTGAAGTGGATTCCCTGGCCAACAAGATCGAGATAAAGGAAGCCACAGAAAAGCTCTTCAACGTGAAGGTAGACCGGGTTCGCATCGTGAAAAAGAAGGGAAAGCGCCGAAGAGTTGGCCGCAATGAGGGCCACACAAAGGATTGGAAAAAAGCCTATGTGAAGCTCAAAGAAGGCGAAAAAATGATTGAATATTTCGAGGCGGTATAAATGGGCATCAAAACATACAGACCAACGACATCCAGCTTGCGTCACAGGACTGGTCTGACCTATGACGAGTTGACATCAAACCAGCCTTTTAAGCCGCTGCTCCAGCCTCTCAAAAAATCAGGTGGCCGCAATTCATCCGGCCGGATTTCCATTCGCCACAGAGGCGGGGGCCATAAACGCGCTTACCGGATCATTGATTTCAAGAGGAATAAAATTGATGTTCCCGGGACTGTCGCAACAATCGAATATGACCCCAATCGATCGGCCTTTATCTCGTTGATAAAATACGACGATGGGGAAAAAAGGTACATCCTGACGCCGCAAAATTTGAAAGTGGGACAGACAATCATCTCTGCCGATAAGCTGGTTGATATTCTTCCCGGGAATGCCATGCCCCTGCGTGTCATTCCCCTGGGAACGATTATCCATAACATCGAGATGAAAAAGGGAAAAGGGGGGCAGATAGCCAAGTCTGCCGGAACGGGTGCTCAGGTTCTCGCCAAGGAAGGGGATTACGCTCAGATTAGGATGCCCTCTTCGGAAATTCGGAGGATTCATCTCGATTGCCGAGCCACTATCGGCGAAGTGAGCAATCCCGATCACCAGAATATTTCTGTTGGTAAGGCGGGCCGGACGAGATGGAAAGGCCTGAGACCCCATGTTCGCGGAACAGCCATGAATCCTATCGATCATCCTCATGGCGGGGGTGAAGGAAAAGCCAAGGGCGGGCGAAACCCGGTTTCTCCCACTGGTCAACCCACAAAGGGATACAAAACCAGACGAAACAAACGAACGTCCCAATTTATCGTCAGAAGAAGGAGTAAGTGATTATGGGCAGGTCTCTAAAAAAAGGTCCCTACATTGATGAGAAGCTTTCGCGAAGAGTACTTGCTTTGTCATCGCAAAGAGAAAAGCGTGAGGTGATCAAGACCTGGTCTCGCAGCTCGACTGTCACACCGGAAATGGTGGGATTGACCATCGCTGTCCATAACGGAAGAAAATTCATACCGGTGTTCATCACCGAGAATATGGTCGGCCACAAGCTGGGCGAATTTTCTCCCACACGAACCTTTAAAGGGCACACGTCGAAGACGGCCCGGACTGTCAGGATGAAGAAATAAAACAATGGACAACACAAACATCGCCGGTCGTGCTGTTTCCAGATACGTAAGGATTTCGCCACAGAAGTGTCGGCTCGTCACCGATATGATCAGAGACCGATATGTGGGCGAAGCGTTGACAATTCTGCGTTTTTCCAAGAAGAAGAAGGTGAGCGCCATCGTAGAGAAGGCGCTGCGATCGGCCATTGCCAATGCCCAGCAAAAGGTCCCTGATGTCGATGTCGACAATCTTTTTATTGCTGAAGTTTTTGTTAACCAGGGGCCGGTGTGGAAACGTTGGAGGGCAGTTCCCATGGGAAGAGCTGCACGAATCCTCAAGCGGACAAGTCATGTGCATGTCCATCTTGAAGAAAGGAAAGGGTGAAAGCTGTGGGCCAGAAAACACATCCATATGGTTTTCGACTGGGATTCAATAAACAGTGGAGTTCGCGGTGGTTTGCAACAGGAAAGGATTACAGCCGGCTGATCCACGAAGACTTGCATATGAAAAAAATTGTGCGGGACCGCTACAAACATGCCGGAATCGCTGAAGTGGATGTGGAACGGGTCGGACCAAAGATAAGGGTCATTATCCATACCGCCAGGCCTGGAATCGTCATCGGCCGAGGCGGGAAGGAAATTGAAAGCCTGAAAAACCTGCTTCAAGGTGTTGCTCAAAAAGATGTCTACATAGATATCCGTGAAGTGGACAAACCCGAACTCACAGCTCTTTTGGTCGGTCAGGGGATCGCGATCCAGCTGGAAAAACGGATCGCCTACCGCCGGGCCATGCGGCGTGCTGTCGAGATGGCCATGAAAATGGGGGCCAAGGGCATCAAAGTGATGTGCTCGGGTCGGTTGGGCGGCGTCGAGATTGCGAGGTCCGAGTGGTATTTGCGGGGGCAGCTACCCCTGCAGACTCTCAGAGCCGATATTGATTACGGTTTTACCGAAGCCTTCACAACTTACGGGCAGATCGGGATCAAAGTCTGGATTTATAGCTCTGACAGAGAAAAGGAGAAGATGACGGTTCAGACAGCTGAAGTCGAGGAGATTTGACCATGCTTATGCCGAAGAAAGTCAAGCATAGAAAGCAGCAGCGGGGTCGCATGAGGGGAAAGCCCATCCGCGGAGCCACTCTGTCTTTTGGAGAATACGGACTTCAGGCCCTGGAGCCCTGCTGGATCACTGCCAGACAGATCGAAGCGGGACGAATCGCCATTTCCCGTCATGTCAAGAGAAAAGGAAAGCTTTGGATTCGCGTTTTTCCTTGGAAACCCATCACCAAAAAACCGACAGAGGTCAGGATGGGAAAAGGAAAGGGAGACCCGGAGTTCTGGGTGGATGTCGTCAAGCCGGGCAAAGTATTGTATGAATTGGAGGGTGTGCCCGAAGAAACAGCTAAAGAAGCTATGCGTTTGGCCTCTAATAAGCTGTCGATACGGACAAGGTTTATTACACGGGGAACCAGGGAATTGAGATGAAAGCAAGAGAATTGAGAGAAATGACTGACGACGAGTTAGTCAACAAAGAACAGGAGCTGCAGGACCAACTCTTCAAGTTGAAATTCCAGCACGCGTTGGGTCAGCTCGAGGATGCCATGAAGCTCAAAAACATCAGAAAAGATCTGGCTCGCATAAAAACGATTCTCAAGGAAAAAAGTAAAGGGATGGAATAGCGATGGACACAACTCAAGGGAGAAAAACAACGAAGGTCGGGGTCGTTGTCGGAAACAAGATGAAAAAGACTGTCACGGTTCTTGTCGAGCGGCAGGTGAGGCATTCTCTTTACAAAAAAACGGTTAAAAGACGCAAAAGATTTCTCGTTCATGACGAATACGAGAAGTGCCAGATCGGAGATTTGGTAAAGATCGTCGAGACCAGGCCTCTGAGCAAGCGTAAGAGATGGCGTGTCAAGGAGATCGTGGGTCTGTCTCGGAGTGAAGCCGGGAAAGATGAAGAGGAAAAGAAAGAATGATACGGCAAGAGACAATACTCAGGGTTGCTGACAATTCAGGAGCGCGGAAAATACTCTGCATTACGCCTCTGGGAGGCGGAGTGGGGAACACGGCAACCGTCGGAGATGTGATTTCCGCCTCCGTCAAGGAAGCCGAACCAGAAAGCAAAATACCGAAGGGCAAGGTGGTCCGTGCCGTTGTCGTGCGATCCCGCAAGGAAGTTCGACGCCGGGATGGTTCCTATATCCGTTTTGATGATAATGCGGCTGTCATCATTGATCGGCAGGGCGAGCCCATCGGAACCCGGGTTTTTGGCCCTGTCGGTCGAGAACTGCGTGAGAGAAAATTCATGAAGATTGTTTCCCTCGCACCGGAGGTGCTTTGATGCACAAAATGAGGATTCGCAAGAATGACGAAGTCATTGTCCTTTCCGGCAAAGACAAGGGCAAGACCGGCAAAGTGCTGAAAGTTATTCCGGAAAAGCAGGGTGTTATCGTTGAGAAGCTCAATTTTGCTAAGGAATTCATCCGCCGCGATCAGAGCAAAAACATTCAGGGTGGAATCATGGAAAAAGAGGCGCCCATCCACGTTTCCAACTTGAAGCTTTACTGCTCCGAGTGCGCTCAGGGGGTGAGGACAAAGACGAACATACTCGAAGATGGAAGCAAAATACGGGTTTGCTCAAAGTGTGAGAATAGCCTAGAGAAACAAAGATGAGGAATGACAAATGAGTCGGCTCCAAGAGAAATACACCAAAGAAATTGTGCCCGAGCTGCAGAAAGAGCTGTCCATCGCGAACAAAATGGCTGTCCCCAGGCTTGAAAAGATAGTCATAAACCTTGGTGTCGGGGAAGCCATACAGAACATAAAAGCGCTGGATACTGCAAAACAAGAACTGAGCCTGATCACAGGGCAGTGGCCGGCCATCGGGCGGGCGAAAAAGTCCATTTCACAATTCAAGCTGCGAAAAGGGCATGCTATAGCTTGCTACGTCACTCTCCGGGGAAAGCGGATGTATGAATTCTATGACCGCCTTGTCAATATCGTTCTTCCTCGTGTGAGGGATTTTAGAGGAGTGCCGATCCGGGCGTTCGATAAGCGTGGCAATTACACTCTTGGACTGCGGGACCAGCTTGTTTTTCCCGAAATAGACTACACGAAGGTTGATAAATCAAGGGGCATGAACATCACAATTGTCACCTCGGCGAAAGATGATTCTGAAGGTTATGCTTTACTCAAGAAACTAGGGATGCCTTTTAGCGAGGCAAGGTAAGGAAGGCGAAAGTGTCAAAAAAATCAAGCATGGCGAAATACTTGAGAGAGCCAAAATATTCCGTGAGGAAGAAGAGCCGCTGCCGCATCTGCGGCCGATCTAAGGGATACATGCGAAGATTTGACATGTGCCGGCTCTGTTTTCGGGAATTGGCCTTGAAGGGCGAGATCCCAGGAGTCATAAAGGCATCATGGTGAAGGACAGAGAGGCACAATCATGACTATGACAGATCCAATCGCAGACATGTTAACCCGAATCCGGAACGCCATTTTAGCTGGCAAGAACGACGTGCGCATTCCTTCATCCAGGATGAAAGTGGAGATTGCCAAAATTCTGAAGGATGAGGGCTACATCAAAAATTTTCGAACCCTGGAGGGAAATGTTCAGGGTGTCCTGAGTATTGCTCAAATTCACGGAAGGCAATCAGAGTGCCATTACCGGGCTGAAGCGAGTGAGCAAACCCGGCTGTCGCATCTACTGCAAGGCCGATTCCGTGCCTAAAGTTCTGGATGGGTTGGGAATTCTTATCGTGTCGACCTCAAAGGGGGTCACGACGGGAAAAAGGTGCGAGGAACTCGGCATCGGCGGGGAGGTTTTGTGCCAGGTTTGGTAAATTCCATATGAGAGGAAAGGTCAAATGTCGCGAGTAGGAAAAGAACCCATCGCTGTACCCGAAGGTGTAAAAATCACTATTCATGCGGATACTATTGAATTTGTGGGGCCAAAAGGCAGCCTCACATCTCCCCTTTTTCCGGGCATCCAGGCTGAGTTGAAGGACAATCAACTCGTCATATCGAGAGAAAACGATACGGGAAAACTGCCCGCCTTCCATGGACTCATTCGAACGCTGGCCTTCAATGCCGCCATGGGCGTGTCGTCAGGATTTTCGAAAACGCTGGAAATCGTCGGCGTGGGCTACCGAGCTCGGCTTGACGGCAGCAAACTGGAACTGAACGTGGGCTACTCAAAACCCGTCGTGTACACTATCCCTCCTGATATCGAAGTTGTCTTGGAAAAACCTACTCTGATAACGGTCAAAGGTATAGATAAACAGCGGGTCGGTCAGGAGGCCCATAAAATCAGAAGCTTCCGAAAGCCCGATCCGTACAAACTGAAGGGCATTCGGTATGTCGGTGAGCGATTGATAAAAAAAGAGAGAAAAGCGGGAGTGAGCGGTGTATAAAGGCAGCGTTTCTTTAAAAAAAACAGCAAGATCACGCATCAGAAAGCGAGTGCGAAAAAAAATATCCGGATCTCCAGAGAGACCTCGGGCGTTTGTCTACAAGAGCAACCGCCATATCTATGTTCAGGTTGTGGATGATGAAAGCGGCAAGGTCCTCGCGGCTGCATCGACCCTAGAAAAGACGTTTAAAGACAGCAACAAAAACAGCAAGAATGCAGATGCATCTCAAGCCGTCGGTAAGCTGATTGCGAGCAAGTTGAAGAAGAACAAAATCAAGACAGTTGTCTTTGACAGAGGCCTGTATCCCTATCACGGGAGGGTGAAAACCCTGGCAGAGGCCATGAGGAAGGAAGGAATAATCTTTTAGTCCTGACTTGGAGGAGGAAAAGAGTGGCAGAGAAAGAAACCATGGAAAAACTTGAAGAAGAAGTCGAACTCAAAGACCAAGTTATTTCTATACGCCGTACCACGAAAGTCGTCAAAGGTGGCAAGAACCTCAGTTTTTCGGCTTTGGTGGCTGTCGGCAATGAAAATGGTATGGTCGGAATAGGGATGGGAAAAGCGCGTGAAGTTCCTCCTGCAATCGCCAAGGGAGTCCAGGACGCGAAAAAGAAAATGATCGAGGTGCCTCTCAAAGAGACGACGATTCCCCATTTCATCAAGGGTATTCATGGGGGTGGCGAAGTGGTTTTGCGCCCAGCCTCCAAAGGAACTGGGGTCATTGCCGGAGGTGCGGTGAGAATTATCATGGAGCTGGCCGGTATCAAAGACATCCTGACAAAATCTATCCGGAGCAACAATCCCATCAGTGTTGCTCATGCCACAATGAATGCCTTGATCAACCTCAAAGATCCAAAAAAGGTGTCTACTCTCAGGGAAAAAAGTGAGGATTCGATATGGCAGTGAAGGCAGAAGCTCCGCGCAAAAAAAGCGCGGCTCAAAGCAAGGGTAAAAAAAGAGAGGCCCCTGCGGCCGGCAAACATCTGAAGATAACGCTTGTTCGCAGCCTGATCGGGCGCCCTCACAAACAACGAGAGGTGGTCAAGGGGTTGGGGCTACGCAAGCTCAATTCGGAGGTCATTCGTGAAGACTGTCCTGCGACCAGAGGAATGATCAACAAAGTCCCGCATTTGATCAAAGTGGAGGAGTTGAAGAGAAAATGAATCTGAGCAATCTGCATCCTGCCAAGAAATCCCGAAAGAACCGAAAACGAGTCGGACGGGGTCCTGGTTCCGGCCACGGAAAAACAGCCGGACGCGGTACCAAAGGGCAGAAATCCATTTCCGGGTATTCCCACAAACGAGGTTTCGAGGGGGGCCAAATGCCCCTTCACCGCAGAGTTCCCAAGAGAGGCTTCACGAATATTTTTCGCGAAGAATACAGTGTTGTGAACCTGGCCCGACTGGAAAAGATAACCAAGGATGAGATCACTATCAAAGATTTGGTTGACGAGGGTATTATTAGGAAAGAAACAGAACGGGTGAAAATCTTGGGACAGGGTGAGATGGCGTCATCCAAAACGATTCATGCGCATAAGTTCTCCCAAAGCGCTCAAAAAAAGATCGAAGATGCAGGTGGTAAGGCCGTCTTGGTAGGTCGTCAATGATATTCGACAGCATAAAAAACATTTTCAGTATTCCGGACTTAAGGAAGCGGGTTATTTTCACCTTGCTTCTCTTGGCTGTGTACAGGATAGGCGCTCAGATTCCCAACCCGGGGATTAGTGCGGCCGCGCTGGCCGAATTCTGGGAGGCCCAGCGTGGGTCCATTTTCGGTTTTATCGACCTCTTCACGGGCAGAAATATGTCCCGGATGACCATATTCGCTCTGGGAATCATGCCCTATATCAGCTCGTCCATTATTCTTCAGCTACTCCAGGTGGTTTGGCCTTACCTGGAGCGCCTGTCTAAAGAAGGGGAATTGGGGCGGAAAAAGATAACACAATACACGCGATACGGGACGCTGATTATTTGTGTCATCCAATCATTCGGGATCAGTTTGCTCCTGGAATCCCTGAGGAGTCCGGGCGGAGCCCTGATCGTGCCCAATCCGGGTCTTGGTTTTAAGGCATTAACAGTGCTGACATTGACGACAGGCACGGTTTTCATCATGTGGCTGGGTGAACAGATATCTGAACGAGGAATCGGTAACGGCATCTCGCTAATCATTTTTGCGGGAATAGTCGTGGACTTTCCCCGGGCCATCCAGAGTGTTGTCGGCCAGATACGCACAGGTGATGTGGGCCCGTTGAAGTTGATTTTTCTGGTGGCCATCATGATTGCCGTTTGTGGGATCATTGTCTTTGTGGAGCGGGGGCAGCGCCGTATTCCTGTTTCCTACGCCAAAAGAGTGGTCGGCCGGAAAATATACGGTGGTCAGAGCACCCACCTCCCATTGCGGGTCAACACGGGTGGTGTCATTCCCATCATCTTTGCTGCTTCGGTGATCACCATTCCATCGACCTTAGCCCAGATGATCAAGATCCCAGTGATTCAGAATATCGCCCAGCAGTTCGGCATGGGAATGCCGCTCTATGTTCTGCTCTATATAGCGGCGATCATCTTTTTCACGTATTTTTATGTGTCGATTATTTTCAATCCTTCAGATGTGGCGGATAATCTGCGAAAATACGGGGGGTTCATTCCCGGAATAAGGCCGGGCAAGAACACCTCGGATTATATCGACGGTGTCCTCTCCAGGTTGACACTCGTGGGCTCGATTTACCTCGCAGCTGTGGCGACTTTACCGGAATTCATGATGACCGGTTTTCGCGTCCAGAATCTCCCCGTCATAGGGGCCTTTCTGGATCAAAACCTCCCTCAGTGGTTCACGCAGGGGCTGAATGTGGATTTTTACTTTGGCGGGACGTCCATTCTGATTGTTGTCGGCGTGGCCATGGATACGCTCCAGCAGGTGGAGGCGCAGTTGGTGATGCGGCATTATGACGGTTTCATGCGTCGTGGAAGGCTCAAAGGTCGGAGAGGATGAGGATTGTTCTACTCGGCGCTCCAGGCAGCGGCAAAGGGACACAGGGAAACATGATAACGGAGAAATACGGATTTCCCAGAATCTCTACCGGCGATCTGTTGCGGGAAGAGGTGGCGGAAGGGACTCCACTCGGGAAGATTGCAAAAGCGGTCATGGACCGGGGAGAACTGGTTAAAGATGAGCTCGTGCTCGAGATGGTTGACAGAAGAATTCAACAGGATGACTGCCGGCAAGGCTATGTTTTGGATGGATTTCCGCGAAACATATCTCAAGCCCAGAAACTCGAGGCTCACGACCCATCGCGGGAAGTGGTCATAGAGATTTTTCTCGAGGACGATGTCGTCATTCGCAGGCTCGGTGCGAGACGGATCTGCTCGAGCTGTGGCGCTATTTACAACATCCTTGTCAGGGTTCCGCAGCAGAAGGATGCGTGCGATGCCTGCGGGGGAACCCTCATCCAGAGAGATGATGACAAGACGGAAGTGATTGCAGAACGGCTGAGCGTCTACCACAACCAGACAGAGCCGCTTGTCGGTTACTACCGGGCCAAAGGGGTCTATCGCCGCGTCCAAGGTGATGATGCCATAGAATCTGTGTTCGAGGGCGTCTGCCGCGTATTGGATGAGGTTCTTTCAGAAGAGGAGAGTAAGGGCTGACAATGATTATTTACAAGAGCGAGGGAGAGATCTTGGCGATAAAACGCAGCTGTCAGATTGTTGCCACGATTTTGTCCGAGCTGGAGGCCCTGGTCAAGCCAGGGGTGCAGACCCGGGAATTGAATGATTTTGCGGAAGAGAGAACCAGGGATATGAACGCCATCCCCGCCTTCAAGGGATACCGTGGCTACCCTGCGTCGCTGTGCACCTCGATCAACGAGGAGATTGTTCATGGAATTCCGTCTACCCGCACTCTCCGAAATGGGGATATCATCAGTCTGGATTTCGGCGTTATAAAGGAGGGATTTTATGGGGATGCCGCCGTGACTTATCCGGTCGGCGATATCACTCCCCGGGCGGCACGGCTTGTGGCGGCGGCCAAGGAGGCCTTTAATAAAGGATTCGAGCGGATGAAAATCGGGAACAGATTGTCAGACATTTCTCATGCTGTCCAAACCTATGTGGAGGGACAAGGTTTTTCGGTTATTCGTTCCTTCGTCGGTCATGGAATCGGATTTTCGTTGCATGAAGAACCTCAAATTCCCAATTTTGGCCCGCCCGGTCGAGGCCCCAAACTCAAACCCGGCATGGCCCTGGCATTTGAACCCATGATTTCCATCGGCGATTGGGAAGTGGAAATTTTAGCTGATAATTGGACGGCTGTGACGAAAGACCGAAGTTTATCGGCACATCATGAACACACCGTTGCGCTTACTCAAGAAGGAGCGATCATACTGAGTCAGCTCAACGATGAGGACAAAGCCTCGTACGCAAAGGAGTCTCAGCATGTCTAAGGATGATGTTTTTGAAGCTGAGGGCACTGTCATAGAAACCCTTCCCAATGCGATGTTCCGCGTGGAATTATCGAACAAACACAGGATATTGGCTCATATTTCGGGCCGGATGCGCAAACACTTCATCCGCATTCTTCCTGGGGACAGGGTGCTGGTCGAGCTTTCACCCTATGATTTGACCAAAGGAAGAATCACCTATCGTTTCAAATAGAGGACAGAACCATGAAAGTCAGAGCTTCAGTGAAGAGAATGTGCCGGAATTGCCGGATCATCAAACGAAAGGGCACACTCAGAGTTATCTGCAGTAACCCCAAGCATAAACAAAAACAAGGATAAATGAGGTTAAAATGGCAAGAATAGCCGGAATCACGCTGCCATCGGAAAAGAGGGTGGAGGTTGGGTTGACCTATATCTACGGAATAGGCCGCTCAAAGGCTGTCAAAATTCTTGAGCAAGCTAAAATTGACAGGGACAAGAAAGTGAACGCTCTGACTGAGGAAGAGGTCAACAAAATCCGCCAAATCATCGAAAAGAAGGAGAAAATCGAGGGCGATCTTCGCAAAGAGATTTCTTTGGATATAAAACGTTTGATGGATATTGGCTCTTACAGAGGCATGCGTCACAAGCGGAGGCTGCCCGCGAGAGGGCAGAGGACTAAGACAAACGCTCGCACCCGAAAAGGGCCAAGAGGCCACACAATTAAGAAAAAGTAGAGGGAGTCACAGATGGCCAAGCCGCGCAGAAAAACAAAAAAGAAAAAGGTGAAAAAGGACGTCGGATTCGGAGTCGCCTACATTCAATCGACGTTCAATAACACCATTATCACGATCACTGAT
>Ga0180433_10008326_pt1 | contig 12935 bp, 16 predicted proteins | sample SS_ome_8_FD_132980 | JGI IMG/M metagenome (GOLD analysis project Ga0180433, IMG submission 132980) | Hypersaline lake sediment archaeal communities from the Salton Sea, California, USA - SS_1_D_1 metaG | ecosystem: Environmental > Aquatic > Non-marine Saline and Alkaline > Hypersaline >... | reverse complement strand
CGTGTTGCAATTGCTGGCGAACTACCTGACCGAAGAGTGGAACAGGTATGCGTCCGCAGGCCCTACCAGAAATCGACATGAGGCGATTGCGAGGTCGAGACTCCACTATCTGATACAGGAGGTGGTCACTGCCTACGGTGGGTGGGTATGGCCCTTCTTCTATCATTTCGAGTCCTCCGACCACGTGGATCACATGCTGAAGCTGGTAGAGGACTCAAATGGACGCATCCCCCTCTCGACAGGGTAGAATCGAAGTCGTATGTGGCCCTATGTTCGCGGGCAAAAGCGAGGAATTGCACCGTAGGTTGAGGCGGGCGCTGTACGCGAAGCAACACGTACTGCTCGTGACTCGGGACACCCGGCACGGCAAGGGTGTGTTTGTGACCCACGATGGGCGCGAGCTGGAGTCCCGCTATGTGGAGACGGCCGAGGACATATTCCCGCTGATCTGCGACAACTCCATCAACGTGCAGGTACTCGGCATAGACGAGGGGCAGTTCTTCGGGGATGGGCTCAAGGATGCCTGCTCGAATCTGGCGGGGCTGGGGGTCCGGGTCATCGTATCAGGGCTGGACATGGACTTTCAGGAGACGCCCTTTCAGAACATGGCGTCCCTGATGGGTGTGGCCGAGGAAGTGGACAAGCTGACGGCCATCTGTGTCGAGTGTGGTGCCAAAGCCACGCGGTCCTATCGCAAGGTGGCCTCCAAGGAGCGGGTGCTCGAGGGTGCGGGGGATGAGTACGATCCTCTCTGCCGCGCCTGCTACGTTTCGAAACAAGCCCTCTAACTTCAGGGGCCTACCTCGCGTCCAAGGGGATGTGAGGTGAGAATGGCCGCACGCCCCTACCGTCATCTGCTCGATCTGCTACGCGACGACGGGCAGTCCTTCAAGGACCGCATGGCCGACGTCGATGCGGATCAGATCGCGGACATCATCGGCCACAAGGTCGAGCGCCCACGTGGGCAGTCCTTTGCGGAGCACTACTTTACCCTGGTCGGTCGGCGCGAGGGCGACACCATCCTGTGCGACACCATGCACGGGCACACCCAGTACAACCCCCACCTCGTCGAGTTCGATTGGCAGGAGGTGTGGAACCGCCACCTCGAGCACGGTGACGTCATCGGCTGGTTCCACACGCACCCGCCCGGTGCCCACGACATGAGCCGGACCGATCGTGACACGTTCACGGGCTGGATCATGGCGCTGGGTGGCCCCCGCTACGCGGTGATCCTCTGCGACGGCGTGGTCCACGCTTGGAAGCTGACGCGAGACGGTGTGGACCTCGCGGAGCAGATGCTCGAGGCCGTCGTGCTGAGCACCGGACGCATCATCATCAAGGACCCGGAATGAGCACAGCGAAAGCCCGCTACCGCCAGAAGGAAATCGCAGACTTTTGGTCCACGCCCATCACCAACATCCTCCAGAAGGACATGGACCTCCACGAGCAGTACGTCTTGGAGTACACGGCGCTGAGCCTGCGCCTCTGGCCCATCGGGGATCGACAGTCTCGCCCTCAGACCCGTGCGTACTACACGGAGGTCCACAAGGAGCGCCTGGGGCGGCAACACCACTGTTTCACGGGGTGGTACAGGTACTGGGTCTGGTTGCACACCGAGGAACGCCCTCACCACACGGAGAAGGTCTGGCGCGTGTTCGTCAGCAACCGGAAGGGGATCAAGTTCGAGGTGGCTCGCAAGTACACCCCGAAGCAGGCTATGGAGGCATGGCACCACTATTTGCGTCGGATGGATTGTGAGGATCTCATCGGCATCACGGACAGGGAGGCCTGGGGTGACAGACTGGATGAAGGAGTTTCCGAAGGAGCTTGACGGGTATATCTGCCGTACTTGTGGAACCAAGGCTCGTGTGCGTGAGGAGCACAACCACGAGTGGTGCTGCCCCAAGTGCGGTTTCAGCACGTATTCCGTGTTTGTGGGTTTCAAGGACGTGACCGAGCTGGCCGACAACATGGGGCCGGCTGACGCATAGGGAGCAGACATGTCGCCGGAAGAGCAGAAGCAGTGGGAAGAGGGTGGGGCGTTGCTTGGGAAGCTCGCCGCCAAGGGGGTGTTCGGCACCCTGAGCAAGCGTGATGGCCGGTGGATCGTCGTGACGTGGAAGAACGGAACGGCGAGGGCCTACGGAGGCACCAACGTGACGGAAGCTGCGACCAAGGCTCTCGAAGCCCAGGGCTAAAACCCCTCTAACTTTCAGGGGTAGATATCGGTCGTAGGGAGCGGAGGCCCCTATGAGCGGACACAACAAGGCATTCCTGGGCGAAGACTACTCGAAGCTCGAGTCCGCCCGCATCTGCGTGTGCGGTGCCGGGGCACTCGGCAGCAACCTCGTCGAGGCGCTGGCACAGGAGGGCTACAAGCACCTGACGGTCATCGACTTCGACCGCATCGAGCGTCACAACGCCTACACGCAGGTCTACGGGCTGCGCGACAACGGTGGCGTGAAGGTGAACGTCCTGAAGGCCCACCTCAGCCGCAAGCTGCGCGTGACCATCGACGCCGTCCAGAAGCGCCTCGAGCCCAGCAACGCCAAGAAGCTGCTCAAGGGGCACGACATCGTCATCGACACGTTCGACAACTGGGAGAGCCGGGTCGCCGTGCGTGACGCCTGCCGCGATCTGAGTCTCCCGTGTGTCCACGGCGGCATGAGCGAGCAGGGCTACAGCGAGATCCGGTGGAACGACGAGTACGATCCGCCGCGCGTGGAGGCCGTGCAGGAGGACCTGTGCGAGTACCCGCTGGCTGGCCCGCTGGTCCACATGACGGCAGCGATGCTTCAGGCGGTGGTGACCCACTTCATCGTCACGGGTGCGCAGCTCCGTCGCAGCTTCACGCTGCGTGACCTCGCGATCCGGAACTTCTGAGGCATAGTCCTTTTGTAGCCCGTGGGACTGATGCCTCAGCTCTACGAACACCCCGCAGCCCTGCTCAAGAACCTGTCCAACATGATTCAGGATGGGTGGCAGGTCCTCGAGTTCGACTACCACCGCGAGCGGCTTATCCTGAAGCGGGAGGACGACCTCCTCAAGGCCCATGTGGTACGCGGGCGTGTGGAATGGGTGGCGCTGACGCCTCGTGAAGAAGCAGTGCTACGGGGGACCGACCGCTTCTTTGTGATATAAAGTCTTGGAAGCCCTTTAACGAATCAGCCGCCCACACCGTTATAGTGAGAGTGGTAATGAACCCTGTCGAGGAGACGTGGTGTCCAGCGACACACAATCTGATGCCGAGCAGGCCACGTTCGCTATGGCTTGCCCCCACTGCAAGAAGACCACGCAGTGTCGGGAGCTGAAAGGCGGACAAGAGGTCAAGCCAGGCGAGGTACCCAAGGCCCACCGCTACCACTGTACGGAGTGCGGCATGGGCTGGGGGATTCAAACCGGGGGGGCGTTCGATCTCAACACCTTCCGGTAGGTACACCGAGGAGGGGAGGATGAGATCATGACGCTGACGGAACGCACCCTACTACTGAACGCAAGCTACGAGCCGCTGGGGATCATCTCCTGGGAGAAGGCCATCGAGCTGCTGTTGGGCGAGAAGGTCTACGTGCTGGAGACCTACGACCGTGTGGTGCGTTCGCCGTCCATCGCGTTCAAGCTTCCCGCCGTAGTGGCCCTGAAGCGGTACATTCCGATCCGCCCGAAGGTCAAGTTCAGCCGTAAGCACGTGTACATCCGTGACGAGTTCACGTGCCAGTACTGCGGTGTGGACGCCTACGACCTACCGGGCAAGGTGAAGGACCTGACGTTCGACCACGTCAAGCCGAAGTGCCAGGGCGGCATCACGTCCTGGGAGAACATCGTGACCGCGTGCCACTGGTGCAACAGCCTGAAGGCTGGCCGCACCCCGAAGGAAGCGGGCATGAAGCTCCTGCGTGAGCCGTTCGAGCCGAAGGTGCTCTCGATGGTCAGCATCCCGCTAGGGGGCCGTCCGTCCACGCCGGACGAGTGGCGCAGCTACCTGTACTGGGAGACCGAACTCGAGGAGTAGGCCCCCGCCGCCAGAAACTTTCGCAGATTCTGGCGGCGGCGTTTCTCCCCAAATCTAGGTTTTGAGTCAAACTCTGCCTATGATAAAAGGGCGGTCTGAACCCCGTTTCAAGTTTTCCTCTTTGTCCGGCTTTGGCGTGTATCAAGCGACATGCTGGACGAAGTCACCGGGCACGACACTGCACTGGCCCTCTTGAGGTCCCACAGGACCGAGGCCCATTCATCCTACATTTTCCACGGACCTGACGGCGTGGGCAAGCGGTACGCAGCCATCCATTTCTTCGAAGAGCTGTGTGCTGCCAGCGGTATCACCGCCGAGCGCCATGCCAAGCTGCGCGCTCTCATCGACAAGAACGAGCACCAAGACCTGCACCTGATGGAGCCCAAGGGGCAGTCCTACGGGCTGGAGCAGATCCAGAACATGATTGCCGATTCCATGGTCCACCCCCAGGAATCAGGCACTCCCTACAAGATGTACGTGCTCGACAACGCCGGGGCCATGACTGCCAACGCTGCCAATGCCTTGCTGAAGGTGTTGGAAGACGGTCCCCCACGATCCACCTTTGTTTTCGTCGTGGAGGACATCCAGACCATCATCGACACCATCCGGTCCCGGTCCATACCTGTGCGGTTTTCAACGCTGGATCCGGCGACCGTGTTGGGGGTGTTGGGGCGGTTTGGAAGCGATGAGGAAAAAGCCAAGCTGTGCGCAAATCTCAGCGGGGGCTCGATTGGCAGGGGTCTCGAGTTCTTCCGTGGTGGCGATCTCGGCCATAGGGACACAGCCCTAGATTTGCTCTCCACCCTCCGCAGGCGTCCCTACCACCAGGTCCTCGACATCGTCGAGAAAGCCGAAAAGCCTAGATTACTAATGTATTTATTGCGGCATCTACTTGCGGATGTGGCCCGTTTGGGTGCGGGCCTCGACGACAGCCTCGCGAACTTCGACAAGGTGAGCGAGCTGAGAGACATACAGACAAACCTAGGAGTGGGCACGGTGGCCCTAGCTATTGAGGAACTGAACGGCTTGTATGCGAGAAGCCCTTTGATCAAGGCCACTTTTCCTACCCACCTCAAGTGCTCGATGTTGAAGATCAGGCGAGCGGTCCGTGCAGAAAGTCATCGCTAGGATCAAGAAGAAGAATCCACCCCCGGTGGTGTTCATAAAGGGCGATGAACCTTTCTTCAGGGACCGGCTGCTTCAGGATGCCCGCAGCCATTTCAGAAGCCGAGGATATGAAATGGAGGACTTGGACGGGTTCAGCACGTCCGAGTCCGAGATCGTGGACACTCTGGACTCCGTGAGCCTCTTCGGGGCCAAGAAGTTCGTCGTGATCCGAAACACGGACAAGCTGAAAGGTAAGAAGAAAGCCCTGTGTGCCTACGTCGCAGACCCATCCGATTCTGTCGTGGCGATGTTTGTGGGCAAGGGTGCCGTGGCAACGCCGTTGGGCAAGGCCCTCGAAGGAGGCGCACTGACGTATGAGTCAAAGCGTCTCAGCCCCTACAAGGGCGACATCGAGAAGTGGCTGGAGCAAGAGGCGGCGGCATCCGGCAAGGGCTTGACAACCGACCTGGCGCGTGTCATCCACAACGCGGTTGGTGACGACCTCCATGCCTTGTCCCGTGCGCTCAAGAAGGTGGTGATGCACTGTGATGGGAAGCTCATCAGCATGGGCGACCTCCGTGCCGTACTCCTGAAGACAGCCGGTAGCCAAGTATTTGAACTGACAAACGCCGTGGGAGCACGCGACCAGCGCAAGGCCCTGCACATCCTCGACAGCTTTTACCGCACCGAGGACGAGCCAGCGTTGCTGCTGTGCGCGGCACTACTGAACCACACCGAGAGAATGATACGGGCCAAGAGCCTGCTCGAGTACGGCCTGGACGCTGGTGACGCTGCCCGCGTTCTGGAGATGCACCCCTACCTGTTCAAGACCAAGCTGGTTCCCCAAATCAAGGAATACAAGCTGGACGAGCTGGTCGACATGATGGAACACCTCTGCGAGGTAGACATCACGGTGAAGGGTAGTGCGTTGAATCGCCGGGTTGTACTAGAGGAGTTTCTGGTCCGGTTCCTCAAGTAGGAGCTGATAATGAGCGAGGTAGCCACTGTATCCTCGATCTCCGTAGCGATGCCCGATGTCGATATCACGTCGGTCGACACCCCCAAAGGCCGCAACGGAAAGAACGGTACGAAGGTACTAGACAAGCCCACCACCTACACGCAAGAAGACGCACTGGAAGCCACCACCGATTACTTCGGCGGCGATGACCTCGCCGCATCCTCCGTGGTGACGAAGTACCTCCTGAAGGATACGGACCGGAACCTGCTCGAACGGACCCCCGCGCAGATGCACGACAGGATCGCGCGGGAGTTCGCACGGATGGAAGCCAAGTTTGGGGGTGATCGTGCCCTCACCTACGACGAGATCATGTCCAGCATCGGACACTTCGCTGAGATCATCCCGGCTGGCTCCCCCATGTACGGGGTCGGGAACGAGCACGCGGTAGTCAGCCTGTCGAACTGTGTCATCGTGAGCAGCCCCGAAGACGACATCAGCTCGATCGTGAACCAGGGCAAGGACCTCGCCAACCTGTTCAAGCGCCGCTGCGGCGTGGGGATCGACATCAGCACCCTCCGCCCCGAGGGGAGCCTGGTGAGCAACAGCGCCGGCACCACTACGGGTGCATGGAGCTTCGCGGACTTCTACAGCTACGTCTGCCGCATGATCGGTCAGAACGGGCGGCGTGGCGCACTGATGATCTCGATGGACGTGCGGCACCCGGACATCGAAAACTTCATCACCATGAAGCAGAACCTCGCCAAGGTGACCGGCGCGAACGTCAGCGTGAAGATCCGCGACGACTTCATGGAGGCGGTGGAAGCCGATGGGGACTACGAGCTGCGGTGGCCCGTCGACAGCGACCCAATCTCGAACCTGTCGGCCCCCTCCGTGCGGCGCACCATCAAGGCGAAGGAGCTCTGGGACAAGATCGTCGAATCTGCCACCAAGACCGCCGAGCCTGGGCTGCTCATGTGGGACAACATCCTGAACGAGCTGCCCGCCCAGTGCTACGCCGACGACGGCTTCGAGACGGTCACTACCAACCCGTGTGGCGAGATCCCCCTCAGCCCCTACGACTCCTGCCGCCTGATCGCCCTCAACCTCACCGCCTTCGTCTGCAACCCCTACACCCCCGATGCCTACTTCGACTTCGAGGCCTTCGGGGTGGCTGTCAGCAAGGCGATGCGCATGAGCGACGATCTGGTCGAACTGGAATCGGAGAAGCTGCGCCGGATCCTCGACAAGGTCGACACCGAAGACGAAACGGTGCTCTGGACCAAGATGCTCAACGCCTGCCTGACCGGGCGGCGTACCGGGCTGGGCACGCTGGGCCTGGGCGACACCTTTGTGGGGCTGGGCCTGACCTACGCCTCCCCCGAGTCCATCGAGATGGCCGACCGCATCTACGGCACCCTGAAGGAATGTGCCTATGCCGAGAGCGTCCGGCTGGCCCAGGAGCGCGGCCCCTTCGCTGTGTGGGATTGGGAAAAGGAAAAGGACAACCCCTACATCCAGCGGCTACCCGAGCATGTGCTGACCGATATGAGGCAGCATGGGCGCAGGAACATCAGCCTGCTCACCAACGCCCCTACGGGCACGTCCTCGATCTGTGCGCAGACCTCGAGCGGGATCGAGCCCATCTTCAAGATCAAGTACACTCGCAAGTTCAAGCTGGTCGGCATGGACATTCAGCGGGTCGACTACGTGGACGAGATGGGCGACAAGTGGCAGGAGTTCGACGTACTCCACCACTCCGTGAAGCAGTACATGGACCTGCACGGTGACTGCGAGGTAGAGGAGCTGCCTGATTATTTCGTCGACGCGGAGCAAATCGACTGGGTGGGTCGCGTGGACATGCAGGCCACCATCCAGCAGCACATCGACCACTCGATCAGCTCGACCATCAACCTGCCCGCCGACACCGACCCCGAGGTGGTGGATACGCTGTACCGCCGCGCATGGAAGCGGGGCCTCAAGGGTGTGACGGTCTACGTCGACGGCTCCCGTGATGGTGTGCTGGTGAGCCGCAAGAAGCCGAAGGTGCAGGACGGGACGCGCATCGTCTACATGGACGCCCCCAAGCGCCCGCTCGAGCTGCACTGCGAGATCCACCGTGCCACGGTGAAGGGCGAGGGCTGGATCATCCTGGTCGGCCTGCTACGGGGCAAGCCCTACGAGGTCTTCGGTGGGAAGGCCGAGTACGTGGACATCCCCGACAAGTACAAGACCGGCACGCTCATCAAGAACCCGCGCAAGACCGTCAACGCCCGCTACGACCTGAAGTTTGGCGAGGAGGGTGCGGAGACCACGCTCAAGAACGTCATCAAGTGGTTTGAAAACCAGCACCATGCCATGTTGACGCGGTTTGTCAGCATGAGTCTGCGACATGGGGTCCCGACGCAGTACGTGGTGGAGCAGCTCCAGAAGAACATGAACGACGACCTCTGGAGCTTCAGCAAGGTGCTGGCGCGCGTGCTCAAGAAGCACATCCCCGATGGGACCGTGCGAGACAAGATCTGTCCCGAGTGCAAGACGTCGGGACTGGTGTATCAGGAGGGGTGCCTGGCGTGCAAGAACTGCGGCCATTCAAAGTGCGGGTGAGGACCGATCTAACCGTGAAGAAGACACCCGGTCCGGTTGGGATGAATGCACCCTGCTATGCGTGTGTGCATTCGACGATTGGCCCGTACCCGCGCCGTAATTGCGCCAGGGGGCACTACATAGATGCCACCTTTAGGAGATGGGACATAGATAGACAGGTGACTATCGGCTGGGATTGTGAAGACCTACGCACAAACCTGTATTGACTCGGGGGAAGCAGAGATGCTGGTCAAGTTCAAGAAGCTACGTGATGGTGCCGTATTGCCGGAGAGCAAGTCGGATCTAGCTGCTGGTCTGGACCTGTTCATCCCTTCGGGCACTCAAGTCAGGTTCATGGATCCCGGAGAAACCCGGAATGTCCCCTTGGGTTTTGCTGTCGAGATACCCCCCGGCTTTGTGGGGCTTATGTCACCCCGGTCGGAGTGGTTCAAGAAAGGCTGGCATGTCAAGGGCTGTGTCTCCCCTGAATACCGGGGCGAGGTTTACCTTATGATCCAGGCACCCATCAAGACATCCCCCATCCCCGCGTTAAAACCGGGGGACTGCCCCGCGCAGATGATCATCACGCGCGTAGAGCACGTGACGACTGAGTGGGTTGAGGGACTTTCGGAGACGTAGATCAGGATAGACACACATGCCACATATACGACTCATACAAGACCCGCTCTATCTCCATCGCCAGACCGTAGTGCCCGTGCCGGAGCACCAGGTCCCGTCGCTGGTCCAGTACATCAAGGCGATGGTCATTCTCTGTCGCAAACACCGCTTGGGTAGCATGTGCGCCCCGGAAGCCGGCCTGAACTACGACTTCTTCGTCGCGGAGAATCCCAACCCCCGAGATCCGGACTACGATGTCTGTTTCTCCCCCCGCTACACCCCCATTAGGTCGGAGGGGCAGTTCACCGTCGAGGAGCGGGGCGTGGATGGTGGGCTGTACTTGGTGGACCGTTGGGCGCGGATCAAGATGGACTGGCTCTACCACAACGGGCAGCAGTACGAGCAGAAGTCCGGGGAGTTCGAGGGCGAGGTAGCCTACATGGCCCAACGCCAGTGCGACCGCCTCCAGGGCATCTACTTGGGGCTGAGCGATGACGACGTGGAAGTGGTAGCGGGCACCCAGTGAAGTTCGTCGAGCCATGCGCCGGCATGGCCGCCGTGTCGCTGCGGCTGTTGCTGGGCAACCACAGCAAGCCGCCGGTCCCGCGCCGAGGATCGAAGCAGGGCTACGCGAACGCCATCCTGTCCGTGATGGGACTGTACCCTGCGTGTGGCTGTGATCGATTGATTCTCAACGACCCCGACGAGAACGTGTACCGGCTATGGCGCGTGCTGACGACACCCGGTGGGTGTCAACGTGTGGTCGATGTATTGGAATCGTGGAAAGGTATAGAAGAACGCGAGTTATGGAACAGCTTACAAGATTCGGTGGGGGATGATGCCTGGCGGGTAGCTCGGTGGATGTGGTGCTACAAGGTGGCGTGGCCTATCGGGTCACAGAACTTCCGGGGTGAGTTCCGATCGCTGCACCCGAGTGCTGTACGCCACCTGGGGCCTACCACCGTCCGGAAGTACCTCGAGCGGTATGGGGCTGACGAAGAAGGGCGGCCCAAGTCCCCCGAGTGGACACGGGACATCGTGATCCGTAGACTACGCCCCCTGGTGGGGCTGGCCGACCTGGGCATTGAGGTGTCGTGTGTATCCGCCACGGACCTAGAACCGGAGCCTGGCTGTGTGGTGTATTTCGACCCGCCGTATCAGGGCACGGACGGCTACGACATGGTGTTCAGCCGGGACGCGCTGCTGGCCACTGCACAGGCGTGGGCCGATGCTGGGTCCGTGGTGTGCATATCGGAGCAGGAGCCGATACAGATACCGGGGTGGCAGCATGTCGACATCACCCATGAACGCAAGACGCGCCAGAGCAGGTCCCTGTCCAAGTCTGTTTCTGAGTGGCTGACGGTCAGCATCGAACCATACTGGGACCCCAAGGAAGAGGTACTACCCTTCTTCGTTTAGGCTTTCGGAACCCTGCGGTTGTTCAAGGATGTGCCATGCCGTTCATCGCTACCAACGCTGTCGGAACCATCGTCGAGGGCCGATTGGCTCTAAAGAATGGGGTGCTGACATTCGTTCAAGACGAGGACGGACCCGCATTGAACCTGAACGAGGTACTACAGCGATGGGCAGGCAAAAAGGTAAGGCTAAACGTGGTGGATCTCGACACCCTCGCCGCCCTCGTAGACGCCGGAATGACCCCCGGAAACGAGCAAAGGTTCCTCGAAGCCCTGAGCGACGAACAGGTGGACGACCTCCTAGGGGGAGACGACAAGTGAGCAAGGACGACAACGAGTACACCGACCTGTTTGCCGCCTTCGGGGAGCAGGAGGACGACGACCGCGTCAAGGAACTGATGCGGCTGATCCGCTACCACCGCAACCTGTACTACAACGACCCCGACAACACCGAGATCAGCGACGACGAGTTCGACGCCTACGTCGACGAGCTGCGGGATCTGGACGACCAGAACGAGGTGCTGTACGAGGTCGGTGCCCCCGTGGACGACGACAGCGCCTTCGAAAAGGGCACCCACAACATCGCCATGACCAGCCTCGACAAGGTCAACACCTACGAGGAGATGAAGCGGTGGGTGAAGGCCCGGTACGTGACGTGGCTGTGCGTGCAGGAGAAGCTGGACGGCTTCAGCATCAGCGCGGACTACGAAAACGGCGTGCTCAAGCGCGTGCTGACCCGTGGCAAGGGGGCCGAGGGCGAGGACATCACCCGCAACGCCGTGCGGATGAAGGGCATCAAGCGCCGCCTTCCGACGAACTTCACGGGTAGCCTCCGGGGCGAGGTGCTGTTTGTCACCAAGCAGTTCGACGCCTACAACGAGAAGGCCGCCAAGACGAAGGGCTGGCGCGTGTACCAGAACATGCGCAACGGCGCTGCCGGACTGGCCCGTCGCCGTACCGAGGGTGGACAGGAATACCTGCTGGCCCTGTTCTACGAAATCGAAGGCTCGATGGACTTCAGGAGCCACTTCGAGAAGATGAACTACATGCGCAAGCGCCTGGGGCTGTGGACCCCGTGGTTTGCCCGTGTGCAGCTCGACGGGCTGGCCAGGGTCTACAAGGAGTATGGCGACGCCAAGCGCGACCGGCTCCCCTACGAGATCGACGGCCTCGTGATCAAGGTGGACTCCGCCGACGAGTGCGAGACCGTGGAGGACACCCTCCAGAAGAGCAACCGCGCTACCGCCAACCCGAAGAGCCAGGTCGCGTGGAAGTTCGAAGCCGAGACCCGCGTGACCAAGGTGGTGCGGGTGGCGGCAGACTTCGGGCTGGGTGGGCGCGTGACCCCCGTGGCCGAGGTGGAGCCGGTGAAGATTGGCGGCGTGACCGTGACGCGCGCCAGCCTCCACAACTGGGACATGGTGGCAGACCTGAACATCCGCGAGGGTGGCAAGGTGCTGCTGAAGCGGGCGAACGACGTGATCCCCCAGGTGGTGCGGATGCTAGACGACCAGGGCACCGACGCCACGCCCCCGACCGCGTGCCCCAAGTGCGGTGGCGACCTGACCGTGAACGGCAAGTTCCTCGAATGCCAGAACGACGACTGCCCCGGCGTGATCGCTGGCAAAGTGCGTAACTGGATCAAGAAGCTCGACATCAAGCACGTGGGCATGACCGACGTGGTCGAGCCCCTGGTGGCGGTCCACATGCTGCGCAACATCGCGGACCTGTACGAGCTGACCGTGATGGACATCGAAGCGGCGAGCAGCGCCGGGATCGCCAAGCGGGCCTACAAGAACCTCCACGACAAGAAGACCATCGCCCTCCACATGCTGCTAGGCTCCATCGGCATCCCCGGCTTCGGGCGCAGCCTCGCAAAGGTGGTGGTGAAGGGCGGCTTCGACACTCTGGACAAGGTGCTGGCCGCCTCCATCAAGGACCTCGCTGCGCTGCCCAGCTTCGGTACAGGGCGCGCGACAGCCGTGTGGAACGGGCTGAGGGCCAACGAGGACATGCTGCGCAAGCTCAGCACCCTCCTCATCGTGCAAGGCCCCCAGGCGGCCAAGGGCGGCGTGCTCAGTGGCATGTGCTTCTGCATCACCGGCTCGCTGAGCTCACCCAAGAAGGTGTTTCAGCGGATGATCGAAGACGCGGGCGGCGAGTACGAGAAGAGCCTCAAGAGCAGCGTGACCCACCTGATCGCGGCGGACCCGGATGGCAACAGCGGCAAGCTCCAGAAGGCCCG
>Ga0180433_10008325_pt1 | contig 12936 bp, 9 predicted proteins | sample SS_ome_8_FD_132980 | JGI IMG/M metagenome (GOLD analysis project Ga0180433, IMG submission 132980) | Hypersaline lake sediment archaeal communities from the Salton Sea, California, USA - SS_1_D_1 metaG | ecosystem: Environmental > Aquatic > Non-marine Saline and Alkaline > Hypersaline > Sediment... | reverse complement strand
TTCGTGAAAGGAGTCTTCAAGCGTTGACCGTCACATGACTTCGTGCTACGATGACAACGGGGTGGCAGGTGACATCGGTTGGCGCATAGCGAGCGCTCGGTGTTCGTCGGTGGTATCTTCCCTCTGCCCGTTCAGCGCTCGCCTGCAGCGTGTAGGGCGTATCCTCGACCGGCTAACCCGTAGAGCATCGCACAGAAGGCGGTTGTATGGGCGAAAAGCCTATCTCGCGAAAAAGTCTAAAGGCAGGTAGTGGCCGTTGTTCTTGAAAGGAGACAGAATAATGAATCGGTTCGTGTGCTGGTCCGCTTTACTTGTTGTGTCGGTGATGACAATACTGGCGGTGCAAGCGCCGTCGGCGAGGGCGGAGACGGAAGCCAAGCTGACGGGGAAAGTGTTGGCGCGTGTCATCCCGTTCCCGAAAGAGGCGCGTATCGCCCGCGTGCACACCGCAGCGTCATCCGAGGTCGCTATTGCCGTACCGAGCGGCAGCAGCCCGTTGCCTAGCACCATCTGTGAGGTGATGGCCCCAATCGGTGAAGGGACGGCGACACAGTTCACCATTCAGTTCGCATTGTCCAAGAATGCCGGCGGGATCTGCCCGAAGAAGCTCCTCGATAGGTTGGAAACGCTCCCCAATGCAGATCAGGCGTACGCGATCGTCCCGACGTACGATAACAAGAAATCATTTACCGGTCTCGGGGTCGTGGCGCATACCGAACTCGGGCTGCTCTACGGTGCGCGCACGCTCAACCAGATGATGAATTTCGCAGCTGTGAAAGGTGCTGGCGCGGATATCGCTATTCCCGAGCTCACTCTTATGGATTGGCCGGATATGCCCGAGCGGGGCATGTGGGGCAGCGTTGGAAAAGACGATCTCGCCTGGCTTGCGGAGCGGAAGCTCAATATCGTGGACCATGCCGCGCAGGTTTCGTACGACGCAGAGAAAGGGCGGGGCGTCGCCACCGTTGACCCGGAAATGCTCGCGGAAGCCGCCCGGGTCGGGATTAAGATCGTCCCGATAATCTACCACCTCGAGCTGATATATGAACGGTCGGGCGTCGCTGAGAAACGGCCGGACCTTGCAGCGACCGACGGTCGCCCTACGACGCCGTCACCACGCGCCGGCAGACGTATATTCTGCTTCTCCAAACCGGGCACCATAAAGATCCTCGGCGATTGGTTTGAGGATCTCGTGCAAATCCCCGGCGTGACGGATATCATTGTATGGCTGTCGGAGGACGAATGGCGCTGTTCCTGCGACGACTGCCGCGACAAAGAACCATACCTGCTCGAAGTGGCCGCGCTCGTGAAGGCTTTCGAGCGGGCCAAAGCAGTCAACCCTGAATCCTCTCTCCGAATCCTGCTCACCCAAGGAAGCTACCATGTCAATGACATGATCCTGGCGGCGGTGCCCGAGGACGTGAAGGTGGTCTATTACGACGGCGGGCGGACGTATGATTCGTCGCATAAACCGATGATATACCCGTTGCTGGAAGCCTATGCAGCGTCAGGACGGTGGCTGGGCGTGTACCCGCAGGTCACGAATGCCTGGCGGACTGTAACGCCGTGGACCGCACCCCAGTTCATCCGCTACCGAATGAACGAGTTTGTCACCAAAGGTCTCCACAACGTCATCATGTACGCGGTACCGAAACCGCAATGGCATCAGTACAACATCACTGCCGGCGCAGAATGGACGTGGAACAGCAGAGGTCGGGACGAAGCGGAGTTCTCGCGTGCATGGGCCACCTCCAGAGGTATGGCAGACCCGGACCTTTTCGCCAAGTGGGCCACGCTTGTAGGGCCGATAGGGTGGGATCTCGCGGGTAGCCGTCTCGCGATGCGGCTTATCTACTACTTCGAAGTTGGAGCGCCTCGTGAGGGATTCCAGCCGGCTCGGTACGGAGAGATGTTCCTCGAGGAAATTTACTCTGAAGAACATCTCAACGCGCTCATCGGTCAGGCGGACAATGCGCTCGCTCTCGCGCTCGAACTCGAGGACGAGCTTGCCGTTTCCGAGACGCGCATCCACCAAGCGTTCCTCATCCTTGGCCGGGCGCTTCAGGTGTTGTCGGAAGCGCCGGAAAGTCCTGAGGGTCTGTCGTCCGGTCAGCTCGAACGGTGCCGGGTGGCGTTCGACGATATTGACGCTGCGGCGCAGGCGCTCGAGGTGGAACATTTCCGGTGGGCGGAACTCGTAGATCCCCGCGAACGACCTTCCCGGCTGATGGACACGGTTGCGGTCGGCTATCGCAGCGTGGCACGTGCCGCCGACGTGATGGATCAGCTCGGCATACGAGACCCCATGCCGGCGTACCATCCGATGAAGATAGGCTCGTGGTCGCCCGATGATTTCGCTGGCGGACCTGAATGCGTCCTGTCGCTCGATATGGACAAAGTCTGGGCCGGTGCCGGTCCGTATGTGCTGTATTTCATGTACAACCACCGGCGAGGCACGTCCGGCGTGCGTATCAGGGATATCGTGCTCGCCGGCGTCCAACCGGACGGCACCGAGACGGAGCTTAAGAGAGTATCGTTCAATCGCGACGTGCACCCCTGGCACCAGTGGGAGGAAGCTAGGTTCGATTTCCCAGAAATAGCGCCCCATACCACACCGCGTATCCGTGTGACATTGCAAATCCGGAGCGAAGCGCCGGAAACCGCCCGCAAGAGTTACGGCACGGTGCGCCTCCGCAAGGGACTGGACGGGACACCGTAAAACCTCAGTTCTGTCGGCAGAACCTTTTCTTGCTGTCCTCCCCTCAAGGCGAGGATCCGTCTTGAAGACCGTTCGCTGCGCGCCAGCGGGGCGTCTGCGGCCGAGCGGGAGCTCGGCCCACCCGCATCTCGAGCGAACACCGGGTTCGACCCTACAATTTGGCATGAACCTATCCGCGTCCAATTCTGTCTGGTCGGACGGACATTCCTGTCTGTCAACGGGTACGAGTCGCGCCCTTAGACCAGCGCGCGGGATTACGCCCGTTATGGCAGCGAAGCCCCGGAGGGGCGCCGGAATATAGCCCGGGGCGATGCGCAGCGAGCCCTGGGGCACGGCCCCCGCCAGATGAGGAGCCCCCGACGGGGCCGACAGAAACGAATTTGCACCAGGCATCTTGCGTTCTATTTCCCACCACCATATAATGTGCCGGAGTCGGGGCATCATCGAGTAGCGCAGCACAGAGCATACTTTGAACCCATAGAACCGAGCAGGCGCAATTGCCGCAAACAGAAAGAGATTCTCACGCCTCCTGGACGGAGAAGATAGGGTTCGCTTCGGGCGCGTTCGGCCTGGAACTCTGCACGATGCTTCTCCTTGTCCACCTGGTTTTCTTTTATTCCGACGTGGTTGGTGTGGCCGCCGGGCTGGTAGGTCTAGCGGCGCTCGTGTCAAATAGCTGGGACGCGGTGAGCGACCCGCTCATGGGCGTGCTGTCGGACAGGACGCGGTCCCGCTTTGGTCGGCGCCGGATATACCTGCTCGTTGGTGCTCTCCCGCTTGGTCTCTGCGTATACCTCCTGTGGTCGCCTCCCGGCGGACTGACGGAGCAAATGTTATTCTGGTACGCACTGGGCGTGCTCTTCCTGCTGTTCACCTTCCTGACCGTCTCCTCGGTCCCGCACATGGCACTCGGCACGGAACTGAGCTACGATCCGCACCAACGTGCGCAGATATATGGTGCACGCTATATCGCCGGGAACAGCGGCGCGCTTGCCGGGGCGACGCTCCCATTCCTCTATCTCGAGCACGCCGGGAGCGCTCGCGGCGGATATGGCATCATAGGGGCTGTAACGAGCGTCGTGGTCGTCTTGCTGCTGATAGTATCGTTTCTCACAACGCGGGAGAAGACCTTACGCAGTCTGACGCCGAGAGGCGATGCGGGCCCGGTTCAGAACATTGCCCTGGTGAAGGATTACTACCGCGACCTGATAGGTACGCTCCGGAACCGTCCGTTCTGGTACCTGCTTGCCGCTGCGATTGCGGTCGAGACCGGCACCGGCATTAGCTACACCTTGATGAACTTCGTCGCCAGGTATTGGCTGTACATGGAGGAGTATCGTCCCGTACTATTCTTCGTGTTCATGGTGATGGCGATGCTCAGCGTGCCTGCGTGGGTGGCTTTGTCGAAGAGGATGGGGAAAAAGTTCGTCTACATCGTATCGCAGTTGGTGATCAGCGCAGTGCTGTTTCTCGTTGTCTTCCTGGAACCGGGGAAGGTAGTGAGGGCGATCTCACTCATGGCGATCGGCGGCTGGGGGATAGGCGGCTACGCTCTGCTGCCGGCTCTCATAGCGGATCTTGTCGATCTCGACGAGTACCAACGGGGTGTCCGCAGAGAAGGCTCATTCTTCGGATTGTACATGCTCTGCCGCAAAGGTGCGATGGCGCTCGGAATATTTATCGCCAGCAAGGGTCTGGATCTCATAGGGTATGTGCCGGGGATGACGGACCCCGAGCGGATTGTGCCGGGATTGCGTTTTTTGTTCGGGCCCATGACCGCTATAATCACGCTGTTAGGCGCGCTGATTTTCCTGAGATTCCCGTTCACGAAGGCCCGGCACGAGGAGATACAGACCGCGCTCAGGCAACGCGACCCAGCAATTGCCGTCGAGAACGATTCCTGATATGATGACGCTGACAGTTTGTCCGAAGCAACTAAGGTTGCGCTACAGTTGAACCGATCGACATGGGGGGGGGTAATCGCGATATGAAAGCAGCGGTGGTGCTCGACGCGTGTTGCATGGAAGTCCAGGACCTTCCCACGCCGACCATCCGGGACGACGAACTGCTTCTCAAGGTTTGTTACTGCGGCATCTGCGGGTCAGACCTGCATCTCTATAAATACTGCCTCTTCAACCCGCCAGCAGTGCTGGGTCACGAGTGTGCCGCGGAGATCGTCGAGGTCGGGAAGAAGGTCGCCGGTTGGAACGTCGGCGACAAAGTGCTGGCACACGGTGGTGCGGCATGCGGCGTATGCGCCGACTGCGTATCGGGCGCGTCGCATCTGTGCCTGGACGCCGGCCACATGGGTCTGGGAAGACGCCCCGGCGCATATGCCGAGTACCTCCGTGCCGCTCCGCAAATGCTCATACCGCTTCCTGCCGATGCGAATCTCAAGGTTGCGACGCTTGCCGAACCGCTCTCAAACGCTTACCGCGCCGCGATCCGCGCCGATGTGACGCCGCGCGACAGCGCCCTGGTGCTCGGTGCCGGACCGCTCGGTCTTTCCGTGGTAGTGTGCCTGAGAAAGCTCGGCGTTGACACCATCGTCGTCTCCGAACCCAACCCTGTGCGTGCGGCAGCGGCAGCTCGTGCCGGCGCGACCATCGTGGTGAATCCGCACGAGCAGAATCTCAGGGAAGTAATCGAGAACCTGCCGGGCGGCGCGCCGACGGTGGTGTTCGAGATTGTCGGCAGGCGTGAGGTGATCGAAGAGGCATTCGCGTTGACGCCTGCCAACGGTCGGACGGTTCTTCTCGGGATTTGCATGGAATCGGTCCAGATCGTGCCGGTACGGTGGGTGGTGGAGGAGGTCAGCGTAATAGGAAGCATCGGGTGTGACAATGAACAGTTCAAAGAGTGCGCGGACTGGATCGTGCACGGTGAGGTGGACGTCGAACCGCTGATCAGCCACGTGATCGGCATCGAAGAAGTTCCTGCGATGTTCGAACGGCTCTTCCATCCGACGGACGAGCTGAAAGTGCTGGTCGGATTCTGAAAGGAGAAGGGAAAAGATGGCGAAGGTGAACGGTGGCGAGATCTTGTTACGTTGTCTGTCGCGTGAAGGCGTACGAATTATTTTCGCGCTGCCCGACGCGTCTTACAACCCGGTACTAGCGAAGATTCGGGAATACAATATCCGTCTGGTTCCGAGCAGGCACGAGTCGGCCGGCGGACACATGGCGGACGCGTGGTCGCGGGTAACCGGCGAGCCGGGCGTCTGTATGGCAGGCATGGGACCTGGTGCCGCAAACCTCTTGCCGGCGCTCATCTGTGCCCGTGCAGAGGGGAGTCCTGTCATTGCTATAACGAGTGCGCGTATGCTAGCGGTCTCCTACCCGGACAGACATGGCGCGTTCCAGTGTTGCAACCAGTCCGAACTGTTCCATGCGGCAACGAAATGGAACGCCACCATCACCCACGCGAAACGGTTGCCCGAGTTGGTAGAGAGAGCATTTCGCGCGGCGACCTCCGGCAGGCCCGGACCGGTGCACCTGGACATACCGTCGGACGTCTTTGTCCAGGAGATCGACGAGAGCGAGGTGGAACTCATCGATCCGGAACAGTACCGGTGCTGCAGTTGGGGGTGCGACCAGGGATGCATCACGGAGGCCGCAGCGATGCTGCTCAGCGCGTCAAGCCCGGTTATCCATCCCGGGGTAGGTGTGCTCCGGTCAGGTGCATGGGATCAGGTGGCTGCGCTCGCTCATCACCTGTCGATCCCCGTGGTTCCTTCAGTTGGAGCGCGCGGCATCATGGCTGAGGACGACCCGCTCTTCTTCCACCCGCTGAGTCCGGCTGCGTTTGACCTGCGGGTGAACTCCGACCTGGTCGTGGCAATTGGTACGCAACTGGCTGAAACCGATTTCTGGGGCAAACCGCCGATGTGGGGCGATCCCAGCACGCAGAAGCTTATCCATATTGATCAATCGTCTGAAATCCTGGGTGCGAACAGACCGTTCGACCTCGCGCTGCTCGGTGATGCCAAGGTCGTCCTCTCGGCCCTCCTGAAGAAGGTGCAAGATCAGACCGCAGAACGTCACGCCGAAGAGCGTCTCGCGAATATGCGCGAAATGGAAAAGAGGTGGAGCGAAGAGCTGATCCAGCTCGAATCTTCCACGAGCAGCACGGTACATCCCGCCCGAATGGTCTCCGAGGTGCGGAAGTTCTTCCCGCGGAAGAGCATCTTCGTCATGGACGGCGGGAACACGAGCCTCTGGAGTTACAACTATTACACCATTTACCAACCGCGCGGGTTCCTGTGGACGTCGAAGTTCGGCCATCTTGGTTCGGGACTGCCCTACGCGATTGCCGCCAAACTTGCTCTGCCGGATATGCCGGTATGTCTCATAACCGGCGACGGCGCGTTCGGGTTCAACCTTCCAGAACTCGAGACCGCGCGACGTGAGAACGCCCCGGTCGTCGTGGTGGTGAACTGTGACAGCAGATGGTCAATGGAACTGCCGGGACAGCTTGCCGAGTTTCCCGACCGGATCATAGGTATCGAGCACCATCCGGTTCGATATGATCGGGTGGCGATCGGGCTCGGGTGCCACGGTGAGTTCGTGGACGCGCCCGACCAGATCGCTCTTGCTCTCGAACGAGCAACAGCGTCCGGTCTGCCTGCGGTCATCCACGTGGCTGGTGATCGTGACGCCAATGTGACACCGCCCGGGCTGGAAACCTTCGCGGCCATTTTCAGTGCTGCACCCTAGCATGCCGGGCGGGCCGAGTCATGCGCCAGGTGCTGACTGGCTGCTCTGCGCACCCCTTCTTCGTATGAAACGGCCGGTACGTAGCCGAGCTCCTCGGCTGCACGCGAATCGTCGAAGAGACGCTGCTGGCCGAGCATCACGGCGCTGAACCGGGTTATAGGAGGCGGGTTCTTTGCTCCGGCGGCGCGCCAGAGCGTCTCGAGACACACCCCCGCCGGCACGATTGCAGTAAGGGGTACGGACACTCGCGGACGTGGTGCACCGATCGCGTCCGCAACGAGATAGACGAATTCGCGCTGCGTGATGATCCCGTCGCGTGTGAGATTGTAGGCACGTCCGACGGCTTCTTCCTTCTGTGCCGCAATGATAGCACCGTCCGCAACGTTACCGGCATAGGTCAGGTCGAGCGTGTTGCCACCCCCGTTGAGGAGGATAAACATCCGGGACCGCAGCATCCGTAACAGGCGCGGAAAACCGAGCCGATCGTAGGGTCCATACATCCATCCGGGCCGAATCACCGTGAGCGGGATCTTACCCTGTCGGTAGTACTCCCAGACGACATCCTCACTTTCCTGTTTGGACCGCGTGTAATAGTCCGTTCGCCACAGACGGCGATTGAACGGTGTCTCCTCGGTAGCCGGTGTCGAGACGCGCTTCATCGAATACTGTCCATACACTGCGTTCGAGCTCACGTGTAAGAATCGGCCCACGTCGGCACCGGCGGCTGCGGCGATCATGTTCTTGGTGCCCTCAACGGTCGTCTTCTGATAGTCCTCCCACCTTCCCCACTCCCCAAGCCGCGCCGCGCAATGGAACACGACATCGACACCGCTCGATGCAGGACGGAGCGACTCGATGTCCGTCACGTCGCCGACGACTTTCTCCACGCCGAGTGCGTCGATCGGCTTCGTGTCGCTCGTCTGCCTCACGAGCGCGCGGACTGCGTGTCCCTGCTCGACGAGCTTGGTGCAGATCTGTATGCCGAACATCCCGGTTGCACCAGTTACGAGCGCTTTCATGCTTTTCTTCCCTGTTGAGTCACCTCAGAACGTTGGAATCGCCTCCGCCAGCAGGGGCCAGGTCTGCGGGCCGAGGTTGATTATGCCTTCCTCCTTCCCGCGCAAGCTCCCCAACAGCTCCGGAGGCACAATATAAACAAGATCGTCATTGGTGCAGCCGAAAATGAACTTGTACCGGGTGGTCATCCGCTCCCGCAGGTCGAACCCGAGTTCGACCAGGATCTGGCCGGGAATGGTCACAATTTGCGCATCGTTCAGCCTGATTCCCCACGACTCCGTCCGCACTTTCCGATTGTATAAGGTACGAGGCGGGATAATCTTGAGCCACCGGGCGAACCACAACCGCCAGTTACCGATCGGCAGGTCAACCGTCGTCTTCTTGATGGTAAGATCCACCTCATTGGTCATTGCGGCGGACCGTATCGCATCGATAGCCGCAGCAGCAACCGTCTCGCCGAAACCTTTGCACTCTTCAAACGCGCGCAAGTCCTCGCCGGGGGCCGCTTCCCTGAAAACCTGCACCGGGTACATATCGCCGACGGCACCGTTGAAATAGATACCCATACCGCCGAGCTGATCTTCGAGCATCGCCAGCATGTAGTGAACGAAGTCCGCCGAGACGAGCGTGTTTCTTCCGTCAAGAATGTTCACATGGCACGGGAAGTTCACCAGTGTCGCAATGCCGCGTTCCTGCTGGTCCGTGAGACGCATGATGGGAAGATACGGGTCGGTGATGTTCCTTTCCCGATCCAGGTTATTGGCCAGTATGCCTTCGACGGTGGTGTCGGCACACCCGATCTGAGCGGGCTGAAGGTTCCGCACGGCCTCAGCGATAGCATCGGACGCACCGTCGTACACCAACTGGTTGTATTCCTTCGGTACACCGCCGTATGCGCCGCTCGTATCCGGCGCGGCGTGATTGTGCACGGAGCCGACCAGAAGGTGTACGTCGTTTCGACCGAGCTTACCGATCGCACGTTCGCGTATCGCCGTTATGTCGTTCTCGAGCGCAACGAGCAGGTCAAGCGACGTCATCACAATGGTCTCATTCCCCACCTGTAACGCAAGCGATCGGGCGTAAATGTCGTCGTGGACGCCCGTGGATTTCCGGTGAAACAGGAAAGACAGGAGTATGTTGTCGGTCTTTGAGTACCCGGCGAGGTTGCAGAAGTTCGTCGGGCTGATGGAGCGTTTTCCAGCACCTGCTCGTAGTTGCGCCATGATGGGTTTCTCCCGCACTAACGGTAAAGTTGCGAGAACAGTCGGCCCGATGATAGCATACGGACGGGCTCCATCTCAATTGGCGAGAACAGCATGTATTCGTTGGCAAAGCACGGCAAGATGTTCCTCGCGGCGTTGGCTACGGGAACGGTTGTGGAGATAATCGCGAGCACCTTTGACCTATGGGTGTACTCGCCGCGATTTGTTGTGGTTCTGAACGTGACACTGTTCTTCGGGGTAGTAATGTCGAGCCTCGCCGCGCTGCTTCATGCACGCCATCCCGTGTTGTCCTACTTTGCCGGGTTTGTCGTGGGGTATGGCTACGAGTGGCTCAACATCGGTGTGCTGCACTGGTGGCGCTTTCCGGACAATCGGCTGCTCTGGTTCGAGGGCGTCCCCACCATTACCTTTGTTGTGTCGCTTGGTTGGGGAGCCGTTGCACTGGGGCTCCGGCTGCTGTGGCGCATAGGGGATGGGTCGCCGCGCCGGGACCCGTTGACGTGAATAAGCCCCCCCGAGGTCAAGCTACTTTCCCCGACTGACACTCATTTCAGAATGATGAACGCGTCGGAGAACTTGGATTTCTTTCGCAATCCCGCGAGCTGCCGTTCGGCGGCGTCACGGGCGGAATATTGACCGATTACCGCCCGATACCACACGGTTCCCGAGCTCGTTTCCGTCCGCAAGACGGAAGCCTGATAGCCGGATTCGCGCAACTCCCTCGCGTAGGTCTCTGCGCCGTTCTTGTTCCGGGCCGACAGAACACATATGGTGTATGTCGGGCCGGACGTGGCTGCGGCAGCAGCCGCAGCCGGTTCGGTCTTCCGGGCGACCGTCTTCGGCTCCTCTTTCGGCGGAGCTGTGGCGGCCGGCTCGGGAGATTCTGCCGACGCGGGTATCTCCGGGAGACTGACCTTTGGGGCCGGTTGCTCAGCACGGCTCAGCTCCGGGCCCGTAGTCTCGCTCGGCCCGGGCACCTCGAGCTGCACGCTGCTTACCCCGAGCTGGGGGCTCCTGCCGATGACGAGGCCCGTGACGAAACAGGCAAGCATCGCACATAACAGCGCTGAGATTAGCATAACGATCTTCCCTGAACTCAACGTTAACGTGTACTCATCTTCACGAGTCATCCTGACTACCCTCCATCCGTTCGAGCCGTTGAACAAACTCCTGCCGCGCCCCCTCAAGTTCCTCAACCGAGAATCCCTGATCGGCGACCTCTGTCAGCCGTCCGGAAAGCTTGTCGTAGAAAACGCTCACGTTGCATTCGTTCTCGGAGTCCTCAAAACCCTTCACAAACCGAAACACCTTCTGGCGGCGCAGAAGATGTGCCGCAATGTAGGCGAGCGCCTGCTCAAGCCGGTCCTCGTTTTCGACCGCCTCGTAGAACACCGTCCGCAACGGGCCGAACTCACGTTCGTCCGGCTGCGTGGCAGCCGCCGGATCGAGGTATTTCGCAAGCCAGAACGAGATCGCTCGCTCGGCGTCCGCCGCCCGGCCGCTCTCCCAGCACGCGGTACAATAATCCTCGCGAACGAGCTCTTCCTCGTTCGCGGCATTCACCTGAGAGAAATGTTTCTGAAGATGCTCGAACCGCGCTCCGCACGCCAGACAGTGTGCGGCGGCCTTGCGTATGTTGATCTCCATAGTATTCGCTCTCCAGGCCCCATGTGTCAGTTACTTCGTATCAAGCTGATTCTGAACGTCCGGTCTCGATGTGAGAATGTCCAGGAACATCCGCGCGGGTGCCGTAATCACGGTGACCCCTGCCACCACAAGAGTCTCACTGAACGCGAGGGTCCCTCTGATGAGCTCGACGTGAAGCGCTCTCCTCTCCACCTCGGTCTCGAGGTTGCCGAGCTTTCCCGTCAGTCTGAAAGTGCGCTTGATGGAGTCGGACCGTCGTCCCGGCAGTCTCAGCATTTCCATGAGTCCCCAGCCTTTCCTGTTGGAAAGCTGTTCGGCGACTGCGCGGGACATCTCTACGTCAAACGTGTGGTCGACCTCTCCGTCCAGAGTGATACTGCCCCCTCCTTGCACCATCAAACCAGGCCGCTCCATCTCAAGATTTGACACTTTTATCGTCTCGTTGTCAAGCGAAAAATCGCACTGTAAGATCTCAAACTCGATCGGCACCGGCTGGGCGGCGTCCTCCAACCCGCGTGTACGCGAGATGAAGTGAGACGAGTCGATCTGGCCATTGGTGATTGTCAGCTTGCATTGACCTAACCTGGACGCGGCGTCGCCACGCACACCGGATATCGATCCACTCGCCGAAAGATCGCCCGAAAAATGGTCCGCTTCTTTCGAAAGCCACGAGAGCACTTCGGCAAAATCGCACCCGCCACAATCGTATCCAAACGAAAAGCTCCCATCATTGGTCATGATGCCGCCGCGCAATTCAAATGAACCGCCGGCGACAGAACCCGCTGCTGACGATACTGCGAGCTCCGACTCTGAGAGGAGCGCGGCACAGCGCAGCCGGTCTATATTGCACGGATCTGAGGCGAGCTTGTCAATGCGGACGTCAATATGCATAGGGGCTCCGAAACGCTCGGGGAGTCGCGGCCGGTACGGTTGCTTGAGAAGCGCAACAAGAGCCGGCGCAAGCTGCACACTTCCACACCGGAGGGCGGTGCGATAGCCGTTCGCGTCACTCTCGAAAGAGGCTTGCATGTTTTCGATTGCGAGCTGCATCGGGCGCTCGTCCGCTTTCCCTTGCACCACCAGACCGACGCGGTCCGCCGTCAGGTCGCCTGTAATCCCCGTCTGTCCGGCTTTGGTATCCAGAACAAACGCGAGTTGTGCGTTCGTGTCCTCGGTTACCTCGATGGGCAGGTTCAGGAACGACATTGCTTCGACGAGGCGCAGCGTCTCGGATCGCATATCAAGAGCGGCAAGCCACGGTTTTCCAGAGCCAACCAGTGTTCCCTTTCCTGACACGCATGATTCGCCGAGTGATGCCGTGAAACGTACGTTGGAGGAAGATTTGGGCTCTATGGCACCTTCCAGATGCGCTCGCGCGGCCGCTCCAGCAGGCTTGTGGAACACCTCCCGCCACGCAATGTCCGTCTCTGTAAGGTCTGAATCAACGTCCCATTGTACGCGTTCGCCGCGCTTCTCGACGTTGGCGGTGAACAGACCATGGCCCGACAGCTTCAGCTCATCGAGCGCGTCCATGTGTCTGCTGTGAGAGAGAGCTTGCACCGTGCATCGGACTGTGGCGTTTGCGGCCGGCACAGTTCCGTGGGAGAGATCCGCA
>Ga0180433_10008322_pt1 | contig 12940 bp, 15 predicted proteins | sample SS_ome_8_FD_132980 | JGI IMG/M metagenome (GOLD analysis project Ga0180433, IMG submission 132980) | Hypersaline lake sediment archaeal communities from the Salton Sea, California, USA - SS_1_D_1 metaG | ecosystem: Environmental > Aquatic > Non-marine Saline and Alkaline > Hypersaline >... | reverse complement strand
AGATTAGAAACAGAAATTAAACCATTTATTGATTTTTTAACCACTGAGTGTATAAAAGAAAAAATTGATATAAAACAATATGATAAAATTTTATGGGAAGTAGTTAAAAATTGGAGGTTATATTTTATTAAATATATGAATATTGTACCCCCATTTGTCGAACCTCGAAAAAAAATAATCAAATTACCAAAAGAAACTCGTAAAATAATTGAAAATAGTTTGAAAGAGAGTTTTGAAAAAAAAATAAAATAAATAATGAAAAATATGAAGGGAATGTATCCATTTCTAAAGGTTTTCCAAGAAGACGCTAATTTAAAGAACTATTTGAATATATTTATTGATGAATTAGAAACAGATATTTTCATTAAATTTTTTGAAGGATTGGAATTACCAGAATTACCTTCCCCTATGGAATTAAAAGGATATGAATTAAAAGAAAGAAGAATCCCAAAAATAGCTAAAACTATTTATCATAAAAAAGATCCATTTGAAAAAACAGAAATCATACAAGAATTGTCATATTTAAAGAAGGCTTTAAACGGTCATAATGTTAATAAAACTATAGATATAGAAAGTTATTCCTCTTATGATAATACGACTGAAATTGAAAAATTAGCTGAAAAAAAAAAAGAAGACTCTATATCTATAAAGAAACGAGAAAGTAAAAAAGATTTAACTAATCTAAAAATATCCAAGAGATCGAAGAAATATTCAATGGCTTCAGACATTACTAAAGAAGAAAAAAGTGTAGAACAAGAAATTGTTGATAATATTGTTATTAATTTTGATAAAAAAGTTAAAGAACTAATTTCAAAGGATTATGAATTTATGAGATTTCTAAGTCAAGTCGAAGTCTCTTTATATCAATTTTACAAAAATCATGTAAATAATTATGAGTGTTTTATTTCTATTGAAAGTGATTTTGAAATACCAAATCTTACAAAATTAATTCTATCTATAGATGTAAAAAATCTAAGCATTGATGAAAAGCTAAATTTATGGGATGAAATAGATTTATTTTTAAGAGATAATCTCGGGGAATTAAGTGAATTAATAGCTCTTTCTAAGGATAAAACTCAAAAATATCAGGAGTTAAATCAATATTTCTATACAAATATAATACTTGATTAAAATGAGGAAAGACATTGTTCGATCCTGAAATATTCTTAGAAATTGCGAAAGCATTAAGAAAAATTAAATCTATTGATCTTGAGGGTCGTTTAAGAACAGCTATCGGACGATCTTATTATTCAGCTTTTTTAATTGCTCTTGAAAAGTTGCGGGGAAAAGGAATTAAATTTACGGATGATTCTCGTGTTCACGCAGATGTTAGGGACGGCTTATATAAAATAAAGAAATCAAATATCGCAAGCAAGATAGAATCACTTTTTAAAATGCGGGTGGATGCTGATTATAAAGTAAGAGCTAAAATCGATGATGGAAAATACAACTCTAGTATTCGACTATCTGAAAATATAATAAACCTTATAGACGAGATCTAATCTTTTTATAGGATTAATGAAGATAAAATAATAAATTGGTCATAATCTTTTTCCACACTAAATTAAGGAAACGAGAAAGGGGTGTGGTATCTATTCTCCCTAGTAATTGAGAAGGCGATAAGGGGTGCTGTATCGCAGTTATCTATTTCATTAGGAGGGAACACTAATTATCAAGGGAAATAAGTAAAAGATAAATTTCTATTGTGTTTAATTTGTGTCAGGGTTTTTCGGACAATAGTGTTTTTCCCGATTTGGATATTTTTTCTTTTTAAAGAACGGTGAATCCTAAGATCCATGGGAGTTAAGTTATCGGGATTAGTGTCATCCCAGCCGGTTGACTATTCGGAGTTGCAAGGTAAAATCATTGCGGTGGATGCCCCCAATATTATCTTCGGGTTGCTCAATTTTTCTCGGAAAAACATGCAAAAAGGAGAAGACTCGCTTATTATGGATAGGACACAGCGCCCCATTTCCCACTTGTACGGGCTTATCCATCGGATCAGTTTTTACTATGTCAAGAAGGTGCTTCCCATCTTTTGCTTTGATGGGAGAGTATCTCCGCTCAAACGAGTTATCACCAAGGACCTCCTTAACGATTTTCGCTATACACGAAAGCGATATCAGCAAGCGATGGACGCGGGCAACCGAGATCAAGCCAAGCAGATTGCCATGAGCAGCGAATATTTCTGGTCTAACATTGTCTATGAGTCTAAAAAATTGCTCTCTTACTTAGGAGTTCCCTATCTCGATTCGCCCGCCTCTGCGGAATCTCAATGCGCTCATTTAGTGAAGAAAGGCATTGCAGACTTTGCTAATTCTCAAGATTATGACTCACTTTTGTTCGGATGCCCTTCCCTTCTCCAAAACTTTACGAAATCCCGCCGCCGAAAGATCCGGGGGAAATGGACCTATCAAAAAATACAGCCTCAACTCATTACATTAGAGAAGCAGCTAAAAATGCTAGGATTAGATCGTTTTCAGGTAATAGATCTCTGCTTACTGCTGAAGACGGATTATTTTTTGGGAATTCAGGGAATTGGTCCCAAAACCGCGTATTCCTTACTGAAAACACATCATTCGATTGAGCGGGTGATTCGTAAAGAAAAAGAACAATATGACTTCTCGGGCCTAACTCCCTCCCTTATCAAAAACGTGCGCAAACTTTTTCTCATGCCCGAAGTACTTGATTCTCTTCCGGAATTGGCGTGGAGTCCGCCTCAGATCTCCAATGCGATCCAATTTTTATGCTCTTCCCCCGAGCCTATAAAAGAATCCCATTATTTAAACCAAGAGCGTGTGAAAAAAAATCTAAACGATCTGGAGGGTCGGTTTCATCGCTGCAAAACTTATTTCACTAAACCCCGCCCCGCTCAGAAATCGATTACTTCGTTTTTAAAAATATAAACTTACCCTTCAAGATACGTTTCTCATTAAAAGTTTAAATTAGGAGGGAGAACTAAAACATGAGCTTTTTTATTTATATAGTTTTATGGTAGGAAGATATTAGTTTTAAAAACAGCAGATGATGAAAAAAAATGGCCATAAGTACAGAAAATGGAATACCTCCAAAATTAAGTAGAGAGGGAATGGACTTCTCTCTCTCTCATATACTTCACGAGGAAATAGCGGTACTTAATAAACTCTATTATCAGATGGTGTCCAAGCAGCAGAAGGTCCAAACCCTATTTGTATCGGAAGCCTTTAAAATGCTTTCGAAGAGTTATGCGAACTATGAGCTCCATACTTTGTTTAAAAATGGATCCTCGTTTATTAATGCGATGCGGCAAGTGAGCCGTAATTTGCAAAAAAAGATGAGGAGGCGAACATAACCCGATGACCGATGTAAGTGCTGCGATGACTGTCGGCTCCTTTGAAGTCATGCGAGAGGGTGAGATAAAGCAAAAAATATTAGATACGTTATTGCGCAAGGTGTCGGTGTGGGAGCCCGTAAGAGACCTTGAGGAGGATAACCCGATCCAGATGGCAGAAGAGGATGTCAATCGGCTTGTAGAAGAATTAGATCTATCTTTTTCGGTCATAGAGGATATATGTCATGAGTTTCTCCGAAATCTATTAGCATTCCGTTATTATGCTAAAAATGCCTCCTTTCAATGGGGGGGCAATTTACAACGATTAAGACGAATACATGCAGTATTACTGCGAAAAATCCATCGTGCCGCCCCCGTGTTCGATTATCCCCGGGCTAAGGATAACGCCGAGATCCTTATCGCGTGGATGAATACCCAAACTAAGCAGCGCCCCAAGCATTTTCCTAAGCTCTCGACTCAGATTGCGATCGTACTCTTTGTCACTGATTTTAACGATATCAATTACGAGCGCAATAATAAGCTTATCCAAAAAAATATTTTAGCCATAACTACCTGTTCTGCCTATGCGTTTCATACGGCACGCGGCATTTTAGAGATCGACAAAATCTTAGGCAGGTGAATCTTACAAATGGAGGCCCATGATGCAGGAGACTATCTTCAGTTTTTATTTAAGAAAGGTCTTTCCGAAGAAGAGATTGAAAAAGAAACCAACCAAAAATTAAAGGAATGGCAAGGTAATATCGGAAAGGAATATGCGCTGTTCCAGGTCGCAAAAGATCATGGGTTGGAAGTAATGTATTCGGAAATTCACGCTCCTGAGGAGTTTGAGATCGATTATAATGATTTTTTGGTAAAGATCTCAGGTTTAGAAGAAGGACTAGATAATGTAGTAATTCTGGGAAGGATTTTACAGGTGGATAGTCCCAGAAGCTTTACCCGGAAGGACGGAAGCCCGGGGCGCTTCGGAAAATTTTATATTCAAGACCTCTCGGGCACATTAGAGGTGCTGCTTTGGGAAGAAGCTTCGGATATTATGAATCGCGATATGTTTAAAGAAAACCAAGTCATTCAACTTATCGGAGGGAGGGTAAAGCGCTCCGAGTATCACGGGGTGGAAAAACTCAGCTTCCACATGGGCAAGCGTTCCAAGGTTATTTTTGCACCCGAAAACATTCCTGAGAACCATATCCCCTCCGAGTGTACTTCTTTAGAGAATGATCTCTCCATCCAAAAAAGGTTTTCCGTAGGAGATATAAAAAATAGAGAAGGGTATATTGCGGCAGTCGAAGGCGTCGTTTCCGGGTTTGAATTCAAGGAAATTAACAAGAAGGAAAAACGCATTTTTTTATTCAAATTTATCTTAAGTGATGAGAATTCTTCGATTCCCGTTGCGATCTGGGATATGCCAGCATTGAGATTCCTAAAAGAATTAGAAGAAGGAGATCTTATCCTTTTAGAAGGGGTGGCTACCAAGTTAAATCTTTATAAAAATCAAAAGGAACTGCATTCTACTAAAAACACTAGTTTTCAAAAATTATAGTCGATCGCCGACGGTTTTTCCTTTATATAGATCGGCAGTATTTTTTCTTTAAATTAAAAAATAGTTGAGAAAAGATTATGACATTACATGTTCCTAAGGTATTATATAAGAATACCATCACGGAAATTTTAGACGAGATCCGCTATAATTACGGAATGCTCACCCGAAAAGGGTATATTTATGGGCTTATCGCCGTAGATCAAGATGCCAAAATAATTGCTATCGATTCTCGTTTTGATAGAACTCTCAATTACTGGGATTTAAGCTCGATCGGAGCCGCACTTTATGGGGTCTCCCGCCAAGGACAGGATTTTTTTAACGCCGACACCCTGGAGCGGGCCACCATTATCTATAACAACATGCAGCTCTTTGTGAAATCGATCGGAAAGGTTTCGCTACAAAGCAAAGGGGAGAGAGACATCTTAATTGTAATCCTTACCGATAAAGAAGTAAATATCGGGGTGCTCATCTTGCAGATGAAGCGCTTTGCAGGGAAGATCAAAGCAGAGATAGAAAAGAGCGGCTCTATCAAGGAGACCCTTAAGATGGGAGAGAAAGAGCTTAAAAAGCACATCAAAGATCTGAAGAAGGAGATTTTTGGCGACAAACTTGCAATATCCTAAATTCCGGGTGAAGTGATGATATTAAACCATGATGAAGTAAGTTCGGGACAAGAAGATAAACTAGATCTCAAAAATCTAGAAGGAGTGATCCAGTTTAAGATCGTCTATTGGGGACCCGGAGAATCGGGAAAGACCACCAGCTTTATGCGGCTTCGCGAAAAGTTTCATGCAGTTTGCCTTACCGAGGGGTATTCGGTAGAAACGACGGACGGAAGGACGTTATGGCAAGATTCGTTGTTTTTGGAATTTACGCTAAAAACTTTCGGGATCATCGCCCAAATTGTGACGTGCACAGGACAAGAGCGGTTTTTGGCTACCCGAGAGTATGTCTTGGATGGGGCGGACGGCATTGTATTTGTAGGAGATTCGGATCCCGAAAAATTGGAGCAGAATAAACGCAGTTTTCGGGAATTAATTAGCTTTGCCCGCCCCAAGAACGTGCCCTATGTGGTTCAGTTAAATAAGCGGGATCTGAATAATGCTATCCCTCTCGAAAAGTTTAAAAAAGCATTGGGGCTTCCTCCAGAAGAATATTACGACGGTTCTTTAGTGGTGTACCCCACTACCGCCACGAACGGAGATAATATACGGGAGTGTTTTCAGGATATTTTATTGCAGGTATTTATCAAATATTTTTCGAGCTAATTCAACAGGTGAGATGAACGGATACTTCTTCGGATTTTGTGAGACCGGAATTTTTGAATATTCTGTTTTTCCAGCAGAAAAACTTAGTGATTTATCCGTATATCGACTTAAAGCATTTGCGCACCTTGGATATTTATGCGTATGGCTATAATATTATAGATATCGACTCGACGGCGTTGCAGGACCTTAAAAGCTTGATTGAATATGAAGTCGATCAAGGCTACTCTCAAAGCCCCAATTTCTATTATATCTATAATATCGATACGAAGGGTATAAAAGAGATAATGGAGATTGAACGTTCCGATAAAGTGCGGTGCGTGATTAACACGAATGCCCGTGAGATTCCGAAGGAGATCCTCGAAGCAGCGGACTCCAAGTTTATTTTTTATAACAAAAAGCAAAATCATTTTCTTAACCTAAACGGAGAAGCGAAGGATTTAGGGTTTGAGAGAGACTTAATCTCTGGTTCTAACGATATCGACATTTTAGCCGATTCTTTGCAGCGAATTAAAAGTTTGGGCACCCGTATTTTTAAACACTTAAATGAAACGGGGAAATTGACCGATATTTCCTCGATTTTAGGCAAATATAAGCCGGAATACTGGCCTAAGATCCTTAAATATACCTCGCTCTTTTACGATCTGGTGATCCCGGAAATTCCCCTAAACGAGTCAAGAGATTCGCAAACGACTTCTTCAAAATCTACTTCCCGCAAAGATTTTTCAGAAGAGTATGACGTGATCGTGGGCAAGAAGAGTATCTCCAAAGAATTTATTAATCTGTTATGTAATTACCGCAACGAGCAAGTGAACCAGCAAAATTTAGATCTTTCGGAGATCTATGAACCCAAAAAGTTTTATAACTATTTACGCAACCATCATTGGAAAAGCGGGATTCCCGAAGACAAATTTCTGTTCAAATGGGTGGACATCCTAAAAAGTAAGAAAACTCCTGTGTTAGGCTACGAAATGGACTTAAGAGAAGTCTTTGAACAGCTTCATTTGCCGACGACCGCGATCGATTATTTTTTATCGGAAGACGAGGAAAGTCAAGATGATGACCTAGACGTTAAAAATCCTCTTCCCATAGAAGCATTAACCCTTCCTAAATCAGTTATATCAAAGCCTAAAGATATTGGTTCAGAGGAAAATGAAGGCCGTATGGAAAAACGAATAAACGAGATTATAGACCAAGTAAATGAGTATTTAGATGCGATTATGCGGGCTATAGATAAACTCCCTGATATAGAACACCATTAATGAAAGATCTCTTTTTTTCCCGCTATCTCTCTTTTTTTATTTATATAATTTGGTTAGTATGCAGTCTTTAACCATTTAAATAAGTAGGATCTTTCTATGCCATGTTTATAAAATAAGGTGTTTATTCAAAATGGATACCCATTCTAAAGAATTTTTTGGCCAGAATACAGGATTAATTATAAGCAGTTCCAGTAAAAATGATCCCTATTTTTTTATTCGCTGCATAAAAAAGAAACTGGACGGTAAGTGGGAAAAACCCTCGAAAGGGGAAGGGAAAACCATTAAGTTCTCCTTAGAAGAGGCGGTCATGATTTTAGAAGTGCTGAAGCGAGAGCTAAAGCAATGGAGTACCTATCATGTCTATAAAGATTCCAAAACTCAGATCTCCTTCAATTGGGAAGACGAGGCGATGAAGACGCTGTGGATCAATATTAATCACTACGCCAAAATGCTCAATTTTTCCCAAACCGAGGTGATGAGATTACTAGTGGCTCACTTTCTGGAAGAAAAAATTGAATGCGCTACGTCTTCTCCATTCTCAAACCAAAGCAACACGCAAGAGGTGACTCCTCAAGTTCCTAACAAGCCCCGATCTACTAGAAAAAATCAGAAAGCCGAAAAAAAGGATGAGCAGGATCAGTCTGAATTCACCACCATGAATGCGAAAATTAAAGGAGAGACCGAGAAAGCGTTGTTACTTTCGTTCCCGGATGGAACCGAATTCTGGGTCCCTAAGTCAAAGATTCAATCTACGTATATTAAAGACTGGGAAACCTTCCAAGAATTTAGCATAGCGACTTGGATCTTGAACAAAAATAAGTGATCGAAGAAATATGCCAAACCGCCCGAGATATACTTGTTGGTATTGCTTAAAATCGTTTTCCCATCAACCCGTGCGCTTTGTGAATGTGGCACATAATCCTTCCGAGATGATCTTTAGTTCTTTTCGTTGTAAAGCAGAGTGGTGTTTCGATACGCAGCAGCAAAAATTAAGCGAAATGGTAGAATGGATGGTTGGCACCTATCGAGGCAAATTTTATTTTATCAAGAGAATAAGGAAAAATAGAGCCCAAAATTCTAAAAGTTCTCGTTTTTCGAGAGATCTTCGCAAGATACAACCTCTAGAGCTGAGGAAACAAGGCCCCTTGAAAATTCTAAAAGTGGCGAAATTTAAAATTTAAACTCTTCAAAATTTTTTCTTTAAATACGGCTACTATATTCTTTGCTGAACTCTAAAAAAATTAAAGAATATGACAAATGAAAATTTTATATGTAAAAATTAAAACACGGAAGTATAAATGAGTAGATGAGAGGGATTTAAAGTATGAAAAGGAAAGGTATAATTTATGAAGATGATTGGTCGGAACATTATCGAGAGATGACTTCTCGAAATCTGGGCATTTTCTCAAGAAAAGATCAAGAAAAGATTAGAACGACTCCCATCGCAGTCTTAGGGTTGGGAGGGTTAGGAGGTCCGCTGGCGGAGCAGTTGGTGCGAACTGGATGCGAACACCTCGTATTATGCGATAATGATATTTTTGAAAAGTCCAACCTAAACCGCCAAGTATGCACCCTCCAGGATATAGGGAAAATGAAGGTAGATGGATTAGAAAAGTATTTACTAAATATAAACCCTGATCTTCACTTGAAGAAATATAGTGAAATCACTTTAGAAAATATTGATCGGGTCCTATCAGGTATTTCCATTGTATGTTTAACTTTAGACGATATAAAAACTTCTATTCTAATCGCAAGAAAATGTCGGGACCTAAATATCCCCCTAATTGAAGCCTATGGGGTATATTTCACCTTTGCCTGGTGGTTTACTCAAAAAAGCATTGATTATGAGGAGTGTTATGGGTTCCAGACCGCAGAAATTTCCGATCTAGAATTGATAAGATCCAACTCCGCTAATCTAAAATCTAATATCTCTTTAGCTCAGTTTTTACTTTCATTGCCGGGTTCAGAGCAGATCTATGAAAGGATTTCCGGCACTATCGAAAAAATGAGGGCTGGAAAAATAAGTGCTCTTTCTATTGCCCCGCTGGTCCGCATGAATGCCTCCTATTTGGCGCTAAATGTACTTTATTCGGGGATATTGGATATTAAGAAAAAGACCTTGGCCCCTCACTTAAAATATTTTAATTTTTTGGAAGATAAATCGAGAGAATTAACATTAGGAGGGCTCTAGAAATGCTGCAGTCATGTGAAATTGCTGAATCAGAGGATCTAAAGGAGATTCGACATGCACTTTCAGAAAAACTATATGTCCCGAATACTGTACTAAAACCCAGAATAATAGAAGAGCTTTTAGCGTTTTTCAAAAGAGCTCTTCAATCCGATCAATATGATATGAAATTTCATATTGCGTATCGGGGGAACCAAGTATCCGGATTTGTTAGCTCTATGGCGGATAAGAATTATACGAGCTATTCCCGAAAATGCGGTACCTTTGGATGGCTCACTTCCTACGAGTTTGATACTTGTAAGGCTCTTATTGCCGCATGTGAATCTCATATGCGATCTCATAAACTCCGAAAAGCTCGGGGTGCTCTCAATTACCCGAAGATATTAGGGGGCTTAGGATTTCAAGATATGGGGTTTAATAAGGAAATGATGTATGGAGTAGCGTTCGATGATCCTCATTCTAAAAAAATAGAGTTTCTGGAGAAATTAGGCTATATAAAGGAGTCTGAATATGCGTGCATGCACGTCACTCAGAGATTGTGGAGCAAAGGTAAGGAATTAGATCCCTCCATAAGAGTTGGACATATTCCTTTAGAGGAGCTGGAAGCGTATGAAGATGATTTGCTCGAAATGGGTAAAAACTCATTTTATTCGGTGTTACCCGATGCGTTTGGAGAAGGTAGACTATTCGAATTAATCAATTTGTATAGAAAAGTCCCCAAATCGTTTTATGCCATAAAAGAGGGATTCGATCCTCACACTCAAACAGATATACCTTATATTCAAGAGGCATGGAATTCCTACGATTTGGAAAACATGAATACATGGACCCATCTTGCGTTTGATAAAGCGACTGACACGATTGTTGGCGCGATTTTCTGCCTCCCCGATCTCTATGAGCATTGGTTAGGCTTACCCATTACCCGCTCTAATGTAGATACCGCTATTGTTCATAAAGACTATGCGGGGAAGGGGATCTTTTCAGCACTCAATAATCTCGGACGATTAACTCTAGAAATGAACGGGATTACTTACTTTGAAGGAACAACCATCTGGTATAACAACCAAGATGCGGTAAATTCTATTTTTCCGCATTGCGTTCATATCCGAAGGCATAACGTGGTTCAGAAACGAATAAAGAAATAACTAAATCTAAAAAACTAAAATTCCTTATTTTTAAAAAAATGTTGATTTGATTTTTTTATTTAAATACGGCTGCTAGAAATATATTTTCATGGCAACTAAGGAAGTTTTTTCGGCCCCCTATCTTCTTCAAGAGGGGTTATACGAAGATGAATTTAGCCGTTTATTAAATAAATCACAGGGTAGCGCGGTCAAAGATCTAACTCAAGGAATTACAATTGATCTGGAAGAAAAATCAAAAGAAAACGGTCGGGTTTGCCCCGTTTTAAAGCTGGCCACTCCCGAAGATGCGGAGCTACTTGTGAATATTTGTAAGGAAGTTTATAACGGAACATACCCCTATAAGGAATATGAAGATTCGCATTATATAAAGCACGCTATTGAGAGCCATGATTATTTTTTTATAAAATTTGAATATCGAGGAGAAGTGGTGGGAAGCTTTAAATTTATTTTGGATTTCCAAAGCAAGTCTGGGTATTCAGGAGGATTTATGATCCGAAAAAAATACCAGAAAAAGATCGACGTGGTCAAAGCGATCATGGCGTCCTATATAATCATGTTTAGTCATTTTAAAAACGCTATTTTAGTCTGGTATTGCGAAAACCGCACCGCCCATTCGACCAGCCAATATATGACTTCTAAATGCGGGATTCATACGATAGCGATTTTTCCTAATAAAGATATTTTCTTCGACAAAGTAGAATCGGATGTACTGGGAATTATCTATGATAGAGCCGCATTAAGCAAACTACGATGCCAAGAAACTCCATGTCTTATTGAAGAGGCAATGTATCCCTTTTTATATTCAAAGGGGTTATATCCGCTCGGGGAAGTTGATGTGGCGGATCCCGAAGTGTTTTTGGATACGGGGCGAATAAGCGGGCTTGAGAATAACCTTGTGATTTCAATCAGTCGAGATAAATATGACTATCGTCATATTACTTACTGCCTACAAGATTCCAACTCGTACTTCACTTTCTTATATACCCCAAGTTTGTCCAATATCGAAAAAGTTTCATATCAAATAGAGACTCTTGAAGAATTATTCGTGTTCGCTACTCGACTAAAAATGCACCTCCAAGAGTTATCCATACGTTATTGCGAAGTTTTTATTTCCGCCTATAAACCTGAGCATCAAAAAATATTTAGAGATTTCGGGTTTTTACCGAGAGGATATGTCCCCAGTTGGAAATATAATCCATCTACTCGTAAGTTTGAAGATTACATTGTTTTTAATTGTTTTAAAGGCGAATTAGGAAATATGGAACTACTCCCCGAAGGCTATGAATTACTTGATCTTTTAGGCGTTTTAGATAACTCTTTAATTAATAAGTAACAGAACCATCCCGAGGTACATATAGGGTTTTTATTTAAATGAAAAGAATCGTGAACAAAAGTATGGCCTGCATTATAAATAATTTAGGATCGGTCCCTATAGGGATATTAGCAGAGATCGAGACGTTAGCTCGAAAAAGTCTTCAAGATAAATGGGGACCAGGAGAAATTGTCTCCGTACACCGCGATTTAACTTTTGTGGAGAGAGAACTCGACCCTAAGACGGGAGAGTATCTTTATCATACGAGAGATTTAGAGAAATCATGTGCATTCTGCAAAGATGCTCGAAAAAGATATAGAGAGCTGATAGGCGATGCGTGCGAGTCAATTTCATGTACGTTCTGCAAAAACGCCGAAGCGGAAAGGTTACTCCGTAAATTGGAGTATTGTCATCCCGCCTTTTGCAAAGTGCCTTCTATATTATGCGCAGAAAACGGGAAGAAAGGACTATTCGGATATATCAGAGATATGATAAAAGGCCCCGTCTTTAGCGAAACCATCGTAATTAGTTTGCTTGAGCTCTTAAAAAAAAGCCTTAAGGAATTAGCCCAGTGCGGAGAAATAACGGAAGATACTCTCTTTTTTTTAGAAAGAATTTTGAATCCGACCTATTTAAGAGGTAGAATAAAAAAAGTTACAATCCCCTCCTCTCTATAAACATTAGAAGGTATTGTTATATTAGTGTTAAGTTTAAGGTGGTTTATGTATGGAAACTAAAAAGAGCGAAACATTTGATGGGATTCCCGAAAAGTATAAAGAAATTAAGGTCGTCAAGGAACAAATGCAGGTAGGAAAGGAGTATCCCGACGATTTATTGCTAAACCCGATTATGGGCGTGAATTTTTCGGATTATGATGATGCATCCAAAGACAAGCTT
>Ga0180433_10008321_pt1 | contig 12942 bp, 11 predicted proteins | sample SS_ome_8_FD_132980 | JGI IMG/M metagenome (GOLD analysis project Ga0180433, IMG submission 132980) | Hypersaline lake sediment archaeal communities from the Salton Sea, California, USA - SS_1_D_1 metaG | ecosystem: Environmental > Aquatic > Non-marine Saline and Alkaline > Hypersaline >... | reverse complement strand
GTCAGCGCCGCCGAGTACTGCGACGTCACCCTGACCAGCGTCCTGAAGAACATGGACGTGGCGGTGTTTGATGCCATCAAGCGGGCCCAAGAGGGTACCTTCGAGGGCGGCACCTACGTCGGCACGCTGGATAACGACGGGGTGGGCATTGCCCCCTTCAACGAGTTCGAAGACGACGTGCCCGACGACCTGAAGGCGGAACTGGATGAGGTCAAGCAGGGCGTCATCGCTGGCACCATCAGCACCGGCTGGGGTGTGGAGGCGCCGCCTGAGGAGGCGGCTGCCCCGGGAGGCACGTTCATCTTTGGCCGTGGCGGCGACTCGGTCCAGCTCGACCCCGCGATCGTCACCGACGGCGAGAGCTTCCGTGTGACTGGCCAATGCCTGGAGCCTCTCTACCAGTACGAGCCCGGTTCCACCAAGCCGATCCCCGCGCTGGCCACCGGGTGCACCGCCAACGAGGACAGCACCGAGTGGACCTGCACGCTGCGTGAGGGCGTCAAGTTCCACGACGGAACCGACTTCAACGCCGACGCCGTGATCTTCAACTTCGATCGCTGGCGCTTCACCGACAACCCCTACCACTTCGAGAGCCAGGTGTTCGAGTACTACGAGTACATGTGGTTCGGCTTCGACGACGACAGCGTCATCACCGCCGTCGAGAAGGTCGACGATTACACCGTCAAGTTCGTTCTGAGCGACCCGCTGGCTCCTTTCCTGGCCAACCTGGCGATGGATATGTTTGCCATTTCCAGCCCGGCGGCCATCGAGGAGTATGGCGAGGACTACGGCCTGCCCGCGGTGGGCTGTGTGGGCACCGGACCGTTCAAGTTCGTGGAATGGGTCGAGGGTGATCACATCACCGTCGAGGCCAACGAAGACTACTGGGGTGGCGCGCCGACGGTCGATGAGGTTCTCTGGCGGGTGATCCCCGATGACTCGGCCCGCTTCCTGGCGCTGAGGGCCGGCGACATTCACGCGCTGGAGCAGGCAGTGGCCGAGGACATCGCGGCCGCCGATGCCGACCCCGATCTATATGTTCTGGCTCGCCCGGCGCTGAACACCGGTTACCTGGCGTTCCCATACCAGACCGAGGAGTTCCAGGACATCAAGGTGCGCGAGGCCGTCGTCCACGCCATCAACCGTGAGGGCCTGGTTGAGGCCTTCTACGGTGAGTACGGTGAGGTGGCGACGAACTTCCTGCCGCCGCTCGTCTGGGGTCACAACGACGCGATCGAGGACTGGACCTACGATCCGGAGCTCTCGAAGCAGCTTCTGGCCGACGCGGGCTACCCCGACGGGTTGAGCGAGGTGACCATCGCGTTCGATCTACTGGACGCGGAGGGCAACGTGGCCTACAGTGCGGGCGACAAGCTGCCGCTCACGCTGTACTACATGCCGGTGACCCGCTTCTACTACCCCAGCCCCAAGGAGATCGGCGAGGCCATGGCGGCTGACCTGGCCATGGCAGGCTTCGACGTCACGCTGGAGCTGGCCGGTGACTGGCCGACCTACCTGGGCCTACGGCGCAATGGCCTGCTGCCAGGCCTGTACATGCTTGGCTGGGGCGGCGACAACGGCGACCCCGACAACTTCCACAACTACTTCTTCGGCGGGCTGAGCTCGGCTGACGAGACCAAAGAGCCCGACGGTCGCGAAGGCTGGTACGCCAACCAGGAGGTTGCGTCCCTGCTCTACGAGGCAGCCGTCAACCCCGACCAGGCCGAGCGCCAGGCAATCTACGAGCAGGTCGAGCAGTTGCTGCACGACGAGGTTGCTCGCCTGTGGATCGCACACAACAACACGCCACTCTTGTTCTCCAACAAGGTCAGTGGCTACGTGCCGCAGCCGGTTGGCGCCGACTACTACGAGGGCACAGTGCTTGAGCAGTAGCCCTCGTGGCGTGGAGTTAACCTACGACGTCTCACGCACGGCGTGAGCGTCACCACACAGGGGGGCGGAGCCTATCCGCCCCCCTGTACAACCGGTGAGGAAGGAGGAACCCCTTGACTAAATACGCCATGCGGCGGCTTGCCTCGGTGCTCCCTACTGTGCTGGGTGTCACCTTCGTGATATTTATGTTCTTGCGTCTAATCCCTGGCGATCCTGCTGTCGCCATGTTGGGTGAGCATGCAGCCGAGGAAAACGTCGAGCGGATCCGCGAGCAGCTTGGTCTGAATCGCCCCCTTTTCTTGGACAGGGAAGCTTTGGAGCGAGGTGACGTCAAAGGTTTCTTCGACAGCCAGTACCTTCGATTTCTAGGGCGAGTTCTGCAAGGTGACCTCGGTAGCTCGATTCACCGCCGCATCGCCATCGCTGACGAGCTGAAGTTGCGCTTCCCGGCGACGGTCGAACTCTCGCTGCTTTCTATGGCAATTGCCGTCTTCATAGGTGTGCCGATCGGTATCGCGTCGGCTGCGCGGCGCAACTCATTGCTCGATAGCGTGAGCATGGTGGGTGCGCTTGTCGGTGTTTCCATGCCCATTTTCTGGCTGGGATTGATGGAGATCATGCTCTTCGCCGTGATCCTGCAGTGGTTGCCAAGTGGTGGTCGGCTCGATCATGCCGTCGATATTGCACCGGTGACGAGTCTCTTGCTCATAGATAGCTTGATCTCCGGTAACCTGGAAGCCCTGGTGGATGTGCTGAAGCATTTGGCCATGCCTGCTGTCGCCCTGGCGACCATTCCTACGGCCATCATTGCCCGCATGACGCGTTCCAGCATGTTGGACGTGCTTCAGGAAGACTATATCCGCACCGCTCACGCCAAAGGACTGAGAGAGGAGGTGGTGCTTGCCCGGCACGCCCTCAAGAACGCGATTCTTCCGGTCGTTACAATCATCGGCCTCCAGGCAGGCAGCCTGCTGGCGGGTGCTGTCCTGACAGAAACGATCTTTGCCTGGCCGGGAATCGGTAAGTGGGTGTACGATGCCATCCTGGGACGCGATTATCCGGTCGTCCAGGGTGGCACGCTGTTGATTACAATTATCATCGTGTTTATTAATCTCTTGGTGGACATATCGTACGCTTTTCTGGATCCACGGATCCGCTACGAATGAGGGGCCGTATGGCACAGACAACATCAAATGAAGCTGACTTGACCGGCGTTCCCATTGGGCGGCGTCGGTCGCTGTGGGGAGATGCCTGGCGCCGGTTGAAGTCCAGCGGCGTAGGCCGGATAGGGATGGTGATCGTGGCTGTCTTTCTCCTGGGAGCTGGGCTATCTCACTTTTTCTGGGAATACGACCCCAAGATCGACTTGGACTATTCTCTGAAGCTCAAGCCGCCTAACCTTAGGCCTACCGAAGAGATTGAGTCCATTCACCCTTTCGGCACCGACAAGCTCGGGCGTGACATCTTTCGCCGCGTGGCGCACGGGGGTTGGAATTCGCTCCGGGTGGGACTGGTGGCTGTGAGTATCTCACTGTCGATTGGGGGCCTGTTGGGTCTGATGGCCGGGTTCTACGAGAGCATGCCCTTGGGCCAGACAGGGAGGGCCGTGCTTCTTGGTGGCATCGGTCTCTGTTTTGGGGCATTGTCCGGCTGGCTTGCCAGGCAGGTCTTCCAGGCGTTCCTGTTTTGCGCGTTAGGCGTCGCGGCTACGTTCCTCGGAAATCCCCCGGACCCGAGCCGCACGTTTTCTACATCCCGCAATCGCGTGCTGATCTTCGCTGGCGTGGGCCTTCTCCTGGGTGGTGTGCCGGCCCTGTTCGTAGGTCCCTACACCGCCATCATCTGTGCGGTGGTGGGCCTGTTCACCGGCGGGGTCGTGGCGCTTCCGTTGGGTGGCCCGCTCGTCTCCAACGTGATCATGCGCGCCATGGATATCATCCTGGCTTTTCCTGCTTACCTGCTGGCCATCGCTATCGTGGCTTTCCTGGGACCTGGTCTGAACAAGGCCATGATCGCTATCGGTTTTGTCGGCATCCCTGTGTACGCCCGCCTGGTGCGTTCCACGGTGCTCGCTGTTGTCAACAGAGAGTATATCGTCGCCTCCCAGGCGGTCGGCGCGGGCTATGCCCGTATCCTTCTGCGTCATATTCTGCCTAACACGTTGTCGCCCGTCATCGTTCAGATGACGATGGGCCTGGCCTCTGCCATCATCTGGGCTGGCGCGCTTGGCTTCCTCGGGCTGGGGGCTATTCCGCCTGAGCCCGAATGGGGGGCTATGCTGGGGGATAGCTACAGGTTCCTGACCAGCGGCGCGTGGTGGGCGGTTGTGTTTCCCGGCCTGGCGATCATGTTCAGCGTGTTAGGGTTCAACTTGCTCGGCGACGGCCTGCGCGACGCGCTGGACCCGCGCCTCACCCGTTGATACCCGTTCGATTCCCCGCCTCCAAGAACTCTGGCGGGACGTGTTTCACCAGGTAGACCGCCTCGTCCACCTGGTAGAATTCGATGCCGGCCGCCTGGGCCTCGGCTGCCCGGACGGTGAGGATAATCGGATCATCGGTGTGTCGAACGCCCACCCGGACGGCAGTCTTGTGATCGGGCGATAGATGGACGTACTGGCGTCCCATCGGCCTCAGACCCTCACGGCGGATGCTTTCCAACGACTCGGGCGAGGTGCCGTGGTACAGCCGGCGGGGTGGGGTGCACGGCTCGTAGCGGATGGGCTGGTCCAGCGAATGACCGTAACGGGCGCGGATGTGGCCCTCTGTAACCTCGAACCGCCGTTTGCCGTCTCCGGTCCCCTCCTCGACGACCTTCATGACGTCAGCGCGCGTGGCCCAGCGGAAGTTGGGCAATCCGTGCAAGATCTCCATCACCTCCGATAGCGGCGTCCACCCTTCCTCGTCCAGCGCCAGCGCGAAACGCTCCGGCTGGTGGCGGAGGATCAGGGCCAGGAACTTGCTCAGCTTCACCAGGCGGCGTGACTCAGTCATCGAAATCTCCATAGACCTCCGAGGTTTTCCGAAACCTCGGAGGTCTCAGGGTCAGATCGCAGCCATGCCCTTCGTGTCAGCTCGGTAGTGGCAGCCTCGGCTCTCACGGTTGTGCTGCGCGGCGCTGGCGACGATGAGAGCTGCCTGCACGCTGTGACGCAGTCCGATCAGTGCGTCGTTCAACCGGGTCGCGCGATAGAAATTGTCGATGTCCTGGTCCAGGTGTTTCAGATCCAGCAGCGCCCGTGTCAGTCGCCTGGTCGAACGCACGAGCCCGACGTAGTGCCACATCGTGTGCTGAATCGTCCGCATGTCGCGCCAGATCAGCGCCGGGTCGGCGTCCTCCTCCAGACCTTCCTCCTCCCAGCGCGGCACCGCCTCGGCGTCGGCGATGGATGTTGGGCTGCGGGCCGCGATGTCCCGCGCCGCACGGTTGCCCCAGACGAGGCCTTCCAGGAGCGACGTGCTGGCTAACCGGTTCGCGCCGTGGACGCCGGTGCACGCGGCCTCGCCGACGGCGTACAGGTTGTGCACGGTCGTCCGTCCCCACTCGTCGGTCCATACGCCACCGCAGAAGTAGTGGGCCGCCGGGACGACCGGGATCGGCTCGCGGGTGATGTCCAGACCTAAGCTCAGGCAGCGGGCGTGGATCGTGGGGAAGCGCTCCCGGATGCGATCGGCGGCTATGATGGAGCCGATATCCAGCAGGACGTGCGGGTAGCCGTGCTCGATCATCTCGTGATGGATGGCGCGGGCGACGACGTCGCGCGGGGCCAGATCTCCCCACTTGGGGGCGTACTCGGTCATGAAGCGGCGTCCGTCGGGGGTCAGCAATCGCCCGCCCTCCCCGCGCACCGCCTCCGAGATGAGAAACCCCTCCCCGTCCGCTACTGCCAGCGTGGTGGGATGGAACTGGACGTACTCAGCGTTGATGACCCGCGCGCCGGCCCGGTAGGCCATCGCCAGCCCGTCGCCTCGCGCGCCCTTGGGGTTGGTCGTGTGGCGGTAGATGCGGCCCAGCCCGCCTGTGGCCAGGACCGTCGTACCCGCCAGGTAGCGACGGACGGCGCGCCGAGGCCGCTCGAACACGTAAGCGCCGTGGCACGTGATCGGCTCGTAGACGGTCAGTGGATCTCGGGCGTGGTGGGAGAACGTGATCAGGTCCACGGCGGTGGCCGAGGTGACGATGCGCACGTTGGGTTTCTTGCGCAGCATAGCGATGAGCGCCTGGATGATGGCCTTGCCGGTGGCGTCGCCCACGTGGAGAATCCGGGGGCGGGAATGAGCGGCCTCGCGCCCGTAGGCCAGGCGTCCGTCGGACGTGTGATCGAAGGCGACGTCAGCCGTCTCCAAGAGAACCTCGCGGACCAACCGGGGCCCTTCCTCGGCCAGGATGCGGGCGGCGGAAGGCAGACTGAGCCCCGCGCCAGCGGCCAGGATGTCTTTGACGATCAGGTCGGCGCTGTCGTCCTCGCCCCGTGTGACGATTCCTCCCTGGGCATAGCGCGTGTTGCTCTCCTCCGGCTCGGTGGCGCGGGTGATGACGGTGATCTGCCGCTGACTGTCTTGGGCCAGCCGAAGCGCGGTCGATGCGCCGGCGATGCCGCAGCCGATGACCAGCACATCTGACTGTATGGCGCTCATCTCGGCGGCGCTCATCGGCTCACCGCCAGCATCCGCTCCAGCGCTGTGCGCGCGGATTCCGCCACGTTGGGTGGCACGGTGATCGGATTGATTAGTTCACCTCTCGTCAACCCTTCGACCACGCGGGCCAGTTTCTCCAGTGTGATCATGTTCATCGTCTCGCAGTAGCTTGGCTCCGGTGAAAGGGAGGCGATGAACTGATCTGGATGCTCGTTCTTCAGGCGATTGACCAGGTTAAACTCGGTGCCGATGGCCCACTGGGCGCCCGGTGGGGATTCCTCCACCCGGCGGACGATATACGCAGTGGAACCGGCGTCGTCGGCCAGGTCGACCACCTCCATCGTGCATTCCGGATGAACGATCACCTGGATGTCGGGCTCGCGCTCGCGCCACGCCGTCACGTGCTCCGGCAGGAAGCGTTGGTGCACGTTGCAGTAGCCCTGCCACAGGAAGATCCGAGCCTGGTGCAGGGTATCCGCGTCGTGGCCTCCATAGGGCTGCTGTGGATCCCACAACACCATCTCCTCCAGCGGAATGCCGCTCCGTTTGGCTGTGTTGCGGCCCAGGTGCTGGTCGGGACAGAAGAAAACGCGGGATCGGCGGGCCAGCGCCCACTCGAGCACGGCCGGAGCGTTGGAGGAGGTGCAGACCGCCCCGCCGTGGTCGCCGCAGAACGCCTTCACGCCCACGGTCGAGTTCACGTAGGTCACCGGCATCACCTCCCGCTCGACGTCCAGTACCTGGCCCAACTGGGCCCACGCCTGCTCCACGTCCGATAGCTCCGCCATGTCGGCCAGCCAGCAGCCAGCCTCCAGGTCGGGCAGCAGCACGGTCTGTTCCGGCTGGGCCAGCATGGCCGCCGTCTCAGCCATGAAGTGGACGCCGCAGAAGACGATGTATTTTGCATCATGACAGTTGGCGGCGTCGCGAGAGAGTTTGAGCGAATCGCCCCGCAGGTCGGCAAATTGAATGACGTCGTCCCGCTGGTAATGGTGGCCCAGGATCACCAGCGACTGGCCCAGTGTGGCCTTGGCCGTTCGAATACGTGTTTCTAATTTCGTTGTTGTATTCATGACTCTCCGTGTGTTGTAGGATCAGACCAACATGCTGAGGTCGAGGGCGGGAGCGGAGTGGGTGAGCGCGCCGACCGAGATGTAATTCACACCCGTGGCGGCGATGGCGGCGACGCGCTCCAGGTTCACGCCGCCGGAGGCCTCCAGCGCCACCTGTCCGTCAGTCATGTGCACCGCCTCCCGCATCTGCTCGAGATTCATGTTGTCCAGCATGATCCGATCGACGCCCAGCCCCAGCGCTTCGCGCAGCTCGACCGAGTTCTTGACCTCCACCTCGACGGGCAGATTGGGGTAGGCCGCGCGGGCGCGTTCGACTGCGGCGGTGAGCGAGCCCGCGGCCTCGATGTGGTTGTCCTTGACCAGCAGCATGTCGTTTAGGCTCATGCGATGGTTTTGCCCACCGCCCATCCGGACGGCGTACTTTTCTAGCACCCGGTAGCCCGGATGCGTCTTGCGCGTGTCGAGGATCGCAGCCTGTGTGCCGGCCACGGCGTCCACGAAGGCCCGCGTCAGTGTGGCGATGCCCGATAGGTGCTGCAGGAAATTCAGCGCCAGCCGTTCGGCAGCCAGCATCCCCCGCCCGGGACCGGTCACCTCGGCCACCACGTCGCCGGGGGTCACGCTGTCTCCATCGTCCACCTGTGGGGCGAAGCGTATTGCGGCGTCCACCCGGGAGAAGACAGCCTCGGCTACGGGCAAGCCAGCGATGACGCCCCTGGCCTTGGCGATGATCTGCCCCTGGACCGCCAGGTCCGCCGGCAGCACGGCCTTGGACGTGGCGTCGCCCGGACCGATGTCCTCGGCGATCGCCAGCTCGATCAGTGGCTGCGCCGCCGCCAGGATCTCTTTCACTTCCTCATCCACCCATGTACTCATCTGCTCACCTCTGCTCATTTCCTCATCTCGAACACCGGTGGCATCGCCCGTTTGTGGGCCGACTGAGCCACCATCTTCTGAACCTTCTCCAGCATCGCCGTCTCGATACCCGAGGTGTCTCCAGCTTCGATCGCTGTCAGCACCCGGTCCAGGTCTGCATAGGTGATGCCCATCTCCTCCTCGTCGGTCTGGCCAGGCCACAGGCCTGCCGATGGGGGGCGCTCGATCACCTCCTGCGGCACGCCCAGTTCGCGGGCCAGTCCCCACACCCGGGTCTTGTAGATGCTGCCCAAGGGCAGCAGGTCCACCCCGCCGTCGCCGTACTTGGTCGAGTATCCGACGAGGATCTCCGACTTGTTGCCTGAACCCAGCACCAGGTAGTTACGCGATTGGGCCAGGTAGTACAGCGTGGTCATGCGCAGGCGCGGCTTGATATTGGCCGCGGCCAGGGGATGCTCCGAGGGTGGCAGCACAGCCGTCAGTGCGTCGTACGCCCCATCCAGCTCCACCGTGATGGTTGGTATGCCGAACGTGTCCGCCACCAGGTGGGCCAGGCGGGCGTCCTCTGGCTGCGAATGACAGGGCATGAGCACCGCCAGGACCTGCTCGGGACCGACGGCGCGCACGGCCAGCGCGGCGGCGGTGGCTGAATCCACCCCGCCGCTGAGGCCGAGGACGAAGCCATCGGCGCCAGCGGCGGCGAGTTGTTCACGAAGCCATGCGGCGATCTGATCGGCAAGCGACATTGAAGTCTCCTGGTTTCAAGTTGGGGGTTTCAAGTTCCAGGTTGAACTTGAAACCTGAAACACCTACCCGAGGTGCGCTACCACCTCGATGTCATTGAGGGCCATGTGGTACAGAAAGGTGCTGTGCAGCAGGTCGCCGTCGTGGGGGAGGGAACCCAACTCGGCCGCTGTCTCCACGGGCAAGTCGTAGGTCTGCACGCAGTCAGCGGGGACGATGATGCGAGCTTCGTGCTGTCCCAATACGTTGGCCCGCGTCCGTAGATATAGCGCAGCCAGGTAAACGCAGATGTCCGTGCACACACCGACGACGATGAAGTCGGTGACGTCGGGATGGCCCTCCAGCCAGCCGTCGAGATCGGTGCCGATGGCGGAGCTGATGGAGTTCTTGGGCATGATGGTGAAGCGATCGGAGAAGGGGAGGGACGTCAGTTCGTCGATCGTCTCGCTCTCCGTCGTGCCGGCCACGCAGTGCGCGGGGTAGGCGGAAAACTCGATGGCGTCGGGATCGTGGGTGTCCTGGAACAGCAGGAAGTGGCGGACGCCCAGTTGGTGAGCACCCTGGAAGAGCTTGACCACGGCCGGGACGATGCCGCGCGCGCGCGGACTGTAAAGAGCTCCCTCGTCGCAGAATCCCTTGATCATATCCTCTGACACCACCGCCACCCGCGCAGGGTCAGAGACAACGTCCGCCAGCGATGCCTCCGGCAGGCCCCGCTCCCAACCGGCCAGCCAATCCAGAAAAGCCTTGCTATTGCTGTTCATTGCTCACTCCTCTTTTCGTGTGATTTGTACACGAACTCCCGCCAAAAAAGAAAGGACAATCTAGTGTATATTATACACTAAGTGTACACCCGATGACAGGTTTTGTCAAGGAAACAGCCGCCGGGCTTTGACCTCCGCCACGGCGTCGTCCCGGAACCGATATAGCCTGGCCGGGCGCCCTTCGCCGGTGCGGTACTCGCCGGTCTCCTCGACGATCTCTGCGCTGAGGATCTTGCGTCGAAAGTTGCGCTTGTCCAGCTTCTCGCCCAGGATGATCTCGTAGGCGGCTCGCAGATCGCTGAGAGAAAAGGTCTCAGGTAGCAGTTCGAAGACCGCGGCCGTGTACTCCAACTTGTAGCGCAGCCGTTGAAGTGCGTAGGCCAGGATGTCGGCGTGGTCGAACGCGAGTGGCGGCAGATCGTACATAGACCACCATCGGGCCTCGACCGCATCGCTGCCGGCGTGCGGACTGATGGCGTCGGCAGAGACCAATGCGAAATAAGCGACTGTGATGCTCCGGCCACGAGGGTCGCGGTCTGGGGCTCCGAAGGTGTACAGTTGTTCCAGGTACACGTCGCGGACACCGGTCTCCTCTTCCAATTCCCGCAGCGCTGCCTCCTCCAGTGATTCGTCGATGCCCACGAACCCTCCAGGGATCGCCCATTCCTCCTGGAAAGGCGGGTTCTTTCTTCGGATCAAGAGCACCTGCAGGTCGTTGCTACGCAGTGTGAAGATGATGACGTCTGTGGTCACCGCCGGGCGCGGATGGTCCTCTCGCGACAAGGGATGCCTCCTATTGGTGTCAATCATACACGAATTATAATGGCTCGGGCGGATGTTGTCAACATTCGTCACTTGCGCGGTGGGGCGATTGGCTGTAAAATCATAGATAAGAGCACGTCATGCGTCTGCCACTGCGCGGCCTCTATCATCGTCACCTCTGCTCCTGTCTGTGACAGGGTTAGATGGTGCTCAGGAATAGGAGGGGAGTATGTCGACAGCAGAAGCCCGCCTTGTACGCTTCCTCCAACAGGAAAACGCGCGCTTGAAGGATCAGAACCAATTGCTGACCGACGAGGTCCAGGCCCTGCGCCGGTACGTGAGGGCGCTGCAAGGGCTGCAGGAGACTATCCAGCGTTTTACGCCTGAGCAGGACGTCCTGGCCCTGCTGGACCGGACGCTGAACTGTGCCCTGGAGTTGCTGGACGCTATCGATGGGTCGCTCATGCTCATTGACGATGAGACGGACGAGCTCGTCTTCGTGTTGGTACACGGCGTCGGGCGCGAGACGATGGTCGGACACCGCTTCGACCGGCGGAAGGGGATTGCCGGCTGGGTAGCTGAACACGTCCAGCCGGCCATTGTGGGCAACGTCCGCGCCGATGCGCGCTTCCTGCCCGAGATAGATGAGCGCTTTGATTTCGTGACGCGCTCGCTGGTGGCGGTGCCGCTGGCCGCACGGGGCAAGGTCATGGGTGTGATTGAGGTGCTCAACAAGCGCTCCGGCGAGGGGTTCACTGAGGACGACGCCAGTTTGCTCTCCATCCTGGCGACCATCTCCGCCTCCGCATTGGACTACGCCGCATCCGAGATGAAGGAAGCCGAGGAGTACGCCTGAGCGACCCGCCGCGCGTGTACAGAACTTGGGAGAGTGCACAGTCAAGACCTCGGAGGTCTGCTGATTTGCTCTCGTGATGGCGTCAGAGCGACCATCAACTCAAGCGATTTAGAACATTCTAGGAATTACCTTACAGTCCGTTCACGCGACATGTACAGGGGCGTGTTACAATACCACCTGGTTGAGGGTAACCGCTTGGAAAGCTTGCCTGGCCTGAGCGATGACTCCAGGCCGGCGGGTGAATTCGCTGGAGTATCAATACTTGAGAGGTTACTGAACCATGACACGCACAGTCAACAGAGCGGATACCTACATGTCGCGGGTGTTGAAGTACATTCCATCCGAGATCGTGATGGCCTACATCTCCATTGATGGTGTCCTGCGTACCTGCTACAATCCCAATTTGTGGGCCGACCGGCGGATGTTGTCGAATCTGCTGTGGATTGTATCCGCGTTCCTGACGGTCCTCACGCCCCTCTGGCTCTGGCGGGTGGGGGGCGTCAAGCGCTTTTCACAGCTCTTCATCTCCACGCTCTCCGTGCCCGTCTGGCTCTTCGCCCTGGGTGGGCCCTTTGCTCTGTTTCCCTGGTATCGGCCGGCGCTGGGCGCGGTTGCACTGCCTCTGTTTACCCTTATGCTGCCGATTATCTCCCGATCCGCTCGATAAACTGATAGGCCACTGATAAGAACGTAGCAGGACCCTGGCAGAAACTGCCAGGGTCCTGTGCGTGATGTTGATCGTGCTGCTCGGCGGCTCATCGGGCACAGTTCACAGCGTGCATTCCAGGGGCCGCGGCGCCGGCGCCGTGGAGCGTACAGGGTAGAATTATGACATGTTATGTCGTAATTTTGTGCTATAATAGGTCCAGCGCCACGTCCATCCCTACGTAGGATCTCCGCCACATCGGGAGGCAAATGTATGGGCAACGTCGCCACGCGCCTGCTTTCGTTGATTCTGCTGCTCCAATCGCGACCGAGCTGGAAAGCCTCGGAGCTGGCCGCCGAGTTGAACGTCTCCGAGCGAACCATCCACCGCTACATGGCGATGCTCGACGAGATGGGCATCCCCATCTACTCGGAGCGGGGCCCGTACGGCGGCTTCTCCCTGGTGCGGGGGTACAAGCTTCCGCCGCTGATCTTCACCGCCGAGGAGGCGACGGTGCTCTACATGGGCGCTAACCTGGTCCGTGAGGTGTGGGGACAGACCTACGAGGATGCGGTCACGGCCGCCACTGCCAAGCTGGACAACGTCTTGCCCGACGACCTGCGCCAGGAGGTGGCCCAGGCCCAGGAGAGCCTGATCGTTGGTGGCCTGGCGCGCCGGGATTACCGTCCCT
>Ga0180433_10008320_pt1 | contig 12942 bp, 9 predicted proteins | sample SS_ome_8_FD_132980 | JGI IMG/M metagenome (GOLD analysis project Ga0180433, IMG submission 132980) | Hypersaline lake sediment archaeal communities from the Salton Sea, California, USA - SS_1_D_1 metaG | ecosystem: Environmental > Aquatic > Non-marine Saline and Alkaline > Hypersaline > Sediment... | reverse complement strand
CGTTCAACGCGGACGCCCTGTCCGACCGCGTGCTCTGGCATGTAGTTCGACTTCTCCGAAGAAGCCGATCTGGAGTAGGCTGCGTGACGCGGGGTTGCCGGGTGCAACCGCTTCCCGGTTGGCTGCCGCAATTGGCCAACGTGTTACTGGAGTTGCTTCCGGAACCGGGCAAGACTCAATGCGAAGATCACGATGCAGCAGGCGGCGAGGCCCGCGACTTGAGGCCACAAGTGGATCAACGCCGCACCGCGCAACACGATGCCGCGTAGCATCTCGAGGAAGTAGGTCACCGGAATGGCGAATGTCAGCAGATAGATCGGCGTCGGCATTTCGGCCCGGGGAAACATGAAGCCCGACAACAGCACCGACGGCAGGATAATCAGAAACGCGAACTGGATGGCCTGAAATTGGGTCTTGGCCAGGGTCGAGACCAGCAACCCCAACCCCAGGGCGCAAAGCAGGAAGAACAGGGAAAGGGTCAGCAACAGCGGGATGCCGCCGTGGATCGGCACCCGGAACACGTAGACCATGGCGGCCAGGACGATCAGCGTTTCGAGCATCCCGAGGATCGCGTACGGCAGCAGTTTGCCTAGCAGCAGCCCAACCCGCCCGACGGGCGTGACGAACAGTTGCTCCAAGGTCCCCAACTCACGTTCGCGGACGATGGCAAACGAGGTGAGAAACAGCGTGACCAGTTGCAGGATGATGCCGACCAAGCCTGGCAGGAAGAAATAGGCGCTTTCCAGGTTCGGGTTGAATAGGAGGCGAGGCCGGACGTCGACCGGCAGGGCGGGGCGGCCGAACCGGTCGCGAGCCGGCACCCGGGGCAGCGTTTCGCGGAACGACCGGGCTTGCTGCAGCGAGCGGTTGAGCCCCAGCAGCAGGGAGGCGTGCAAGGCGGTGGTGGCCACTTGCGAATCGCTGCCGTCGATCAGTACCTGCACCTGTGCTTGCTCGCCACGGAGCAGCCGGTCGCTGAAATCGGGCCCAATGGTGATGCCCACCTTGGCACGCCCGGAGATCAAGGCCCGGCGAAACGCCTCTTCGCTAAGCACGCGGTCGACGATATGGAAAGTGCGAGTGTTCTCGAACGCTTCGCGCAATTCGCGCGATGCGCGGCGTCCGTCCAGATCGAGCACAACCGTGGGGATGTTCTCGATCTGCAGATCGATGGCGAACCCGAATATGGTCAATTGCAGCACTGGCACGACGAGCATGAAGAACAGGGTCGTCGGTTCGCGGCGGATATGGGAGAATTCTTTCAGCAGGATGGCCACGAAGCCCGACATGGGCCCGCCCGCGGTGCGTTGCCGGTCGCGGCTCGGCTCTGGGGGCCTTTCCGAGGCGGGAGGCGGGGCCTCGGAAGGTTGTTCCGACGCCTGCTTGGACTCTTGGGGCGGTGTCTCCGGCGCGGGTTCGTCCGGCCGGATATCGACCCACCGGCCGGTCGTGTTCACGGTCCTGGTCGTCGCAACGTCTCCGCGCTCGGCCGCGCGGCTGAGTGTGACGAAGACGTCCTCCAGGCTCGGCCCAACCGGATGGATCTCGGCCTGTCGGGCGGCCGGGGTCAGGTGGCTGCGCAGAGTCTCCGCGGAGAGTGATTCGGCCGCCAGGACGTGCAAGGCCTGCCCGAAGATCGTGGCGTCGCGAACCGCCTCCAACTGGTGGAGTCGGGCGAGGTTCTCGGCCTCGTCCGGTGCCAGCACCTCCCAGCGGCGCGTACCCGGGGGTGTAACGTCTTCAAGCGCCTTGAGTGTGTCGGGCGTTCCGCAGACCAAGAGCCGGGACATGTAGATGTAGCCAACCACGGTGCAGCGCTCCGCTTCGTCCATGTAATGGGTTGTTATGAAAAGCGTCACGCCTTTGGCCGATAGGTCGAACAGCAGGTCCCAAAGCTCCCGCCGGGCGACCGGATCGATTCCGGCGGTCGGTTCGTCGAGGAAGACCAGTTCCGGCTCATGGATCAACGCGCACGCCAGCGCCAACCGCTGTTTCCAGCCGCCGGAGAGCGTTCGGGCAAGTTGCCCTACCCGGTCGTGCAGCGACGTCAGTTCGAGAACCGTTTCGGCGCGTCGGGCCAGCCGAGCAGGCTTCAGGCCGTAGATCCGGCCATAGAAGTCGAGATTCTCGCGAACCGTCAAGTCACCGTAGAGGCTGAACGACTGCGACATGTAGCCGATTCGCGGCTTGATCGCCTCGGGCCGCTCGACCACTTCGGTATCCAACACCGTGGCGTGGCCGCCGGAAGGTTGCAGCACGCCACAAAGCATCCGGATAATGGTCGACTTGCCGCTGCCATTGGGCCCCAGCAGGCCGAAGATCGAGCCCGGGCGAACCTGAAAACTCACATCGTCGACGGCCACCAGGTCGCCGAATCGCTTACTCAGATGCCGGACATCGATCGCCGCCGCGCTCATTCGACTGTATTGCAAATGCGGGAGTTCGTGAACTCTTTCACCAAGTCTTGATCACGGGACCGAGCGGAGGCTCGTATTGGTTGGCGGCCCTGCCGCCCTGGGCTTTTTGGCTCCAACCAGACATCGGCCGCCATGCCCGGTCGGAGTGCGTCCAGGCCTTCGGTCAGCGCCACCTTGATCCGGAAGACCTGCTTGGAGCGTTCTTCCGGCGTTTGCACATTGCCCGGCGTAAACTCTGCCTGCCGGGCAACAAACGAAATCGCGCCGGCGAACCGCCGGTTGGGATGGCTGTCGACGGTGACGTCGACCTTCTGGCCGATCCGCAAGTCCAAAGCGTCCTCGGGCACGTAGGCACGTACCCAGAGGTGGCTAGTGTCCATCAGCGAAATGATCGGCGCATCGGCCGCCACCATATCCCCCGGGTGCAACTCGACCGCCTCGACAACCGCGTCGAGCGGAGCCAGCACCCGCAACTCCCGGACTCGCGCGTCGATCACCTCGAGCGACGCTTCGGCCGCCTCCACCGCCGCCTTGGCCTCGGCGATTTCCTCCGGCCGAAAGCCGTGGGTTCGCAGCAGCCACTCTTGCCTGGCTTCGTCGAGTTGGGCTTCGGCCTGGCCGATCCGTTCCGACCGCGTCCCTGACTTCAACAGTTCGAGTTGTTCCTTTCGGGTCCGCACCCGCGCCTGAGCCACCCGCAGTTTCGTAGTGGCTTCGTCCATGGCCTCGCGGGTCGACACACCTTGGCCAAACAGCTTTTCAGTGCGGGCGTGTTCGCGAGTGGCAAGCGCCAATTCGGCTTCGGCCAGTTCGAGTTCGGCCGCGGCCGCGGCGATTTCCTGAGGGCGAGGACCGTTGCGCAGCTCCTCCAAGTAGGCCGTCAGCCGATCGCGCTGCGCCTTCGCTTGCGCGATTTCCTCTTCGCGAAACCCCGCCAGGAGCTTCTCGTACTGCGCTTTTCGCTGCGTGACGACGGCTGCGGCATCCTGACGCCGCTGCATCAGGTCGTAGGGTTCGAGCTGCAACAGCAGGTCGCCCTGACGCACGCGTTGGCCCTCGACAATCTCAACCTGCTGCACCCGCCCCCCGACCCGGGAGCCGACGCGAATCTCGTCGGCCTCGACGAATCCCGAGACCTTCAGCGGCTCCGGCATCCATTGGCTGATCAACAGAGCGGCCGTCAACAGACCCGCCAGCAACAAAATGGCAATCGCGCGTTTGATCATCGGCCTGATGGCTCCAGAAAGGGGGATTGCGCACCCACACCGCTATCGCATCTCTCCACGGCTGCGTCGGTCGAAGAGCGCCCCGGCCGCACCCCGCCTGGACAACCATTCACGGAAGATCGCCCCCCGGCCGGGAAGGGCTGGTTCTCGCTTGCGTACAACTTGCCAAGAACCGAACCGTGAACGGACGCCAAGGGCTATCGTACATTGGGCTGGCCCCAACGGAAACACCGGCACTCCCAAAAATCGCCCCGCGCTATCGCCCCAGCCCGCTCTCGCCATTCCGTCGTGCGACGGCGTCCCCCCGGCGGCGAAGGGCGTGGAGAGCACGCGGCCGGAGAACGGTCGGACATGCTGGCCAAGTTGGCTATCCCGATTACAATGGTTGCGGGGTCCCCGACTCGCCGCGATTCCACGGGGCTTCCACTGTCAACTCGCTCTTTTCGGGCCCGCCATGAATACGCCCCTGAAAAGGTTTCTGTTTGGCAACCCGTTGCCGACCGAGGCGCAGCGGCACGAGCGGCTCACCAAGACCAAAGCCCTCGCGGTGCTTTCGTCGGATGCCCTCTCCTCGGTCGCCTACGCCACCGACGAGATTCTTCTGGCTCTGGTGATTGCTGGCACGGCGGCTCTGTCGCTTTCGGTCCCCATTGCCATGGTCATCGCCGGTTTGCTTGCCATCGTGGGAACTTCCTACTACCAAACGATCCATGGATACCCAACTGGCGGCGGCGCCTATATCGTTGCCCACGAGAACCTGGGGGTCTGGCCGGGGCTGATCGCCGCGGCCGCCCTGCTGATCGACTACGTACTTACGGTCGCCGTTAGCATCAGCGCCGGTGTGCTGGCGGTGACATCGGCATTTCCGGCGCTCTCCGCCTTCCGGGTGATATTCTGCCTCTTGTTGGTCGGCACGATCGCTTGGGCCAACCTGCGCGGCGTTCGGGAATCGGGCACGCTCTTCTCCGTCCCGACCTACGCCTTTGTGTTCCTCGTCTTATCGCTGCTGGGACTCGGATTCTTGCGGCTGGTCACCGGCAGCCTCCAGACGGCCGAACCCGCGGTCGCCCCCGCCGACGTTCACCCCCTGACGGCCCTTCTGATTCTTCGGGCGTTTTCCTCCGGATGCACGGCCCTGACCGGCGTGGAAGCCATCAGCAACGGCATTCCCGTCTTCCAGAAGCCGACGGCGGAGAACGCGGGCAAGACACTGATCGCCATGGTGGCGCTGTTGACGACGATGTTTCTCGGCGTCACTTTGCTGGCGCACTGGCTGGGCCTCGGCCCCGCCGAACACCAAAGCCTCATGTCCCAGATCGGGCGCCGCGTGTTTGGGGACGGCTGGCCGTACCTCGCGCTGCAGGCGGCAACCACGCTGATCCTGGTCCTGGCGGCCAACACCTCATTCGCCGACTTTCCGCGGCTCTCGTCGATCCTTGCAAGGGATGGGTATATGCCCCGGCAGATGGCCAATCTGGGAGACCGGCTGGTCTTTTCCAACGGCATCCTCCTCCTCGCCGTTCTGGCCGGCACGGTGATCCTGATCTTCGGCGGCCAGACGCACCACATGATCCCCCTCTATGCCGTGGGCGTGTTCCTGTCGTTCACGCTCTCGCAAACCGGCATGGTCGTCCACTGGCACCGCCGCCGCAGCGCCGGTTGGTGGTGGCGAGCCGCGATCAACGGCGTGGGAGCCACCGCCACGGGCGTGGTGTTGTTTGTCCTAGCGGAAAGCAAATTGACCGGCGGAGCCTGGATCGTTCTGCTGTTGATTCCTGTTTTCGTATTGCTTTTTCGTGCGATCAAGCGACACTACGTCAGCATCGTCCACCAACTGGCCGTTCGCCCCGACGGAAAGATCACCCCTTGGATTCCGGATGCCGAGAACCGCCACAAGGTGGTCGTGCCCTTTTCCCGGCTCAACCGAAGCTTCGTGGCCGCCTTGGAATTCGCCCAGTCGCTCTCCCGGGATGTAACGGCCGTCATCGTCGACGTGGACCATGAACTCACGACGGATACCGTCAAACGCTTGGAGAAGTACGCCCCGGAGGTTCGGCTCGAAGTCTTACCCTCGCCCTACCGGTCGGTGATCGGGCCTCTGCTGCAATACCTCGACGAGGTCGACCGCCATGATCCGCGGCGCGGGCCGGCCGTTATCGTGTTGCCGGAAGTGGTGCCGGCACGTTGGTGGCATCATTTGTTGCACAACCAGACAACGCTGCTGTTGAAGGCCGCCCTAGTGTACCGTCGCAGCCGCTCTCGCGAAGAGCGCGTGATCATCGATGTTCCGTATCATCTGAAGCGTTAGTTCTTCGTTTCTCGCGGCTTGCGTTGGACGACCTCTTCCATGAGGTCGGTCTGGATTTGTTGGACTTCCAGCAATCGCCGCCACTGGTGCGTCAACAAGAGGTCCATCTTTGCGTTGAGATGCCGGACTTCGAGTTCCGCCTTGAGGTTGACGCGGTAATCGTTCTCGGCACGCAGTCGGTCTTTGTCCTCCTGTCGATTCTGGCTCATCATGATGATCGGGGCCTGGATCGCCGCCAGACACGAGAGCACAAGGTTCAGAAGGATGAAGGGATACGGATCGAAGGGCCGGTGGAGGAGGACGTGGGAATTGATCGCGACCCACACCATCAGCACGCCCCAGAAGGAGAGGATGAACGTCCAACTGCCGCCAAACTCGGCGACTTTGTCCGCGATACGCTCTCCGAAGGTCAGCTCTCGATCGAATTGCGTATTGACGTTTCGGGAGAGCACCTCTTGTTCCTGGAGGCTGCGGACGACCTCTTCCTCCAAGGTGGTCAATTCTCCGATTTCCTCCTCCAGCGCGTCCTCGATATATTCGGCCCGGAAACGGTTCAGATCGTCGAGGCAGACAAACTGACCGGGCCCCCATCCCGGATGCGTCTTCCGAATAATCTCCGCAATGGCCGGGCGAACCAAATCCTCCGGAAAAACCTCATCCCGCGGTTTCGGCCGGCCGCACACCGCACACGTGAATGTATCGTTGTGTGATGCTTCGGAAGATTTCATCAACGCATCCTCACCAAGGAGATCGCTCTCGGCGGAGACAAGCCCCTGGGTTGCACGCAACCGAATGATCCGTCATTAGCCGACGGCCAGACGTCGTTCGACCTGGCGGATGGCCTCGTCGACGGTCCAGGCCCGCTCGGCCGTGTCGAGCTGCTCGTCGCGAGCCATCCAGCTTTCGACGCGCTTCTGGGCCGAGAGCACCGTGCTGTGGCTGCGGCGGCCGAAGTACTGGCCGATCTCGCTCAACGCGGCGCGGGTGTGCTTGCGGGCAAGCCACATCGCCAACATCCGCGGATGGCTCACCCGCTTGGCCTTGCCGTTGGAATGCAGGCTGCTCGGTTCCAGGCCGAAGGTGTCGCAGACCGCCCGCTCGATCTCGTGCAGCCGCACCACCCGACACGTATGCCGCAGCAACTCGCCCAGGGCCTCCTCGGCCAGCGCCAACGTGATCGGTTCGCCCAACGCCTCGCTGGTCGCCCGAAGCCGGCAAAGGGCCCCAGAGATTTCCCGGGCGTGGGTGGTCACTTTCGAGGCGATCATCTGGCGAACATCCTCGGGAAGGGCGACCTTCAGACGCTTGGCCATCTCGGCGACGATGCCCAACCGCATGGCATAGTCGGGCGTTTCGATCGGGCAGACCATGCCGCTTTGCAGCCGGGTGGTCAGCTCGGGCCCCAGTCCGGCAAGTTCGTTGGGCGGCCGGTCGGCGGCGAAGACGAGTTGCCCCCCTTCCTGCAGGACGGCGTCGATGGTGTGCAACAGTTCGATCTGCGTGGCTCGTTTGCCGGTGAGAAACTGCAAGTCGTCGATGATCAACAGAGCCACGCCGCGGTAGCGCCGCCGGAAGCTGGGCAACCCGCTGCCGCGTAGCGCCTCAAGGAACTGCGTGGTGAACTGCTCGGCCGAAAGGTAGACCGTTCGGGACTGGGGCGATCGCTTCCGCGCGGCGGAATAGATGGCCTCCAGCAGGTGCGTCTTGCCGACGCTGGTCGGGCCGTGGAAGAACAAGGGGGTCAATTCGCCCGGCTTCCGTGCCGCGATTTCGGCAGAGGCCAGCGCCAAGCGGTTGGCCTTGCCCGGCACGAAGGAGGCGAAGGACGCGAAGCGACGCCGCGGCTGAAAACCGGCCCGGCGTTGCGGAGTGCGGCCGTCAGGGGCCGATTTGTCGCCGGCCGAAACCACCCGCAACGCCGGCTGCGTTGACTCGGCTGTCTCGGATGAACCAGCCGATTGCGTCGAGTCGGCCGACTGGCCGGAGCCTGTCGACTCCGCGGCCGAGGCCTCGCGATCCGCCGCCGCCTCCATGCGAAAGCTCAGCGCAGGCGCCTTGCCGAGCACCTCGAGGCACGCCGCCTCGATCTGCTTGCGGAAATTCGCTTGGATCCAGTCGCGGAAGAAACGGTTCGGGACCCCGATCGTCAGCCCGCGCCCGGCGTAGTCGAGCCGAACGCCTGGACCGAACCACAAGTCGAACCGTTCTTTACCGACCCTGTCGGCCAGCGCGACGCGCAGAGCCAACACGATGTCCGTATCGTCCGTGGTCACTTCCTATTTTTTCCCCGGCGCACACCTTCCTCCCTGGCTTGCCATCGTGGCGCAGTCAGCCATCCCGACAATGCGGAATGAAACCTGGAAAAAAGGGCAGCTATCTTCGACGGTCAAAACCGTCTGGGTTTGGTCATCAAGTCACCAGATAGGACCCGATTCTACTCCTGCTAGCGTTGCTGTCAAAGGCGGTCGGCCGCCGGCGGGCGGAAGAATTCCAGATTCGATGCGTCGCGCTTCGTAATCCTCGGCAAACATGGCGGAATCGGTCCGCTAACACACTCCAAATATTTTTGATCCGCTCGCAGGCCCCAGGTGGAAAACCTGTTGAGCACCCGCGGACCCAACCGGGGGCGCCAACCGTCACCGTGCGGCGGAACCCCAAACCACCAGACGAGAAACGGCGACGGCTCACGCACGTCGGTCGTCGGCCCTCGGGCCGGAAGACGTGCCTAGGGGTTTTCCGTATATGCTCCGGCGCTCCCAAACCTCGAAGCCAGCCATGCTATAAGTCTTTATAGCAGGCAAGTTTGCGGCGTCCACGGCCAGCACCAACCGCTGCCGACCAGCCTGCTGAGCCAGCCATTGGGCGTGCCGCGCGATCCGCACACCCCACCGCCGACCTCGCGCCGAGGGGACCACGCCCATATAGACCAATTCCCAGTTCTCATGCGCCGGATGGTCGGTCAGCACAAGGCACCCGATGTCCAAGCCCTGGTGCCGAACAATCAGCCATCGGTGGGGGTCGAAGACGCCGGTCGCGCGATACCCGGCCAGAGTCTCGTCTATCGTCCGCATTCCCTCCAAGGCGGGGCAATCGAACGATTGCTCGTAGGTGGCCTCCAGCACCCCGACAAACCGCTCCGGGCGGCTCGGGTCGTACGGCTCATACGCAAGGTCGGCGGCCGGCGGCGCGGTGGGAAACGTATCTCGGGTTGCGACAAGATAAAGCAAATGGGCAATATGGCGAAAACCGGCCGCATGTAGCACTACGGCGTCGTCGAACGTCTCGATCGGCAATATGGCCTGGGCGAACCTGACGTCGCGGTCGTGGAGCCAGTCGCAGGCGGCCTCCAGCAGTCGGACGGCCGCCTCCGACGATTCGCCGGCCAGCAGCCGCGGCGGCCAGACAATTGCGGCTCGGCCCGGCTGGAGTTGGGCAAAAAGGGCCCCCACCATACAGCCGTCGCGCTCGGCCGCCAACAATCCGCCGCCGCCGTTGGGCTCCGCCGCGATGGCCTCCAGGCTCATGTTGACCTGATCCTGCCGAACCGGCGGTGCAAGGTCGGCAAACACCAGGGCCAAGGCGTCGGCCTGGCATGCCGTCGTGGCTGGGCGGATTCGAAGTGCCTCGCGGTGGTCGGATGGCATAATTGGTTGATCCTGGCGCCCCTGGGATTGTCGAGTCCTTTCCCTTATAATCGTAACCAGCGAGGAGCCGAATCAGAACCTCTGCCCGGGGAGAAAAATCGCCATGAAAATGATTGCTTTGGCGGCAATGGGGCTTGCATTGAGTCTGGCGACTGTCTCGGAAGGGAGAGCCCAAACCATCTTGCAACGCCTGGAGCGGCGAATCCGGCAACGGGTGGCAACACCGCCGCAAGAGACCGATCCACGACAAAGCGACCCGCGACAGCCGACCGAGGCGGACCGGCCCGAGCAGGCCGATCAGACGCAGGCCGGGGCCCAGTCGGGCTATGTCGGTATGCTGGTCGACGACAAGCAGGATCGCGGGCGCGGCGTCCGGGTCCTGGAGATCCGACCGCGGGGGCCTGCCGATCGGGCCGGGTTTCGCCAGCAGGATCTGATTACCCGCGTCGAAGGTGCCCGCATCTCCGACATGGCCGACATGGCCGACGTGTTGCAGCTATTCGGCCCCGGCGACCAGATCACTTTCGACGTGCTGCGCGACGGGAAGCAAGTCGCGCTGAAAGTGACCCTCGGCCGCCGTCCGCTGCCGGAGGAGGCTGAACCTGTTCCACCGCCGCCGGTGGCCGAGCGGCCTCCCGTTGTGCCGGCGCCGGTTGTCGACCCGCCTGCTGCCGGCGATGGCCCGGTGCTGGCGCCGCCGACCGAACCCGCGGTCCGCGAGCCTTCACAGATCGATCGGCTGCAACAGCGGATCGACCGACTCGAACGACGCGTCGCGGAGCTGGAAGAAGCGATCAAGGGGAAGTGACCCGGCTGGCCAACCATACGGCCGATGCACGCCGTCTAGCCCTCCGCGCGATCCTCGCCAAGAATCTGCTGCACGATGCTTGGCGGGATGCCGATGTCGGCGATGAACACTTCACCGGTGTGCTGCCAGGCGTCGGGCGTATAGAAGCCCGGCTTGGCGGCCAGGAAGGTGCAGGTCTGCGTGGCGGAGATCGTGTGAAGCGAGGCCTTGCCGGTGTCGGCGTCCAGGCCGCTGGGCAGGTCGACCGCCATGATCGGCGCGCCCGAGTTGTTCAACTGGTCGATCACGGCATCCAGTGGCGGCCGTGGGTCGCCCTTCGCGCCGGTACCCAACAGCGCGTCGACGATCCAAGCGGCTTCGTCCAAATAGACCGCCAGCCGCCGCGGATCGTGGCGGTCGCCGAAGACTTCGATTGGCGTGCCGGTCTGCGCGAGGATTTGGAAGTTCGTCGCGGCATCTCCTTGAAGCTGCTCGGGCTCGGACCAGAGCAGCACCCGAGCCTCGTAACCCCGCAGGTCGAGGTGCCGGGCGATGACGAAGCCGTCGCCGGCGTTGTTGCCCTTGCCGCAGCAGATGACCACCGGACCGTGGATCCCCAGGTGGCAAAGACGGTCGACAAAACCCCGGCCGGCGTTCTCCATCAGCATCAGCCCGGAGAAGCCGAACCGTTGGACGGCCGCCTGGTCGACCTTTCGGGTTTGTTCGCAGGTGAGCGTGGTCGGCATCATTGGTAGTTGCCTACGGGATCAGGAAGACCATAGCGGTCCAGATGCCGCCTTCGGCCAACGCGGCGCGGACGCTCAGCGGCAATGGATCGATCAAGTACGGGGCACAGTTGCCAGGCCGGTAATAGCCGAGAGTGTAAGTACACTCATCCGGCGGTCGCAGGGCCATCTGGTAGGGCAGGATGGGCACGCTGAGGAAGAAGTGCCCGCCCGACATCAGCGGCTGCAAGTAGGGGCCCCAGGAATGGCCGTAGCGTTCCAACTGGGTGTCCTCGAAGTACAGCGGCTTGTGGCACAGCGCGGTGGCCTTCCAGGTGAACTGCGTCGGCGCCCAGCAACGCGGCTCGAAGGTTTCGGCGGCCAAGGGACATTCTTGCGGCATGTTGCCCGAGGGGGCCGTGATGTCGGTCGTCAGTTGGCTGATTCGCTTCAACGCTTTCGGCGAAATACACTTGCCCAATCGCAGGTCGCGACGGAGCAATTCCTGCTCTTCCTCCTCCATCGTCCGCAGCTGGGAACTCTCGGCCGGCGTTCCATCGTCCCTCCGCTCGTCGAGCCAGGGAGACGGCTCGGCCGGCGCATGGCCGATTTCGGGCAGGTCGTCGGGCTCGGCCGACGGATCGCCCAGCGGAGGCAGCCCAGCGGCGTCGGACGTGTCGAGCGAGTCCGAACGCGGCATCAATTCGTCGTTGAAGTCGATGCTCGGCTTGTCGGCGTCGTCGATCGGCATCGGCTCGAGCATGCGTCCGGCCGGTTCCGACGCCGCATCGTCCAGGGGGCTCAAGGGCTCCAGCGGAGCCATGTCGGTCGGAGCCGCTGATTCTCGCGGCCAAAGGTGCTGCACGCGCCGCACCTTACGGTCGACCTTCCGTTGAGCCGCCGTGGGTGCGAGCCACTTGAGCTTGCTACCTTGCCGGCCGGTCGAGTAGGTTGCTTGCTCGGCCGAGGCGCTGCCGGCGGTCCAGGAGCCGATGGCGGCCATTCCCAGGACCAAAGCCCAGGCCATCGCCGCGACACGGCGATATGCGGCAGCTAGCGGGGGCGGCCCGGTTGGCAGAGGCGTTGGCCCCGGAACGCTAGGAGTTGGCCTCCTCCGCGGATTCCCTGCTGTAGTTTGGCGCTTCCTGCGTAATGTTGATGTCATGGGGATGACTCTCCCGGACACTGGCTGCCGAAACCTGGAGGAACCGAGCATTGGTGCGAAGTTCCTCGACGGTTCGTGTTCCACAATATCCCATTCCCGCCCGTAGCCCGCCTACGAGCTGATACACAAATGCCCCTAAGGGCCCTTTATACGGCACGCGGCCTTCGACGCCCTCGGGCACGAGCTTGTCGGAACCTCGGCCGGTGTGGCTCTGGCGATAGCGTTCGCTGGAGCCTTTGACCATCGCCCCCAACGAGCCCATCCCCCGGTACGCCTTGAACGTTCGGCCCTGGTAGAGGATCTGCTCCCCAGGACTCTCTTCGAGGCCGGCGAACAGCCCGCCGACCATCACGGCGCTGGCCCCGGCGGCGATCGCCTTGGTAATGTCTCCCGAGTAGCGGATGCCGCCATCGGCAATGACCGGCGTCTGGCTGTCGGCGGCGATTTGAACGGCGTTATAAATCGCCGTCACCTGCGGCACGCCCACGCCGGAGATCACTCGGGTGGTGCAGATCGAGCCGGGGCCAATGCCGATCTTCACGGCATCCGCCCCGGCGGCGATCAGGTCCTTGCACCCTTCGGTGGTAGCGACATTTCCGGCGACCACGTCGATATCCCAGCGCTGCTTGAGTCGTTTGACGGTTTCGATCACATTGGCCGAATGGCCGTG
>Ga0180433_10008318_pt1 | contig 12948 bp, 17 predicted proteins | sample SS_ome_8_FD_132980 | JGI IMG/M metagenome (GOLD analysis project Ga0180433, IMG submission 132980) | Hypersaline lake sediment archaeal communities from the Salton Sea, California, USA - SS_1_D_1 metaG | ecosystem: Environmental > Aquatic > Non-marine Saline and Alkaline > Hypersaline >... | reverse complement strand
TGGTTTAGGATCTGTTGCTGGCCCACCATCTTAGCCATCCCCCCGGTGGCTCCCAGAGCGGCAAAGCGGAGCTTATCCCAGAATTTCAAAGTGGATCCACCGGACTGGAGATCTGCCAGGTCATCTGTCAGGTCCTTTATCTGTCCTGTTAGGGTCTTAGCGTGTTCCGCTCCCCTCCTCATAGCAGGGTTAAGGATCACAGCCAGATTCTCCCCTACACTCCTGATATTTGCTTTTACCTGGGAGGTTGTTACAACCAGGCTGTCCCCGGACTCCTTAAAGGCATCCTGAGCGTCTGTGGACTTTGCAGTGATCAGTTCCATGGTGGCGGTGGCCTTGGCCTGGGCCAGGGCTGCCCCGGTCAGGTTCTTCAGCCCTTTCTCTGCCAGCCTCATCTTGACCTCCTCCTCTGAGATGGCTATCCCTAGGCTTTTGAGCTGCTCCCTTTCTCCCAGCATGGCCTTGGCAAAGATATCACCTACCTCAGCTGCTGAGTACATCCCCCCGGTCCAGGTGGATAGAGCTCCGGAGAGCTTGATCATATCCAAGGACATGGAGGTGGCCTCTTTCCTTGCGAATCCTATGGGGATCAGCAGGTCCTGGATCCCGGCAGCAGCATTGACAAACTGCGTCCGGGTCATCCCCATGGAGGCTGCTGTCTCATCTGCTACAGCCTTCACATCCTTTTTATAGGCCCCAAAAACAGCGGTGGCCTTGATATTCATAAGGTCCAGGCTCTTTCCCACATCCAGGAGCCTCTTACCCATCTTTATGATGGAGGCTATGACTACCCCACCTATGACCCCTTTGATGACCCCGCCCATATTCTTAAAGGCTCCCCCGGTCTTTTTGGTGGTCTTATCCACCTCCCCCATCTTCTTCTTAAAGTCCTTATTATCAGCAGTGATCAGGGCTTTTATCCTGGCTATGACATTTTTAAGCATCTTTAAAATATTCTTTAGGGTCTATCTTTTTTGCTCCGCTCTGTTGATGGAGGGTAAAGTCCCAGACCTCCAGGGCCTCCTCAAACTTATTATATGTCTCCTCTGTCCACTCTAGTTTCTCTTTCCCCATCCGGTCTATGGCCAGAGGGAGTATCCTCTGGGGTGTTTTGGCTGACCGTCTCTTGCCCCGGCTGGTGTTATACATCATGGCCAGCAGCGTCCGGGTCCTATCCCATTCCCTATCCTGCCTGATCCAGTACCCGGTGATCATCCTCCAGAGGTTCCCCCATGTCATCCTCTGGGCCTCCTGTGGATCCAGCCCCACCTCAGCTGCCAGATCCAGGAGCTCATCAGCGGTCAGCCCTCTGCTTTTTTTTCCCCGGATCCTCCCTGGTCCTCAGCTTTTGCTGCTCTCGCTTTCAGATAAGACTCAGCCAGATCTCCAGTCTGCCTGGATGCTATGATGGTGTCTGTCATCCGTAGGCGGTCCTCTATCAGTATCCCTTTGACATACTCCTGGCAGATCTCCGGAGTGATCCTGGGCCTTTTGTGCTGGAGAGCTGCATAGCTGACCATACCTCCATACACAGCCCAGGTCATAAACTCCTCCGGATCCATCTGGTCCACCTGGGCAAAATCCAGACTTGACTCCCGGCCTACCACTATCCAACAATAGACATCGAATAGCATCTTGAGCCTCCGGATCTTCACTGGCCTGATCCACCTGGTCAGCGGGTTGCGGTTCCAGACATTTGTCCGGATCTCTATATAGCCGTCCTCCTGTGTCATGGTCATGGCTATTAGGATGATGCAGATCCCTCTGTGATGGTGGATGTCCCCTGGATCTCTCCTGAGTAGCTGGCAGCCTCATTCTTAGGCCCGCTGATGTCCACTGACATCAGGAACCCGGATCCCGCAAAGTAAGCCTGTCCGGAGGTGGTGTCTCCCCAGTACAGGTCCAGAGAGGTTCCCCCCTGGACATACCCCAGGGCCTCACTGAATCCCTCAGTGGCTGCCGGATCATACAGGCTTTCAAAGCTCATCCCCCATCCATACTCCCCAGGGGTATATTCTTTTGCTCCCCCGGAGTCTTTTGTGGTGATCTCAATCATGTCAGCAGCTGCATTAAATGAGTTGCTGAGCAGTCCTCCAATCTGGTCCCCTCCTACCAGGATGACCAGGACATCTCCTTTTTGTACGCTCATCTTAATCTGTTTTTAAGTGTGAAAATTATGCTTTCTTATAGTATCCATTCCGGACATCCCTGGCTGACTGTCTGAGCTTACGCTCATGGACCAGGATGATGTCTCCCTTTTTGTGGCCTCCAAAGGGCTTCAGGACCTTGGCTTTTACCAGCTCCCTGGCATCCTTGGACTTTCTTTCCTTGGCTACTTTCTTTTTCTCAGCAGCCTCCTGAGCCCTCAGCTTGCTGTCACTGAGAGCGGATCCGTACTCAGCCTTGCGACCATACAGGACCTCATTTAATTTCTTTTCTTTTGTCATAGCTCCTCTATTATAAATTGATATGTTATTGTTTTTCTGAACATTGCGCCCCCATCATCCAGATCATACTCCAGGAGCTCCAGGTCCTGGATCCTCCCCACCGTATGGCTGTAGCCTGAGAGGGTCATCTCCTTATCTATCAGCTGGCAGATAGAGCTGCTGATGGCATTGACTGGGACCTGAGACCCCTCATCCTTTCCTGTAAAGTAGGTATCCACATAGATTTCCCCGGATCCCTCTACCATGTAGCGGTCCTTTGGCCCTATCTCTGTCATACGGATCCCAGCCAGCTGGATGACAGCCGCAAACAGGGTGGAGCTGTTGACCAGGTCATCCCACTCCACTATCCTGGTATAGACCGGAATAGTGCTCCCGGAATAGCTGACATTCCCATTTAGCTCATTATATAGAGCCTGGACCAGTACATGAGTAGGATCTTTCATTGTGTGGTATCCTCTATTAGTTTTTTAATGCTCTCTGTAAAATTAGGAGCCTCCTGCTCCACAGCTGGGGTCAGGTAGGGCTGGGGATCTGTCCCTGGGTGCTTCACCCATTTGACCACCACCCGGCCAGACTCATCCCAAAACTTAAAGCCTCCCCCCGGCTTAAAGGCCAGGGCTTTCTTTTTCTTTGGCCTGATGATATGAGGCTTAGATCCAAACTCCACAGCCCCGGCATAATCCACATTCACAGCCACCTCCCCGGTCAGCTTGCTGAATTTTTCAGTGATGCTCTGCCTGAGTTTCCCGAACTTAGATGGAGCGTTCCTCTTGGCATTGGCAGAGACCCTGTAGGTGGTTCTGACCACCAGCCTGTGGAGCCCATCCTCCACATCCTGATTGTGGTCCTGGATGGCCCTCCTGGCTCTGGCCAGCTCCTCTGCTGGTATTTCTATTTTGATATCCATTATCTCTTTTCTACTGTCACCACCCTATATCTGTTCTGCCTCTTGTCCACATCTATGACTGAGTGAACATAGAGGATCTGTCCGGTGTCCACTATCTCCAGGACATGGTCCTCAGTGATAGTGATCCCATCCTCCAGCCTCATGTCTATCTCCTGGGGCTTATTAACCATGGTGATCCCAAAAGCCAGAGCCCTATTGACTGACAGGGGAATCACATTACCCCAGATCTTGGCCACCTCAGTCAGTGTCCCGGCCAGCTTTCCCCCCTGGCCATCACTGGTGGATCCTGGGGCTTTCAGAGAAAGCCTCCACCTCATGTCCCCGGCCCTTACCAGGGACCCATCTCCTCTACGTCTTAGAGCCATAAATTTCCAATTCTATAGGGTGCCAGTGCCTCCTTTGTCCAGTCATACAGGATTGAGTTGTAGACCTCCAGGTCATCCCTCATATCCAGGTCAGTGATAACGTGCCTGAGCAGGGCCTCCCGGATAGGGTGGGGCAAGGGAACCTGTCCGGAAGCATCTCCATGGCCCACCACCTGGACCACCCTGAGCCCGGTGACTATCTTACCAGCTGACTGCCATCTCTTATACAGGTTAATGGTCTTAAAGTCCATCCCTGTGATATAATAGTCTGTGCTCTCCACCAGTGCATCAGATAGGGTCCCATCCTCATAGACCCGTTTAATGGAGGTGATACTCCTGGTGGGACCCATGGGGAGATCTATGGAATAGTCCCGCTGCTCCCTCCAGTTAATGGTCATTGTTTTTCCCAGGAAAGATCTCCCGGTCCACTGCTCCTGGAGCTGCCTACAGGATCTGATGACCTGGGCTATGATGTTGTCCTCATGGGTCCCCTCATACTTTCCCCAGGACTTGACATCCTCCACAGTTATAGGCTCGTTAGGCCCCTCTGAATCTATTCTGATTTCCGGGTCTATCATTTTCTTATCCGGTTTTCTGGGACCGTCATGATCAGGACCATCCCGGTATTTTCCAAACTCATAGCCATCTCCTTTGATAGCTCCAGGATATCCCCTGGATTGACCACAGCCCCCTTATAACTGAACTGTCTGAGAGCTTTTACCATCATGATATCCTGGGCATCTTAGCCTTATAGTCAATAGCTCTCTGCATCAGGTCCATCAGTTTCTCCATCTGTGGATCTATCAGAGTCTCCAGCTCCGCAGCTCTTTCCTTGGCCGCTGAGCTCCGCTCTTTGTAGTGTGCTTCATCCTCCATCAGTTTCTCCAGGGCCTCCTCCCAGGCTCCCAGGTCAGCGGTGTCTGCATAATTCCCAGCCTTACCCAGGGACTCTTTCAGCCCAGGGGTGGGAGCTGCCAGGGTGGGGATCCCTGAGGCTGCTGCCTCTATGGCTGTCCTCCCGAAACTTTCATAGACCGATGGCATCAGCAGGATCTTTGTCTTTTGGTAGACTTTCTGGATGCTGGGGCTGTTCTCCATATACTGAACATTCTCAGCCTCCTCATCCCGGATCTGGTGATAGTAGTCCCCTTTCACTGCCAGAAACTTATACTTTGGAAATTTCTTAGCCAGCTTAAAGAAGATCTCCGCTCCCTTGACCTCATTATGGTTAATCAGTGTGATGCAGTGCCTCCCCCCGGCCTTGGACTTGTAATAGTCCACCGGGCATGGAGGATAGACAATAACGCTCTCCCGGCCCTTATAGTAGGGGACTGACTGGGTATATTTACTATTAAAGCACAGGACAGACCGATGGGCTATCTGGTCTATACTGGCATAGTGATGGGTATTGTGCATCAGGAATAGGGCTGGCTTATCCACTGAGCGGATGTTATTGATCACTTTCCCATGCCTGTTCAGATGGGAGATGATGATATCAGCCCAGCGGTATCTCTCCTTAATGTGGACTCGCTGATACTCCTTTATGATGGGGATCCCCTCAAACTCCTCCGCTCCCGGATCCGGGACAGAGACCAGGACCTGATGACCCCTGGCCTGTAGCCATTTCAGCATATGGTGGAGCATCCACTCCGCTCCTGCATTGTGGTTTGGTGGGTATCCATGTACATGGCAAAATATTCTCATTATATTACCTCCTGATTTTTGTATTTATAGATCAGCATCAGCTCCCCAAACGTGGTGGCCTTGGGTGGCCTGACTGGAATCATCTGGTGCTGTAAAAACATATCCGGGCCAAAGAGGCAGCGGTGCTGCTCATAAGGGTTGCCCTTATAGGCTCCCTGACGGAGAAAAATAGCGGGTGTAGAGATGATCAGGACTCCGGTGGTAGTTAGGTATGTCTTTAGCTTTTCAATGCAGATATGGGCCTCTTTTAGGCTCATATGCTCAATGACATCAGCCATGATGATCATGTCATAGCTAAAAGGGATCTCCAGGGTCCTTATGTCCCCCATCATGATCCGGTCATAGCACTGCCACATAGGTCCCTCATAGTCTGGCCAGGCTTCCACCCCATGGATGTCACAGGGTCCTCCGGTCAGGATTTCCTCATAGTTGCGGAGCAGGGCTCCATAGATCCCATGGCCTATGCCTATATCCAGGATCCGCTTGGGTTTTCTCAGCTCAAACTCCTGGACTATGTATGGGATCACTGCATGGCTGCTGATGGGCATCTGTGTAGATTTAAAAAGGGAGAGCCGGGATGGCTCCCAGCCCTCCCCCATGTTTAACCAAAAACACTACTACCTAAAACTACTACCATTAAGCGGATCCCTGGGCCAGTGCTACAGTAAAGGTCCCGGTCAGAAGAGCTGTGGGCCTGTAGATAGCCAGGGCAAGTCTTTTCTGTGCCCTCACAGTTACCATCCCCTTGATGAAATTGTCCTCACTCTGGTTGCTGAACTCCACAGAGAGCTCCTTCTTAAAGAATACCTGAGCTGACTCCCTGGAGCCCACCAGGAATGTCCCGGCAGTCTGGGCTGTGGTCATCACAATGGGTACACCAGCGATTTGGAGCATGGATCCCATCTGCATCAGCCAGGGGAGGATATAGCGTCCAGTGGAATCCTTAGCCATAGCCATCCCAAAGACATCAGTGGGATGCAGGACCACCCAGCTGGGCTGATACTCATCATCCACCACTTGGCGGATAGCATCAGCTACCACATCAATTTTAGTGATGTTACTGTCTGCCAGTGCATCACTGTAGGCGGTGGCGTTCGTTACCAGCCCGGAGAGGTTCTGTCCGGTCCCGGCTCCAGCCAGGATCTGGGTATCCTCATCCTTGTTCAGCTTGGATGGGAGCCTGGCCAGGATATAACTGGTCATGCCAGCAACATCCTCCAGCATCTCCTCAGAGAGCAGCACATAGCTGGTGATCTTCCTCACATTCGCTGTGTAGGCGGTCAGGTCAAAATCACTCTGCTTAAACTCAGCCCCCTCAGCGGTCACATCCGTAGCATCACTAAAAGCGGTCTCCCGGACATACTCAACAGCGGTGGCGTTGGTGGTTCCCTGGAGGACCAGGTCCCGGATCCTTGCTCTCCGGTCAGGATCGAAATGAATCTCAGGGAGGTGCTCATATCCAGGGACATTATTGGTGAAAGTATTGGAGGCAGTCATATCATCTGCCTTGGTCCTCTCTACTCCCACAAAGTCATCCGGAGTAAACTGGATGGTTCCCCTGTAGCCCTCTTTTACTCCCTCATCAGAGAATTTCTGCATAAAGGCATCTGCCATGGATTTCCTGTTCATCACCTGGTCGAATTTTCCTGCCTTGGTCTCAATCAGATCCAGCCTCTTTTGGAGCTCCCCATGGGTATCATTAAACTTGGAGATCTGGGCCTCCAGAGCCTCCTTTGCATCCTTGACCATCTTCTGGGCTGCATCCGCTCCATGAGTTTTGGCCACCTCAGAGATCTGGTCCAGCCTGGAGTCAATCTGTGTGCCCAGGCTTTCCAGCTGGGTCTTTAGTTTTTCGGCCACCTGTTCATCTACAGTCAGCCCGGCAGACATGGCCAGGGTCATCCCGGCTGCCTCCGCTCCCCCTACAAAGTAGGCCACCACAGAGATGACCATCATGATGAGGGATGTCAAATAGAAATAATTTTTTTTCATGTCACTTGTTTTTTATTGGTTCTTAGATTTTCAGCTCCAGGGTCACTTTCTTTCTATCTGACGGCTGACCTGGCTGATCCAGTGGATCTCCCGGCTGGATCTTGCTTATCAGTGCCTCATAGTGGGCCTGGATCTGCTTTAAGTTCAGTTCTAATAATACAAAAGTTTCATCAGTGTAGGATCCATCCCTGAGGCTTTTTGTCAACAGCTCAATCCTTTCCTGGAATTTCTTAGCCTGGATCTGAGGATCCTCATCCTTGACTGAGACTGTGGGTGTATCCTGGTTCGCCCCCCAGGTAACAGTAGAGCCCTCCCATAGTTTCACCTCCAGGAGCTTCTGGTGGTTGTCCCCAGCCCTCTCTGTTTTAACTATAGCTATCCCCACACTGTGCTGGTTGATAACTTTGTCCTGATAGAGCTGGAGGACATCCCGGCCATAGCTGGTCCGGGAGACCCTGCTCCGGAAAAAGAGCCCGGTGTCATCCTCTTTGATGACGTTATCCTCTCCCTGGAATCTGGCCAGGGGATATCTGCTGTCATGCTGCCACAGGTGGAAGATCTTAGGGATCCTGGAATCCGGGCCATTCTCCTGGAGGGACTTTTTAAAGGCTCCCCTCATCATCTCATCCCCATGGGAGTCAGTCTGTCCGTTTCCCCAGGTAGAGAAATAGCCCTCCACCACTCCGCTCTTAGTGTCCACATCCTTGATCAGTGGATCAATATCTTTATAAATTAGCTTCATCTCTCCTCCTGGTTTAGTGATCAATCGTATCCTATCAATCTGAAAACAGCAGATCCATCCACCACAGTAGGGTTATCTGTGTTATTGCTGTTCTGGATCTGGATGATCAGTGTGTCCCCGCTGTCAAGGTTAGGGAGCACTCCGCTAAAGGAGTTTGTAATGACCTCCGCTCCAATGCTGACAGCCCTTGGCCCCTGGTAAACGGTGCTATTCTTTTTGACCCCTATGTGAATAGTATCATCCGCTGTAGCAGCATAGCTCAGGGATAGGTCAAAGATATAGGACCCGTCCACAGTGACATATAGGCTGTCATTGGTCAGGGTCATGTTAGAGGTTGTCCCGTTATTCCAGAGGCTATCCCCCTGGCTGACGGTGTACCAGGTATCCTCTGCTGCCACAGAGATGGCTGCTGACTCATTGAATTGCAGCCAGGCATAGGGAGCCCGGTTGAGGTTCCAGATCATTTTTCTGGGCCTGAGCACAGACTCATTCCAGGTCTCCAGCGTCTGGCCAAAGAGTCCCGCTCCTGCCAGAGCAATCACAAGCATTAATACTACTTTTTTCATAATCATTAATTTTTGAGGTTTAACTTTAAATCTTATGTCTTCCATCCAGGAGCAGTCCGATTGTTAGAATTGTTGTTCTCATCAGTAAATTGTATTATCAGGTTCATATATCAGATCCTTTGCATCATCTCCCAGGAGATCCAGCACAGCTATGATGGGAGATGGATCCTCTGGCTGCCTGGCATTAACCGCCATCAGCCTCTCCAGAAAGTACCTGGTCCTCTCATCCTGGCATTGGACGGGTCCTCCATCCTCCATGATCACAGCGTGGTCATATAACTTAAATGTAACTATCATATCACTCCCTGCATCTCTAAAATTGCGTTATAGAAAAACTCAAAAAATTCCGGATCCGTCTGGACAAAATAGGCAGGATCCCTCATGACATGGGTCCACCACATGGAAAAGACCTCAGAGCCATAAGCATTATCCACCAGCTCCCTGCTAAATAGGGCCCCCTCTGAGGCTCTGTTATATAGCTTACCAGTATAGTGATTAATGAACTTATCCTCCCATCCCAGCTCCACTCCGAAGCCTCTATCTCCTTTGTAGATCCTCTTTAGCTTTTCCCCGGAACATCTCATCTCCAAAAAGTCCCGGACCTTCTTTCTCATGAACTCAGACCCCTCCTCAAAGCAGTGCCCCAGCTCATGGCAGAGGGTGGCTGTATCGCTGTTCTTAAAGACAAAGGCTGTGTTATTTGTAGCAAAGGCTGTCTTGTTTGCCCCGGAGCTGAATACCTTATGGGAGGTGTTTCCATACTTGGGATCTACGTTCCCCATCACCCTGCTATAGGTCTCCGCTGCCTCCCCGGCTCTCCTGGCTCCTGCTGCTGTGATATATCCTTTATTTGTGCTGGCCCTCACATTCCGGAGCTCCTCCAGCTCTATATTGGTCCCATTATCCAGGCTCAGGATCTTTGTCACCTCGTCAGCATATCCTACCTTTAGGATCTTCTTATATTCATTAAAAGCCTTATTATATTGCTTTTCTATCTCATCCAGTTCCCTTAGCAGTAGATTGAGCTCAGGCTCCAGCTTGCCTACCAGGACCTCATCCCCGGCCCTCCTGGCCTCCCCTATCTTCATGCTCAGAGAGTGGACCTCCCCTGATTTGTTGTTATAGGCATCGGTCAGATCCTCTACTTTAAACTGGGCTTTGGCTGTCTTATTCTCCAGCTTAGAAAGTTTCTCTTTTGCCTCCTTGACCAGCTGAGCTCTGGATGGGGTGGCTGGCGGTGGTGGAGTGGGAGGCTTGGGTGGCTTTGGAATCACCGGAGGCTTGGGTGGGGTCCTCTCTGGTGGGGGGATGACCCCTTGCTCATCCTGGATCTTAGGCTCATATATCATGGTGCATCTACAATGGATCACATTCCCAGCGGATCCGCTGTAGGCCCCAGGGTGCATCAGCTCCTCCCCGGTCTTTGTAAATGGCTCATTTAGTTCCCTCTTTTCCCCATCAGGCCCGGCAGGGTATTTGTCATAGTGGTCGTATCTGGAGCGGTTCGGTCTCCTGGGTCCCCTGGTCCTGGAGTCCCTGGTGGAGAGCCATACCTTTAGCATGGGCTCCCCGGTCTGCTGTGCCCCGGTCAGGCTCCCCAGGTTGCTGGCCATGGTGGTCTCTGTCCTGGCTATCCTGGCAGCTCTGTAGGTGCTGAAATCTCCCCACTTTTCTTTCATGTTATCCCTGAGCAGGACTGAGAGCTGGCTGGTCCCCATGCCCTCCTTTGCCCCCTCTGCCAGGGTGTCCTTGACTATCCGGATAGCCAGGTCCCTGGAGCTGTCAGTGATGGCTGTGATCCGGTTCCCGGCCAGCCTCTCCAGCTTATAGCGGACAAAGTTTTTCCACTGCTCATCTGTGGGGATCTCAGCCTTTAGGATCCTCCCGGCTGGTGCTGCTTTCTCCGCAGCCTTGAAAGTCTTTTTAGCAAAGTAGACCCCGGCTGTCTCTATGTTCTTCCAGAGGGCCTCCTCCACCTGGTCCCCCTGGATCAGGCTAGGGATCCGCTGCTCCATGTCCCTGACAGTGGCCTCAGAGATCTCAGAGAGCACAGGCTGGATCTGGGCCATCAGTGCCCTTTTCCAGGATGGGATCATCCTGACTGCTATCCGGTCCCTCTGGGCCTGGATAGTCCTCCAGTGCTGTCTCCTCTGTCTCTCAGTCATCTTAGTTTTTAAATGCTGTGACCGCACCTATGTCATAAGTCTCATCCCCCAGGGCTTTCTTTAGCATGATCCTGGAGTTTGTGACATAGGCCACCCATCTGATGCGGTCCTCCTCTGTTCTTACTTTTCTTTTTTTTGCTGCCCATTTCATTGTATTTATAGTTTGGTGCTATCCAGGTATTTATCCACCTCTCCTGTGTCCATCATGGCCTGTTCGGGTGTCACCTTTCCCCCATCCATCCAGACCTTATCCATGCCTGGATCCGGGAGAGGCTCATAGTCCAGGACCTCCCTCTGTTCATTAAGGGTCAGCATGGAGGCTTTATCCAGCCAGTCCAGCATCTCCTTAAAGTTTTTCTGTAGCTCCGGGATGGCCTGTGTATCCAGATCGAACCACAGTTTTTTGCCCTCTCTTTCCCCCAGGGGCTGGATCCAGAAACTGTTTAGCTGGTCTCTTAGCTGTCTCAGGTTAGGGATCACACACTGGGTAAGCCCGGCCACTACAGCCTCTTTCATGTTATTATAGGTCTTATTCTCAGGGTCATTGAATAACTGACTCTGTAGGTTGTAGACCCCACATAGATCCCTTAGATCTTTCTGCTCCTGCTCCAGGATCTTCAGATCCACCGGGCTCATTCCCATCTGCTGCCACTTGACGGCTGCTCCTGTTACCATGATTTTCCCGGCATTGCTGGCCCCCCCAAATTTCTCATAGTATTTCTTTTCAATCAGCTGAGCCTGTTCAGCTGTCAGCCCTTTCTCCCCTGGTGTCCCCACATAGCGGGAAAGCATCCCTATGGCTCCCATGTTTTGTAGGCTCTTGACTGAGGCTGTGATACTGTCATTGTTCCTGGTGATCAGCCGGGAGGCAGCCTGGAGAGGACTCATCCCATGCAGCCCTCCCCTGTTCAAAGGTAGAGGGCTCCAAAACTTTGAGTGGAGGATGGTCTCAGGATCCATCCTGGAGTTAGGGGCTCCCAGCCAGTAATAGTGGGAGACGGGCTCCATCCGGTTCCCATACTTGATCCCTATCAGGTGTGCCGGGAGGACATCAAAAGCCAGAAAGTTTCCCTGATTCGGTCCTGTCTCCGGTCCCCTACCATGGAGGTAAGTGTCCCCGGTTATCAGCTTAAAGCCCAGCCACTGCTCAATAAACTCACTGGTTCCCTGGAGCTCGTTAGGGTGTGCCCAGACATCCTGGACCTGGTGGCCAGAGATCTCCTCCAGGGCTTTCCGCTCCATAATCCTGGTGTTTGCCCAGTCATTGGGGTCCATGCTCTTATATCTCCGGAGAGCCTTGTCATCCTTGACCTCATAAAGTACCCAGGGGATCTGGGAGGCTTGCCTGGTGATCCAGCTCACAATCATATAAACGGATGGATTCATCATGAATCCTTTCTCCACCAGGTTTTCCTTATTGTTACTGAGCCAGACCGGAGCTCCCGCTCCCATCAGGGCATCTGTCATCCCGCTCCCGAATGGCAGCCAGGCTTTTTCTATCCTCCGGTCTATCGCTTTCTGTAGCGTCCGTGTCAGGAAATTTCCATCATTGCTCATACGACAAAAAAGGTATCATTATCTAACATTAATTCCGTTACAGCCCAGACCATGGCATCCACCCGGTCAGGGCTTTTCTCTCCCTCTTTTGCTGCCCATGTGGTCATCTGGGTCTCCAGTTGTGGATGGCTCCCCAGATGTTTGACTTTATGCTGTTCGTACAGAGCCACCACTGGCTCCGCTCTTGTTACTTTCCCCCTGGAGGCATGGACTTTGATATAGTGGACATCTCCCTGGAGCGTTCTCAGGACCGTCTCTATGAGATCTCCTCCATTGTTGACCTCTCCTACCACTGCATCTGCTTTATGCCGATTATAGGCATCTATGGCCCTCCCAGCCCATTCAGTGGGAGTGTATTGTCCTGAGAGATCCTCAATGATATAGCAGCGACCATCCTCACAGATCCCGGCCACTATGATCCCGGTCTCATCACTGTCCTTATTGCTGGTCACAGCTGGATCTATGGCCACCACTATCCTGACAAAGTCTCCCGGTGCTTTCTG
>Ga0180433_10008317_pt1 | contig 12949 bp, 26 predicted proteins | sample SS_ome_8_FD_132980 | JGI IMG/M metagenome (GOLD analysis project Ga0180433, IMG submission 132980) | Hypersaline lake sediment archaeal communities from the Salton Sea, California, USA - SS_1_D_1 metaG | ecosystem: Environmental > Aquatic > Non-marine Saline and Alkaline > Hypersaline >... | reverse complement strand
TGGGAATGTTCGGAGTCGATCTCGCTGATTTCAGCTATCGCCCTGCGTTTATCGGGTGGTATGTCCTCAAAATCTTTGAAGCGAACACGGCCGCGCCGGATATCTCTATAGTCCGTGATATCGGAAAAACCGATAACAGCCAGTTCCTGGACTACACGGTCGGCCGTGACGCGGAGGCGGTGCTGTCGTGCGTTGTTTTCCTCCTCAATGGCGAGCTGAACCAGGGGCTCTTTGAGCCAATCGTAACCGCTCTGCCGCGAGTACCCAATACGCTGCGCCGCCGCCCCGGCACTCATATCTACCAGATATTCCAGCACAAACTTCTGCCGGTTGGGTTTGAGCATATCTAGCACGCGATCCTGATCCTGCTGCCCATTGCTGCTCATGTGTCGCTCCTGTAATCATATCGTCGCGCAACCAGAAGTCATTGTCAAGGCAAATCAACAACTACCTAAAAACACTATAGCTCCTATCGGATTTTCCGATACCACACTTTACAGGGTTCAGGGTTCGCGTGGGCACAAAATAGAGGATTATGCCGCCCGCGACTGGGACGCTCAAAAATTTTGAACACGAGCAGAAAAACGCTCCCCAGGACGTTGACGCGGACATTTGACCCTGGCTTTTTTGTGTGCGTAGAGGCGAATCGACGGGATCCTGCCGACGCAGCCGAGCACGACGGTAAGAATAACTGTTGGATATTGTGCAGGTTTTCCAGTGCCCACAAAAAAAGTGAATTTTATTTTGTCGATCACAAAAAAAGGGGTTGACAAGATTCTTGACCCGATATATATTTTCATTAAGCTCGACGTTGTCGGGCGGGAGGGGCGGCACCCAGAAGCGCCCCAGGGACTCAGGAAGGGAGGTGATCACAGGGGAACAAAATACGGTAGCGGGGATGCCCCAGAGAGTAATAACCCGCTGCTGACCGCGCCAGAAACTGCGAGACGGAACGCGCGCGAACAACGGTTGAGACCCGCGACAACGACTCTCACCCGCATGCGGGTAAAAACGCATGCCAGGACCTGCAGTCCGACCCTGGGCCACAAGCGCCGAACAAGGCTGAGACACAATCACACAGATGGTTTTCCGGTTAGCCGACACTGAACCGGACCACGAGCAGGGAACAGCTCACGGGTACTGCGGACTTCTGGGAGGGTCCGCGTACTCTGCGGCCGCATCGGGAGGGACCGTGGCAGTGCGCTCTGAGATCCCAAGAGCGAACACTCCATGCCCGGTGCTGCCACAGAGTACAACCCACAACAACTTAGGGGAGGGGAGAACATGAAGGCCTTTTTTACGACGACTGCCGACAGTTACGAGATGAACCACGCCCTGTACCAGAGGATGATCAGGCACCTGGATGAACGGTCCTTGCGGTACGTGATCAGGGACTGCCGGGAGGCTATAGCAGCGTACCCGGACAACCCCAAGGCAGGGTACTACCAGGACGAGATTCACTATTGCGCAATGGAGCTGAGGCGCAGGGAGGAGGGCAAAAAATGACTGAATTTAGGACGTTTGTTGGTTTGAGGGGCGGCCAGCACAGGCTGGAAAAGCGCCAGGATCCGGTTCATGGGACTTTTTTTGTCCTCGTGGATCCCGCCGGGGAGGCAGGGGAGCCGGTGTTCCAGGACTCACACAAATTCGATGTGGCGCTGGAGTTGTGGGCGCTCTTAGGGGAGGGTAAAAATGACTAGAATGGACAGGGCTATCCGTGAGCTGCTGGAGGATGAAGAGCTCCAGTACGCGGCAGAAAAACAGTACGACTCAGAGGCAGTACTCCGGGCGCTGGAGTACTGCTGCCCCCGCAAAAACCTGGGGATGGCGAGTGTGCTCACACAGTACGGCAGGCTGGAGCTCATCCGGATACCGGTCGGACTGAGGTCGACCCGCAAGGAATGGCGACTCTACAACAACCGCATCTCCCGCGCCAAACTGATGGAGATGGGGCTGGAGCCGCGTTGCAAGATCACCACTAACTAAAGGGAGGCATACGATGGACTATCAGATCGAGGTGACGTACCCGCAGTTCGATGACCGCGATGGATTCTGCGGCACCTGTACTGAGCTTGAGGCGCACGCGGAGACCTTTGAGGAGGCCCTGGCCAAGGCCTGCGAGTTCCACGCGGAGTACGGCTGGGACGCTCTTTACATCACTATCCTGCGCCGGGGCTGCCCAATCGCTGAGCCTCGCGACGACGACGAGATGGACATGTCCGGGCACGTGGAAACCGACGGACTCCCATTTTGAGCTGAAACGCCCTCGTAATAGTACGGGGGCGTCTACCCAGGGTGACCTCCTGGGTACTGACTAGGCAGGTTCCCGACAGGAAAGGAGCACGCGATGAAAATAAACATCAACTACGTGGAGAAGGTGCAGGCGGCCCTGGACGCTGAACAGGGCACTTGCAGGACCCGACTGGTGGACGTCGAGGACATAAACTGCGCTATCGTACGGGCTATAACAAAGTTGAAGGAGCTAGAAATACCCAAGAAGGCATGGGTCGGGTGCTCAGTGCATCTGTCGCCCGAGAAAGTAGCAAACAGCTACAAAGGCATACCCACGGGGACGTTCGTTACGGTCACGTGCGGGGCAACCTCCTGGTTTGTAACCTGGATCAGGAGAGGGTACTCCGGGAGCGCACCGTACGGGCGAGGTGCCCGGGAGTCGCTGGAGCTGACCGATAACGCAAAGGCCAGCATCCCCAGCATCATCAGACTGTAGAGGGAGGGCATAAAAATGGCTATAAAAGTTGATGTTTTCCAGAACCGGTTTGGGGATATCACGGGCAGGCCAGTACGCCAGGATATCAGGACGCGGATCCTGGACCACCTCCTGGAGTTTGAGGGTCCAGGCGCTGAGGACACTTTTTATTTCCAGGGAGGTATGGGCGCTGAGGAATTCTTGGACAGCCTCAGCCCCCGGCAGCGCAGGGACATTGAAAACGGCTACACCATCACGATACTGGTGGATCCTTGGGAGCTGGGACACTGGTATGGTTGGGACACGCACACACTTTTTGAGTAGGGAGGTGGAGATTATGCAAAGATGGCAACACGGGGAGTACATGATGCCCATCAGCGACCGGGCACGTAAAGTGGCAAAGCGGCACGACTGCAAAGCGGCAGAGTGTCCAGCATGGGTGGAGCACGCCTACGGCCAGGCTATCGAGTCTCACATGGCATGTACAGAGGCGCGCAAGACCATCCACGTGCAGGCCCAAATTGAGGCTCTGAACGCGGCCCGGCACCAGGAGTGGCTGGACGACCTGGCAGAGTCCGGGATCCATGTGCAGCGGCATGGGGTGCGCGAGTATGCATCTCAGGACGCCTGGGTGCGCTGGATCTGGGCGACCGGCCCAGCAATACACGCCGACGACGACGATATAGCCTCAGCGCTGGGATGGGTGCGCTCTTGGCGAGGTCCCGGGCAGTCGTTTACGCACATGGCCAGCGTCAGGCGCTCCGGGCATAGCGTGCTTGTCACCCAATTTGGCGGGCTCGACACATAAAGGAGGTGAGCATGAGAGTAGTAAAGAGGCACAATTTGGCAGGTCTGGACATAACAGGTGAAAAAAAGCTCTATGTAGAGCACATATCCAGTCTGCCAGAGGGCACGGAATTGGACCTCGCCGCAATAACAGACGAGGTCCTGAAACAGCATGACCTTAAATTGGCAAGAAAACTCAGTCGTACATCCTGGAAACACCCGGCAAGGAACACTAGATACGCTTTTTGTCGCCAGGCATGCGAGAAGCTATGGTCGTTTTACGCTCTAGAGCGCGCAGAAAACGGTAAGTTCATCCGAACAGACGTGGAAATTACCAACCATATCAGGGCGCTGTCCACACAGGACAAGAGCGTGCATGCCCCTGTACATCAAAATTGGCAGCTAGATGCGAACGGCGAACTCACCACACGCCCAGATAAGGTGCTAGCACCGGAACCTCCCACGGGCCCACAACCTGAGCCTGAGCCGGAGACGGGCCCACAACCTGAGCCTGCACCTGAACCTGCACCTGCGACGGCGCTCAACACCTGGCTGCAAGGCCTGCTCAACCGCGAGTTCAACGTGCTAGATATTGGCCAGGGCATGCTCGCGCTACTTGCCGATAAGGACGCGGAATTGGCACGTTTAGCGGCCCGTGTGAGTGAGCTGGAAGGCGACCAGGAGATGTACGAGATGATCTGCTCTGAGGAGAGCACACGAGCGCAGGAGCTGGAGAGGATCAACTCTGAGCTCCGGAGCAAGCTTGAGGGCTCTCGCGGCAACAACAACGTCACAGAGCGCGAGCTACAAGAGCTTGAAAAAGATTACGACGCGCGCGGGTACAAAATCGATGAGCTCGCACGCGCCAACCGGGAGAAGGACCAGTTAATCGAGCGGCTCAAGGTGCGCGTTCAACATGAGAAAAACGAACGCGACCGGGAGCAGAAACTGGCCACACGCCGTGAGGAGGTCATGGAGGAGCGCATAAAAAAGCTCATCCAAACCAACCACGACCGTATACAGGAGCTGCGACACAAGCTCCACAAAACAGAGGCGGCCCTGGAGATGGCCCTGGAAGCCCAGGAGCAGGAGCCTGAGCCTGAGCCTGAGCCTGAGCCCCCGCAGTTGTATGTGCCGATCCAACGTCCCAAGGGCGTGACCACCACAGGGTTCAGGCTGATCGACCACCTATCACAGGAGATGGTGGAAAAACTCACACAATGAGCTCCTAGCATGCTCGGGAGGGCAAGCGCGCTCTTGTTTGCCCTCCCCATGGATGAAAGGAGGTGGAAACATGGACGTAAAATTTGGCATGTGGGTTCCCGCCGATATCCTGCCTGAGCCCGGCGCTGATGGCGACTTTGCTGCCTGGCAGGAGTCGGACCGGATCCTGATCACCGATGGGCGGGAGGTCTGGACCGGGTATTGTATGGTCTGGGAGCCCGACACTGAGGACCCCTGCGCGCCTGAGGTAGAGTGGCGCATTGCAGGGCCGGATTGGTACAAACTACACGGCTGTACAGCATGGATGCCACTGCCGGACATACCGGCATGGGCACAGAAAAGGGAGGTGGAAAAATGAATAGACAGTTGAAACCCGCGACAATAGCCAAGGTGGCCCGGGACTTTTTGGTTAACGTGCGTCCCAGCACAAGCCCTGGCACGGAGTACTCTCTGGCGTTCCGAGGGCGCAGACCCTCACCAGGCCGGGTGTTCGGGTGGATGAATATCCCAGCCGAGCCCACAAACACACTGCAATGGACGGATGCCCGGACGTCGAGGGCCACCAATGTGGCGCTCACGGGCACCTTCATCTGGCCCAGGAGCCTGAAAGAGGCCAGGGGCATGTTCCTCCGCATCAACGACGCCATAGAGCGCCACTGTGACCTGCGTTATGAGTCTAGCAAGGAGCAGGCCGACTACATAGAGCAGCTCGAGCGCGACCTCAGAGCCACAGAGGAGGCCGTCGAGCAGTGGGAAGCCAAATACCACCAGCTCCGGAGCGTGTTGATCGATGCTCTTGCCGCATGGTCGGAAGGCGACCAGGACCGTGTGCGTGAAGTGGTCCGGGAGGGTGAATAATGGAGGAGATCCTGAGCTACTATGTCGTACGCGTAGAGCACGCTCCGCACCTCCAGTTGCACCTCCTGGAGAGCTTCAGCGTAGCTGAGGCAGCCAGCCGCAAACATGCCTACGATCGGGCATACAGCAGGATGCGGCGACTGCGACACAATAACCCGTCGGGCAACTACCGGATAGACAGGGGAGTTCGATTCACACGGGATTACGAGCTCGACGACGATGACGACCTTTACTTCTAGGGAGGGGCATATGCGTATTTATACTGGACATGAGCTGGACCCTGTGACGGCGGCCAGTTACCGGCTCTTACAGTTCCTGATGCGCCGCATGGCGCGGAATCAGGGTTTCCCGGCATGGACCTACCAGACCGACCGGTTCTTGGGAGAGCAGGAGCTTGGCCTGCGCCGGGCGCAATGGCACTCACAGGCAATACAACACATTGAGGGAGGTGGAGAATGAGATTTTGGAAAATAAGCAGCAAACGCGCGGGCAGCCGGATGACCGAGGACCTCTACGCCGAGGATATCCTGGAGCTCTGGTCGCGGCATGAAAGGGTGTTCGATCATTTTAGCAAGACCTGGTTGCTCGAGATCGAGGAGATCGCGACCGACGGTTGTGTCCAGCCCCGAGGGCCTGAGGAGGTCCGCAGCGCCTGGAACATGGAAACGATCCGGTTCGAGGACGACGAGACCATGGCTGTCAACCGGGCCTACATCGGCAGCGTCATGGCCCTCGCACCTAGTGGCAAGTTCTGGACGTTCTGGGCATGCGGGAACATGCGAATGAAGGAAATGGCCTGGGATACAATATTCTGGGACCTTGTGGATACGGTCCTGGACAAGTACGGTATGTGGCGCGAGTCGGGCGAGGGCGATCCGACCGACGTGTTTTTTTGCGCGCCCCTGGACTATGTTGACGCCAGTCGGCTCTGGTTGGAAATGATAGTGCGAGCCCGGGATCTGAGCGAGATCAAGGATGTTTTGTACGATGCCGGATTCAGAGTAGGTTAACCCCAAAACAAAAAAGGAGGCTTATTATGTACGTACCTGACACTTTGAAGAGGATCAACAACGCTGCAGTGGACCACTACTTTGAGGCCCTGGGTGACCAGACAGAGAAGCTCGAGAACGATGCGAGCTGGGCCAAGTGCTTTGAGGCCCACCACCTGGACCCGGCTGAGGACGACGCGGCCGATCTCCTGGGGGCTCTCGTCGAGGACGGCATCGAGTCGGAAGATTACTCCCTTGTGGAGTGCGACAACTGCTCCAAAGCGGCTACCTATGGCGAGGAGGTGTTCAACCCGGCCGACACTGTCCGCGAGGGTATGACGCTGGAGCCCTACACGCTCCTGTTCGGCTGCCAGGAGTGCCTCGACAGCGGAGCGCTCGACGAGGAGATGTTCTATTGTACCGCCTGCGGACGGAAATTCATCTACAACCACTCCTGGGATGTTGTGGCCGTAACCGATCCCGAGACCGGCGAGCTCTATTGCCAGCGCTGCTTTGTCGAGGAGTGCCTGGAGCCACGACCGCTCTATGAGCTCCTGGAGGAGTTGGCAGAGGGCCGCGCGGACGGGTGGGTGCGGCTCGACAATGTCCCAGGCAGGGAGCTCCTCTACCAAGGGGGCTTCTCTCAGTACTCCGACTTCCCGGGCGATACGCGCCTTCAGGATCTCGTTTTCCGGATCAAGGAGGCGGCCGACGCCCTGGGCCTCGACGATGACACGCCCGTGTACCCGGTTATTCTCGCAGGCCGACAGTTTCACGTTGAATTGGGCGTGTTCTACTAAGCGCTTATCTCTTGGGGAGCGTGGGAGCTCGAGGGGTTCCTGCGTTCCATTGGACGTAAGCAAACCATAGACATACACACTTTAAGGGAGGATGAAAAATGGCAATGCGACTGAACGGAATACTGTACCCGGGCAGAGTGCCCCTGGCCCTGGCCAAGGCGCTAGACGACGTAGCAGACACAAACCGCCGCGTGCGACTTGTTTACGGTGTAGACCATCACCCTGGCGTTGTCCGCTACGGCACGCCGGATCCCGATGCAGTAGGCGTAATGGGCTACATCCGCCGCGAGCAGGATCCCAATGGCACTATGCTCCTGCGGCTCTACCCCAGGAAGGATTCCACACAGGGTCGGTATGTGGCCTTCCCGAGGCTTATCGGTCTAATCGACACGCAAGCTGGTAAATGGCTCTATCGGATGCCAAGCTTGAAGATCCCCGAGACCGAGATCAACCAGCAACTCCGCGCCGACGGCACCCTGTATAAGGTCCGCGCCAATTACGGCTGGGGATGGGACACAGTATATACTACCCACAACAAATATAGCGCAGTACGCCGCGCACGGTTTGTTCGATTTGAAAAACATACACCATAAAGGGAAAGGAGAAAACACATGAAACTTGAAAGAGGCTGTATACGCAGAATAGATGGAGCCTGGGGCAGCGGGATCCTGCAGCTCAAAATCGAGACTGTCCGGATCCGCGCGGATTCCGACAACCGGTTCCGTTTTGAGGCCGTGGGTGATATACGGAACATCCCGGCCGACAACGGTCCCACCATCCGCACACTGGAGGCGCTCTTTGGTGACGTGATCACGCCCGGGCACACGTTCAACCCGGACAGTGTGATCGGCAGGGAGGTCTTTTACATGCTCGACGACATGGGCGTGTGCCTCCAGGCTATTATGGATGTAGATGACTGGGACCTTTATGAAATGTGGCTTGCGGGGTGCGGCCTCCCCATGGAAGAGGATATTACCAATCAGGGCGTGCTCCACGGGGATAGAATAGCCAATGTGTTGCTGCACAACACCACCTGGAGCTCACCAGAGGCGTTCGAGCAGGCCTACATCGATAACACGGGCGTTGCGAGCGTGCCCCTGGCCATGCGCGACTACCTGGACAGCCTGGAGGCGCTCCGGTTGCCCTACACCGTTATCGACGTTGAGGGCGACGTGTGTCAACCCATGATACCCTACTACCTTGCCTGGGACGCGTTCAGGGAGGGCGTAGACGCGGCGCGTTCGGATATCGTCGCCAAGGTGTTCGATTTGGACAGGGAGCACGGGTACTGGATCAAGGTCCAGCCCGAGGATACAGGAGACAACAAATGCTAGGACTACCCGAGATCATCCGATTCAACAACATTGCCGTGAAATATGGCGAGAAGGTCGCCCTTGCGTGCATGCAGGGACGGGGAAGGATAGACTATTATGGAACAGAAGCGAGTAGACTGGAGTGTAATACAGGAAATACCGGCACCTCCGCCAACAGATACCTGGAGACCCCTGGCCCACGGGGATTATGTCCTGGCGGCCGAGAGGGCTCTTAACGAGTACGGCCTGGAGGTCGTGGACTCCACTTTTACAGTGCCCCGGGAGGGCCTGGACATGTTCGGGACGCTGTATACGTCGCATTTTATCGGCGGCAAGCAGTGGGCGCTGGGCCTGCGCAATAGCAACCGCAAAGCCCTTGCTGCAGGCGTGTGCGCGGGGCTGAACGTGCTCGTGTGCGAGAACCTCGTGTTCCATGGTGAGGTGGTCCTATTCCGTAAACACACGAGCGGGCTCACGCCGGACGTTCTGGACACATTCATCCGGGAGGCCATAACTATCGCTCTCGGCCACATGGACAAGCTCGTCGAGGCCCAGGACCGCCTGGCCAGGTTACCGTTAACCTCGGCCATGACCGAGCACATCCTGGTCCGGGGTGCCCTTGAGGGCGCATTCAAACCGAGCGCCCTCCCCAGTATTTTGGGCGAGCACCTGGAGGCCGAGACCGAGACGTTCGGCCTGGAGTACCCGGACTACACCGACCGCGTCGCTCGGACAAACGCCTACATGCTCTACCAGGCCATTACGCGGACCTGGCGAACGGAGCAGTTGTTCCAGGTCCACAAACGCTCGACGGCCCTGGAAAAAATATTTCAACCGCTACTCACGGAGGGATCCTATGGCACCGCCCAAAACTAAAGGCGTTCGTTACCGCCGAATAATCACGCCCATGCGCCCGCTCACGCCGACCATGGAGGGCCAGCGACCACCCACAATAAGGTGCACGTTCTGCCCGGAGGAGGCCGCTTACTTTATGCGCTTGGAGGATGTTCAGGGCGGCGGCCGCGTCAACCTGCCCATGTGCGACCGGCACACTACCATGTTGCGTGTGCTCAGCCCGGACAGCGTCATCGAGGTTGTCCGCGAGGCCTTTACACGGTGGGCAGGCGACGTTGACCAGGTCGAGACGATGCGGGAAGTCGTGGCCAAACACAAACAAGCCAAGGCCTGGCAGGAGTACGCTCATGGCCGCTCGTAAGCGTAAGAAGCGGCCCACAGGCAACAAGGCCCGCCCCCGGCCGCCGTACACGCTCAGTGTTGCGGGGACCCGCTGCTACCACTACTGCAGCGTAGAGCAAAATAGGATCGCACTGGCCGTGTGCGCGTCGAGGGCAAGGCGCGCACGGCCGGGCGAGACCTGTTACGGGTGCGAGGCCTGGATCTATCACATAATGAGCCTGGATCCGGATAAGGCAGGCGATGGAGGTGGAGTATGACCTTGGTACATGTCCGACACTTGCTGGGGCACGAGCTCATATGGTGCGCGCCGCACAGGTGCTGGTTGCGACGGCGTTGTTGCGTTACAAGAGCGCTGAGCATGGAGCAGCTCATTCAGCGGATCATTGCGCGGGAATGGCTCGGGGAGGCCCTCACACTCCGGAAGCTGCGAGAAATCACCAAGTGCGCCAGGTGCTCGATACGGCCCTTCCCGCTACACATTAACGAACTCAACGCGTTCATGGCCGAGGATCTCGTGCGTCTACGGGAACGCGCGCGGTCCTTTGAGCTCACAACCGACGAGGCCAGGAAGCAGCATTACGATGACTACCAGGCGCAATACAGGGAGGCCAATCGCGAGAAGCGTATACAGTACAATCGTGTCTGGCGTAGAAGAAAAAAGGCAGGTTAGGAAAGCGCCCACGGGCAGGAGCTTGAGTGCTCTTGTCCGTGGGCGCTTTTTTTTTTTTAGTCGAGCGCCCCGGACTTTTCCAGGCGGGCCTTATAGGCCTCAACACTCTCGCGAACCTTGGCGAGGTCCAGGCTGTTCTGGTCCTCGCTCTCGCTGAAGGTCTCGATATACTCGACCTTGTCACGATTAATGTGGACCTGGCCGCCAGAGGCCTTGTTGAAGTGCCCCCAGACCGAATCTCCTTTCCAGGTTCCATGGATTTTTTTGTAGTGGCCGGACTCAAAGCTGACCAGTATTTCATTTGGCATCTGCAATCTCCTTGATGTTGTAGTGGATCGGCCCGGGCTCCGCATCCAGTTGCCGCTTGGGCAGGAGCTTGTGGACCGTGAACTCATAGGTTACGGCATGCGTCGTCACACGAGGTGTAATGAGTATGTCCAGCCACGGCCAGCGCGCCGCCAGCTCCAGCTTGAAGTGTTCCCACCAGGTATCGGGCACGGTGTATCTCAATGTGGCTGTTTGCGAGTCGAGCTTGTCGGCCCAGACGTACGTGGCTACTCGCAGGAGCAGCTCACGCGCGTCCTTGTAGGCGACCGCTTCCAGACGCGCATTGGGTATGTGGTCCAGATAGTGATCGCTGATGTACCGGGCCGCGTGTGCGACGTATTGCTCGCGTTTCATAGGTCCAGAGACCTGCACAACGACCGGAGGCTCTCGTTGTGTTTGTGGAGTTCCGCGACCTGCAGCATGATTGCCATTGCCACAGGAGACACTCCGGAGAAGCGAGCATCCTGCGGCTGCGGCTGGTTGGGGTTGTCCTCCTGCTTTGCCGTGACCGGCGTGAGTGTGCTTCTCAGGGACTCTGTCAGGGCCTCTAAGTCTCGCACCTCGGTCTCTAGGTATCCCAGGGCCGTTTGAATAGACGACTCTCGCTCGACAAACTCGCTCATTTTTTCCCTCCCTTGGCGCGGCGCGGGTTCCACTTCACAAAGGGCGCGCCCGGCTTGCCCGTTTTTGTACACGCCGCCACACCCTCGGCCACGAGCTCAGGGCTCACACCTCGCTCGACCAGCCATATTTTGAGGGCCTCTCCATCGAGGGTTTTACGCGGCGGCGGGTAGCCCAAGGTAAAGCTGCCTTCATCGGCCTGGGCCTTGCCATCCAGGAAGGGCAGCACCTGGAAGAACGCCTCCTGAGCACGCTTTTTACTATCCAGAGAGCGCGCCTCCAGGTACTTGAACTCGCGGTAGTGCTCCTTGCCATGATCCAGGAGCTTTGTGAGGGCGACGGCCTCCTCCTCGCCGACGGCCTCGATGAGCGCCACCCGGGTCTCGGGCGTCCAGTGTATTTCAAGGAGCTCATTTTCCATTTTCCACCTCCAAAAAAGTTAAGGGTTAATCTTGCTGGGGCACGCCAGCGGGGTAGCCTGACTTGTACTGGTCCTCCAATTTCATGTGGTCCAGTTTTTTGGCTGCCTGGTCCTTGTCGTGACGTGCAATGGCCGCATTTGCCCACATCACGGCCTCCTCGAGCTTTGTGAATGCCAGCGACTTCTCGCGGCACTCCGGACAAAGCATCTCCAGCACCTCAGCCATCCAGCGGGCGTGCGCCCGGATGTACTCGTACACCTCGGGCTGACCCTGGCGCGGCGGGTGGTACATAAACCTGGTATCTAGATCCTGTTTCATAAAGGCTCCCTCTCTAATGTGTGTGTGTAAAGAGCGCCCGGACTTGTGCAGGCCGGGATCGGAAAACCTGTGTCGGGCCTGGGCGCTCTTTGAATGGGAGGCTCCCCAACCTCCCCCAACGCAGAGTGACGCATTGACTTGAAACACCTCGCCCCCGTTGTCTCTGACAGGGGATTTTACTCCCCAGGAGATCCCTGATTATCAGTACTATACACATCCTCAGCGCCCAGCTCAACCCGCAGCTTGTCGTACGCAAACTGAGCATAGTGGGCGATCTTCAGCATGTCCCGGAGCGCCTCAACCGCGCCGCGCCGCATGGAACCGTAGCGGTTGATGTAGCGCTTTATCGCGGTAACGCACTCCTGGCTGTTCCAGGCATTGACCTGGTCGGACGCATCGTCGTCGTCCTGGTATTGTGGGATCGTGTACTCCTCAATGTGTACACGCACCTTGGCGGCGAACTTTTCCCAGTCTCCTACTCTATCAAGCGCCATAACGCGTCTCCTTGTATAGTTTGTGGTCCAGGTTGCGCCGTTGGGCCTCCCGGGCAAGCTCCTTGTACGGCTCGAACACCTCGGCAGGATCAAGCCCGTGCTCCTCGATTTCCATGATCCGATTCTCAATGTCCATCGTGGCAATCTCCCCTGTCACCCACGTGGAGAGTGTGTAGAGCTCCCGGAGAGTCTGTTCCTCATATACCCGTACCCGTCTATCCAG
>Ga0180433_10008316_pt1 | contig 12951 bp, 10 predicted proteins | sample SS_ome_8_FD_132980 | JGI IMG/M metagenome (GOLD analysis project Ga0180433, IMG submission 132980) | Hypersaline lake sediment archaeal communities from the Salton Sea, California, USA - SS_1_D_1 metaG | ecosystem: Environmental > Aquatic > Non-marine Saline and Alkaline > Hypersaline >... | reverse complement strand
CTAACTGCTGGCTTTAAATGAACTGCTTTTTGTTCACCTGAAGTAAGGATTTTGAAATCCTCAAGGATTAATTCGTCTGGTAGAAAGACTCTAAATTGTGGAGGTTCGATACTTGCTATCTTAGATATCAAATCATTGTTAACTCTTATTTGACAAGCCAACCTCCATCCTTGAGATATATCCGGGCTACTTAAGTGTTGTAATTCAGTCTGAGTAGGATCATTCAAGAATTCTCTCCCTTCTTGAACAAGTATTTTACATTTTCCACAAGTTCCTAGCCCGCCACATAATGTTCTAATTTGTATTCCAACTTTTGTCAAGATCTCGTGAAATGTCTTATTTTTTGAAATAATAATTCTTCTCGAGATTGGTTCAAAATCTATAATAATATCCTTTTCATGTTCTTCCATGATTAATTCGGATAAAAGAATGGCAGATAAAAAGTTTAATTACTTAGTGTGGATACTTTTAATGTAAGAATTATTTGTATAATTAATCTGTACAGTAAAATAAGAATTTAATAACAAAAGAGACCGGAATAAAATGCAGCGAAGAATGGATTTAGCACAAAACGCTTTAAAATTTTTAGAAGTTGCAGAAAAATTTGAAGAAACAAAAAATTGGGATAAAGCCTTAGAGAACTACGAAAAAGCAGTAGAAGACCTAAAGCAAAGTGGTTATTTAACTGAACGCCTTAGCGATTTGTATTCTAGAATAGCAGATATAAAGAATTTAATCAACCAAAAGAAAATAATTCAACACACTCAAGCGACAGAACAAGTAGAACAACTACAAGACCAGGCTTTCACACTCTTAGATGGAGCTAAAAAATTAGAAGAGGATGGTTTTTTAGATGATTCTGTTAAACAATACATGTCTGCTATTTCGATATTAGTTCAAGCTGGATGGTCTGAAGCACAATTAGAAACCATAAAATCGCAAGTAATTGCTGTTGCTGAAGAAGCTGATAAGCAAAGAATAATCAAACGACAGCAAGAACAAACACTTCAAATTAAAGATTCACAGGAATCAATAATGGTAGAAAAACGAGAATCACCCACATCACCTCGACCATTAATAGAACAAAAAATCGAAGCAGTGAAGTCTTTCGAAGAAAGAAAAAAGCAGGAAGATAAGATACAGAACGAAGCGTTTAATCTTATAGACAAAGCTAAAAATCTCGAGAAAGAGAATAATTTCGATGAAGCAATAAAAATGTATCAACAATCCGTAGAGTTATTAAATTCTATAGGTTGGGTTGAACAAACCCAGAACATTCAAGTTATAATAGCTAATCTTAAGAGAAGAAAAGAAGAATTTGAAAAATATATAGTAGAAAAAGAAAAATCCTTAGAAGAATTAATGGTTGTAAGAGCTCCTATTCCAAGTGCTAATACTGAAATTGGGGGAGTTAAACTAATTGAATTCGAGGAGAAGAAGAAAAGAGAAGAAGAGGTGCAAAACAAAGCATTTAATATTATAGATCTTGGAAAGAGATTAGAAAGAGAAAAAAACTACGAGGAAGCTCTTAAAAAATTTGACGAGGCAATAGAACTCTTAAAATCTATTGAATGGGACTCTTATGTTCAACCAATTGTTAATTTTAAAAATAACATACTAGAAAAACTAGCTCGAGAAGAACAAGCTTTACAAATTAGGGAAAAAAGACAAGAAGAATTAGACAAGCTTCAAGAAACTATTTATATAAAACAAAGAGCACAATTTGAAGAAACCGCTCAAGAGATAGCTCTTAAAAGAAAAGCATTTTTAGAAAAAAGATTTAAAGAAGAAAAGAAGGAGAAAGAATTTTTAGCATTATTAGATAAAGCAGATAATCTTTTAGTAAAAGAAGAGAACTACGATGCCGCTATTAAAGAATATCAAAATGCTTTAATCATGATTACAGATGTTGGTCCAGGATGGATGTCACAAATAGAAACTTTAAAAACTACTATTTCAAACATCCAAGAATTAAATAAAGCAAAGAAAGAAAAGAAAAAAGAAGAAGAGGAGAAATTAAAACAGAAGAGAAAGCAAGAAATAGAATTTCAGGAGCAGATCTCGGCGCAATTAGAAAGAGAGCGCGAAAGATTAAAAAAGAAAGAAATAGCTCTTGAAACAAGAAAAGATGAATTACAATATCGTGAGAAACAAAAGAGTAAAGCCTTTGAGTTTTTAGATGTTGCCCAAGAAAGTATTAAACAAGGAGAATTGGAAAAAGCAATTTATTCATATCAGAATGCAGGAACTATTTTTGCCGAGATTCAATGGTCTGATGAGCTTCCGTTAATTGAAAATTCAATTAATGAATTAGAAAGAAAGATTAAGGAACAAAAAGAGCTAAAACAAAAGCAAATCCAAAAGAAAATCGAAATAAATAAGCAAGAAAAAGAATTCCAAAATCAAATTGCGAAACAATTGCAAATTGAACGGGATAAAATAAGAGAAAGGGATATTAAATTACGAGAAAGAGAAAAAGAATTAGAATATCAAGAAAAGAGAAAGAACGATGCTTTTAAATTATTTGATGAAGCCGAAACAAATATTAAAGAAGGAAATTTTGATGAAGCAATTGAAATTTATCAAAAAACATTAAATATCTTTGCTGAAATACATTGGCACGATGAAATTAACTTGATTCAAAGCTCAATTATCGAATTAGAAAGAAGAAAACAAACAGACAAGTTACAAGCACAGAAGAAAATGGAAGCAACTTTAGAGAAGGAGCGCTTAGAAAGAGAATTCCAAACCCAAGTTGCAACCCAAATTAAAATTCAAAAGCAGAAACTAAAGAACAGGGAAATTGTCTATCGAGAACGTGAAAAAGAAATTGAATATCGTGAAAAGAGAAAAGAAAATGCATTTAAATTATTAGATAATGCACAGGAATTTCTTTCACAAGGAAAGCTTGATGAAGCTCTCGAAATCTATCGTATTGTAGCAAATTCTTTTGCTGAAATCCAGTGGTTAGACGAAATTCCCTTGATTCAAGAAGCAATTGACGCAATAGAAAAGAAGAAAATCGAAAAAGAAAAATGGCTTAAAAAGTCACTCGAGAAAGAAATGCAACAAGAAGCAGCTCATCGTAGATTTATCGAACAAATAAAACATCAACGAGACATAGAAAACGCAAAGATGGAAGCAGAAAAAGCTTTATTAGCCAAAAAGAAAGAAGTTATGGCTCAAGATCTAATTAAACAAGAAGGAGCAATTAAGTTAATCGAGCAAGGAGATACAGTACTCAAAAGTTTTAATTTTGATGGTGCAATTGGATATTATAATCAAGCTATATCAATCCTAACCCAAGCGGGATGGTCAGGAGGCTATCTAAAGTTATTAGAAGAAACCTTAGATACTCTTCATAGCAAGAAACAGGAGTATGAACTAGAAAAGCAAAAAGAAAAGGAAATAAATAAGAAAAGAAACGAAGAAGAATTACTCTTTCAACTAAAAATTTCTGAACAGATGTTGAAAGAACAAGAAAAAGTTAGAGCTAGAAAATTGAACTCCAAAAAAAAGAAGATTTAAAAGCTTACATGGAAGAACGCAAGTCTTTAGCGTTTAAATTAATGGATGAGGCAGAAACATTCTTAAACCATGGAGAGTACGATAAATCAATAGAAATTTATCGTCGTGCAGAGTTAATTTTAAGTGAAATTCAATTCCCATTAGAACCATTAAGAGAAATGATTCAAAATGTTCAAACAAAAAAGAAGAATGAAGAATTAAGAGAACAGATAGATTTTGAGAGGATTTTAAAAGAAAAACAAGAAGAAGCGTTATTTCAACAAGAAATAACAAAGAAAATGGAAATTGAAAAACAAAAGATGAAAGCAAGACAGAAAGAAGTTAAGGAAAGAGAAGAACTTTTAGCTTATATGGAAAAGCGAAAAGAAAATGCTTTCAAAATCTTAGAGGAAGCTGAAATATTCATGAAAAAATCATTTTATGACAAAGCAATTGAGTATTATCAGAGTGCAATGCTAATTTTAAGTGAAATTCAATTTCCAACGGAATCAATTGGCGAAATGATTCAAAAAGTCAAAAATATAAAAAATGAACAGCAAGTCAGAAAAGAAGAAGAATTACAAGCGCGTATCAATATAGAAAGAGAGGAACGGAAATACCAATTACAAATAGCTGAAAATGCCAAAAGAGAGAAAGAAAGATTAGAACTTAAACAAATTCAAATACAAAAAATGGAACTGCTGAAAGCGTCATTAGAAAAGAAAAAAGAGACGGCGTTTTCAATATTGGATGAAGCTGAAAGCCTTGTAAAAAATTTAGAATACGATCGTGCATTAGAACGCTATAGAAAGGCAGAATTATTACTGAATGAACTACAATTTCCTACAGATTCTATCAAAGGTATGATAACAAAAGTCTCAAATTTGAAAAAACAAAAGGAACTCCAAGAAGAATACGAATTGCAAAAAGAATTGAACAAAATTGTAGAAGAAAAAGAAGTTCAAACAATTTTAGAAGAAAGACAGAAACAAGAGAGAGAAGAAAAAATAGCTCGTCAATTAGCTATTGCCGAACGAGAAAGACTAATAGAGGAACAAGCGACTCAAAGAGATGCAGCCTATTCTCTTTTAGATGAGGCGGGAAAATATTTAAAAAGACAAATTCCAGATTATGATAGTGCTATCTCATTATATGTTCAAGCACGGAAAATTTTGGCTGAAAATATTGGATGGGAACCAGAAATCAATAATATAACTGACTTGATAACGGAGTTGCAGCAAGAAAAAGCAGATCAGATTGAGAAAAAGAAATTAGAAGAAATTGCTCGCCTACAACGTCAGCAAGAATACGAAGATTTCCAAAAAGAAATTCGAAAAAGGAAGGAAGTGTTTGAACAACAAAAATTAGAACAACAAAAACAATACCAAGGATTAATAGAACAAAGACAAATAAATGAACAGCTAAAAAATGTGGGATTATCATTAATTGACGAAGGAAAGAAGTGGAGAGCACATCACGACTTTGAAAAAGCCTATAACTTTTTCAAACAAGCTATAGAGAAATTCAAGACTATTGGATGGAATGAAGAAATACAATACATCCAAACTGAAATCAAGAATACTAGAATTCTCGAAGAAAAAGAAAGAGCCGAAGATTTAAGAGTACAAGAAATCGAGAGAGCCCTGGAAAAACAAAGACAATTTAAAAAGCAGCAAACAAAAGAAGAAAAACAGAAAAAAAAGCAAGTTGTTGGAGAAATTACAAATATTTCTCACGATATCTCAGAAATGATCCGTGAGAGAAAGCAACAAGACTTATTAGCTAAAGAACAAGAAAAAGAGAAAATCAAACATGAGGCTAAAGAATTTGGTAAAAGCATGAGTAATTTATTACGTTTAAAGCAAGAACTCTTAGCAGTAACGCTAGATTCTGAAGAATTTGATAGAAAAAAGATTGAGGAAGCTGAAAAAGCAAAAGATCAAGAAGAGATTGATGATTTAGCGCGAATGATAAAAGAAGCAGCTAAAAAGAGTAAAAAATAAAGATGACGTTTGAGAGCAATATGATAATAAAAACTATTCCTGGATTATCAACTAAAAGAATTTAAATATATATAGAAAAATTATATTATAATAAAAAATATCAAGGTAATCATGATGATGGAAAAGCAAGATGACATTAAAAAGTCTCGAATGTATGCCAGACAACAATTAGTTGATGGATGGGACCAGGATGTTGTATCAAATGGGTGCATTGCAATAATTGGAGTTGGAGCACTTGGTTGTGAGATTGCCAAGGACTTCGCTTTAATGGGTATTGGAAAATTAATACTTGTTGATTTAGATACCATTGAGACATCAAATTTATCCAGACAAATGCTATTTAGACCCGGTGATGAAGGTCGTGGAAAAGCTGAAGTCGCAGCTGAAAGATTAAAAGTGATGAATCCATTCCTTAAAGTTGACTTTTATAACCAAAAACTTCAAAAATTACCTGCTTCTGTATACGAAGAAGCAGACGTGATAATCATGGCCTTGGATAATTTTAACGCACGATTAGACCTAAATAAAATATGCTTGCGTTTAAAGAAACCAATCGTGGAAGGAGGAACTGTTGGATTTGAAGGTCACGTTCAAATTATCATTCCAGAAGGCTCAAACATTCAATATAAAAAACGAGACCTAGAGATTGATAACATAGTCGATTCAGAATTATGGTATTTATCAGAAGAAGAATATCCAGAATATTTTGAAGGAGAAAGAATGATCGAACACTACGAAGAGAAAATTGAAGAGATTAGAGAGAAAATAATCGAGCCAATAAAAGCGAAAATCAGAGCTAAGATTGAGAGCGAATTCGACGAAAAATATGCGAAAGATGTGTTAGATTTAACACCATGTTATAGGTGTGTCGTGCCCATACCTCCTGCTGACGATAAGCTTGTTGCCGCTTGTACTTTAAAAGGATTGCCCCGAAATCGAAATCACTGTGTAATAAAAGCTGAAGTAGATTTTGAAAAAAAATTTGGTCATAAACCAGATTTAAATAATGACGAGGAAGTTCTACAATTAAAAAATCTTGCTCAAGATCAACTAGAACAGCTAAGAGAAAGGGTTTTTAACGAAAATGTTTCTGAGGAGAAGAAAGCAGAAATGACTCCAGAAGAAATTCAAGAATGGAGGGATAATATAAAAAATACTTTTGGACCCAACTACAAGTTCGAAGAAATGGAAAATATTTTGGGGAATAAAATCGCAGCTATTCAAACTGTAAGTTCTATTATTTCAAGTGTGGAGTCGCAAGAAGCGTTAAAGTTGTTATTTAGAGTCAAAGGTAGGAACATTGGACCACCAATGGATCCTCCTTATGTCAATTACAATGGCGTTTACGGGCAATTTGATGCCTTACCAATAACAAAAAGAGAAGATTGCTTGGCGTGTGGAAAAATAGAGGGCGAAGAAAATGTCCAAATTGTTGTTCCATTCGATGCGGACGTTGCGTATATTTTTAAAGCAATGGAAATTAGCGAGCATCCCTTAGATCCAGAAAATTGGATGATATCTAATCCCGTGAATAAAGAAATTGTATGGGATCCTTTAACTCCAAAATTTAAAGATCCCGACTACAAGCTAAAAGCCCTTAAAATCAAGAGCAATGATATAGTTTCTATTACGCCACTAGGAAAAGCCAAAGAAGAATCTGAAATTAAGAAGTTCAACGTGATTATTACTTACATGTGATTTGAGATATCACTTAGTTTTTTAAATTCTAATTTTATTTTTAATATAATAAAAAATTCTTTTGCTATTAAAAACCTTTAAATAAAATAAGCTTCATTAGTTTAAAAGAAGATTATCAAATTATCACAATCGGTCATAACTATGTCAAAAAAAAAAATTCTAATTGTTGACGATTCCTCGTTTTCAAGAGCCATGTTAAAAAAGATCATTAACTCAACTGATTATGCAGAAGTTATTGGAGAAGCTGCAAATGGAGATGAGGCCGTAGAGGCATATCAAGAATTAAAACCTGATTTAGTTACAATGGATATCATCATGCCTCAAAAAGGGGGAATAGATGCTATAAAAGAGATTTTAGAGATTGATAGCTCAGCTTCAATTATCATTGTATCAACAATAAATGAAGAAACTTTAGGACATGAAACTCCAAAAGAAATTAAAGGCTTTGTAAGAAAACCTTTTAAAGAGGACGGTGTTCTAGATGTATTGGCTAAAGTCCTCAAATGATTAGTATTTTTACATTAATTTATTTCTTGTTTCTTTTACATGAGCTATTAAATCATCTATGAAGAATGCATCAACACCAGCGTTCTTCCCAGCATTTATATCACTTTCTGAGTCACCAAAATATAATAAATCTTCACTATTTAACTTGGATTGTTTTTGAATTTTTATTAACCCATCGGGGTGTGGTTTCCAACGCTGTACATCTTCTCTACTTACTATATAATCAAATTTATCGTAAATTTTCGCATTTTTTAACGAGTTTATTATCGTTTTTTTCATGTTAAGAGAAAAAACAGCCAGTTTAGTTCCATCTTGCACTTTAAAGACCTTTAGATTATTAATAAAAAATAGAGTTTCTTCAATATTCTCATTTCTATCTATATTTTGAAGTTCGTATTCTTCAATAATATTAAGAAATTTTGTCAATTCCATTTGGTTTCCCTTTTCTAAGACTTTATCTAAACAATCCGTTATTCTCTGGAAATCATATTTGGTTCCATAAAGATTGTTAAATCTATCACTTAATATGTTTTTTAATTTTTTCCAATTAACGTTCAGATTGACAATTGTACCATCTAAATCAAATATAATTGCTTTTCTCCTTTCAAAATAAAATTGTTTCTCCATTATTCTTCATTAAAATGAATTAAACATAGTAGAAAAAATATTTCATAATAATTAACCGTCAGATCTACAAAAGAAAAAGAGAAGAAAAAATTTTAAAATTAATCCATTGCGTATTTCTGAGTCCATTTTTTTGCTTTATCATTAAACTTCTTCACGTTGCGGAAATATTGCTCACCCGCTTCGTGGTTTAGAGGATCTCCGGGATTGAAAAAAGGTGCTTCCACGTGCATCATTCCTTTTAAAGCCTCTATAATGTTAGTTAAAGTCTTTGATGGTGTCCATCCACTCGCGCCAGTGCTTGCGTCAACTTTTCCAACTAAATCGGGATTGATCAAATCCAAGCAGATGTTTAGTTTCCCAGGAGGAATGCTTGAATCTATATTAGGATGCCACATTAATGTCACCGCATAAGCGTATGGAGGCTGGAATGGATAATTAGCAGGAAACTTTATCTCAAACACGAATTTTCCATCTTGATATGGGGTACCCTTCTTTCCTATTATCGTGAGTCTTAAATGATCAATACTTCTCCCCCAAGGTTCGAGGATGACGAGATCGTCGTTCTTATAAGATTCTATTGCTTCGGTATAGTCCGTTTCTTCACGCATCTTAAACCACACTCATAAAAAATTTATTTCAAATTTAGGTGTTATTTTGTATTTATAAAATTTTAATGTTATTACTGGTTTAAATAATTTTTCATAACATAATTGAAATTCATATTATCTTCCATTATTAAGATCTCCATTCTTCTATAAAAATCGTAAAAAATAAATTAATTTCATCACTTTTTCATTTTGTAATTTAGAATAATTCTATTTTATAAAACAACCCCCCTTAGCTCAGTGGTAGAGCGCTCGGCTGTAGAAGATCATTCGCATGTTGAGACGTTAAATACGTCCATGATAACATGTCAGCTGAAACCGGGTGGCCGCCGGCTCGAATCCGGCAGGGGGGATAAACTTAATTCTTTTTTCACCTTTTTAATTATTTTTAAAGAACTCCAAAAAATTATTATTATACGCGTGATTTTTCTAATAAAGAGGTAATAAAGAAATGAACGATAAAGAGAAGACTATTGACCAACACGAATTAGATGTAATTAGAATGAAAAAAATGAAGGCTTTAATGGAAGCCCAAAAAAGAACTCAAGTAGCGCAAGAGAGGTCATCTTCTCTAGGTGATAAAGTAGAACACGTTTTAAAAGCAGTTTTAACCCCGGAGGCTTACTCGCACTTCAGTAATTTAAAAAAAAATGAACCTACCGTTTACCAACATATTTTTAACGAGCTAATTAGTCCAGACGTCATTCAAAACATAGATTATCTAGTTTCAATTGTATCCACAAAAGCTCTTGCTAAAAGGATACCACTAGATGTTTTAATCATGCTAGAGCGTAAAATTAAAGGAGTTAGAAGCAAGATTCAAGTAAAACGGGGAGATGAAACTCTAGATTTAGGTTCTTACCTGACAAAATAATGTGAATTTCAACCGCGACCACCCCGTTCAGGAAATGAAAATAAGAAAATTCTTATACAAAGAATTCTAACTTATATTTTTCTTTAGCAGAATAAACACGAATTACTCAAACCAACGGATTTAAGAAAATGTCTTCAGACAAAAGCGCCCAAAGTAGTTTTATTAGCACCCAGGATTGGGATATTGAAAATTTAGACGAGTTATTACAGTTAGCAAAAGACATGAAACTCAATTCAATTAAGTATCAAAATGCTTTAGATGGTAAATCAATATGCATGTTCTTCTACAATCCTTCCACGCGGACACGAAATTCCACTCAAGTGGCAGCATACCAATTAGGAATGCTTCCAACATTTAATAGCATAAAAGACTCTTGGATAGGATATAAAGGATCAGAATCGATAAAGGACACGGCAATAGTATTGGCAAGATATTACGATGTTATTGGAATACGAATATTTCCTAATGCCGTTGATTGGAAGTACAAGGAAGGAAACAGGATCTTGAGAGAATTCTCACGATGGTCAGATGTTCCAATAATTAATTTTGAAGACGACCAATTTCACCCCCTTCAAGCATTATCGGATATTTTTACGATTCAAGAAAAGAAGAAAGAAACCAAGGGAAAGAAAATAGTCATTTCATGGGCTTATCATCCAAAACCCTTACCTTTAAGCGTCCCAAATTCCATTCTATTGGCCGCCTCAAAATATGGAATGGATGTTTCGTTAGTGCATCCCAAAAAATATGAATTAGATGAAGAAATCATCGATTTAGCGCGAAAAAATGCCTTTTCCTCTGGAGGCTCTCTAAACATCACCAATGACATTGAAGAAGCATATAACGACGCAGATGTTATATATGTTAAGAGTTGGGGGTCATTAAAGCATTATGGAGATGCAAAGGAAGAAAAAAATCTACGACTACCTTACCGAGAAACCTGGCGTATTAAAGATGAATATCTGGATTATGCGAAAAAAGACTCAATCTTCATGCATTGCTTACCTATAAGGCGAAATATCGTAGCAGACGATTCTGTAGTCGATGGAAAGCATTCAGTAGTCTATGATCAAGCAGAAAATCGTTTATACACGATAAAAGCTTTATTATATCACTTGTTAAAGGAGAAAACTAAATAATAATCAGGAGCGTAAACTTTGAGATTGGTTATTGCTCCCTACCAGAGATGATTGCAATTACTTCTTTTTCTCCATTATCATGATCTACAAAATCAATGTTAGAATATTGGAATGCGAAAGGTCTCTGAAATACTTCTTCAATTAAAGGAGCAAACGAGCTTATTGCAAATATAAGGAGTCTCTTTAAAATTCCATCGACCTTTCCTTGAATATTTAATTCGTGCATGACTTCTTTAATCGCTTCGATTTCTCGTAAATTATACCGATATCGATATACTAACTTGAAATCTACAGGTGTAGGCGCCTCGGGATCCGTAAGTTTTAAACCCCCTTTTCTAAACGGAAAAACAGAATTCAGCAGATAACCGAATATTTCTTCGTGATGATCTTTTAAAAGGTGAGAGATCCTGAACCGATCGGCGTAAGAAGGCCAATAATTTTTCATTATTTCTAGTAAGTGAGGATATTTTTTATACTTGCGAGAGCTCTCTTTTTGTAAAGATATCATCAATTGATTTTTAAGGGGCTTGAATTCGCTCGTTTTTCCAACTCGAGTTATAAATTTCTTGAAAGCAATTGACAATTTTTATCCTCATTTAATTAACATTTTATATATACTTTATATTAGTTCATTATTTTATAAAGTGATATCCTCATATTATCCATATATAACTAGTATTATTAAAGTTTAGGTTAAAAAGGGCAGTTTTAATTTAAAAGTCTTAAAAAAGAGAAAGGACACCACACGACATTTTAACGCTCGAAAAATAAACAAGGAGTTCTTATATGTAAATAGTAAGCTTCATTTACATGAATGCTTCTTTATTATCAAGTTCTAATTCAGAATCGTTTTATCACAAGGCTATTAAACAATTAATTTTTAAACTCATTTCTGAAAAAGATATTAGAATAACTGAGAGCTCTCTTGAAAAATATATCAACAATAGAAGAGCAGATGTTTTTTTCAAATTTAAGAATGGAAAGCAAGCAGTGGTTGAAGTTCAGCACTCCAAGATTAGCGTGAAAGAGATAATTGAGAGAACAAAAGAATATAATCAATTAAATATTCATGTCTTATGGATTTTACACGGAAATGGGGCTTGCGTGGCTTCACCAAAACTTTCCCAGGATAAAAAAAATATTAAAATTAGCCCAGTCGAGAATTTTTTGCATCAAATGTATGGAGGGAGAGTTTATTATATTAATGTTCAAGAAAAAAGAGAGAAACTAATAATAACAGCCCCATTTGCTCTACATTTTTCACTCCCTTCAAAAAAGAAGAAATATGGCCCATTTAAAGAGAAATACTGGGTCTATTACATTCGGAACGCTAATTTTGCTAAAATTCCCAGCTGGAATTTATCAATTACAAAATGTCACGATGTTAAAATTGCTCGATTTTATGATAAAAACGTAGAATCAAGACTTCAGCAGGAAATTTTGGAATATCTTAGGATTAAATCAAAGAACATTTGTAAAAATTATAGAATTTATTCAAAAAGAGTTCGAAGGCGCACTTTAGATAAAAATCGCCTTATTATTCCGTCCATGAGTAAAAGAAGGATAAAAAAAATAGTAATTCGTAAATTCAAGTTAAAATATGGAAAATATTTAGTCTTGAAAGCTATAAATGACTTGATCGCCAAAAAAAGGTAGTTTAAATACGAAAAGTATACTTTAGTTAGGGGTTTTTTAAGGTAGTAAAAAAAAAATCTACTCAAATTTTATTTACGAGGAAAAATGAGTTTAATATAAGAACGTCTAATTTTAAGCCAATATTATATGTTTGGAGGATAATTTAACTTATTTCAATAATATAATTCTAAATAAAAGCCAATTTAACCTTACCTAAATGGAAAGGTTTGTCGCTTTTTTCCCGAGAAAAAATAGGAATCCTTAAATATGGCGAAATAAATAATTATATTAACAAAAAAATCGGAATATCATGACGACTAAATATATTCTTATACCTAATACCGATGCGAATCGGT
>Ga0180433_10008315_pt1 | contig 12951 bp, 19 predicted proteins | sample SS_ome_8_FD_132980 | JGI IMG/M metagenome (GOLD analysis project Ga0180433, IMG submission 132980) | Hypersaline lake sediment archaeal communities from the Salton Sea, California, USA - SS_1_D_1 metaG | ecosystem: Environmental > Aquatic > Non-marine Saline and Alkaline > Hypersaline >... | reverse complement strand
TGTCTATCAGTTACTTTCATCGGTTAGTTCCTCCAACTTGCCACCCATCTTCATAGCGTATCTCTTAACAAAGACTTTCAAGCCATGCTTATGGGCTAGCTTTATCATGCTAGCTGTGCCAGGAGAGTCGTTTACCCAGATAGCCACAAGGGCATCGGCATACTTTGCCATCTGTTTGTTGCGGTCGTGACCGGCGTTGGCATTATACATACCGAACGGGCCATGTTTGATGCGAGCCCCCGGCGCTTTCAGATTCTTCCAGTCGGCAGGAAACTCTACGACGGAAACACCAATCTCTTTGGCATAGTGTTCACCCAGCGTGTCAACACCCCTTGCTGCGCCAGACACGACTTCGGAAAACTCAAAGCCCGACTCTTCACACGCGGCCTTGACCACTTCATAGTCTGTAAAGTTACGACTACCGGCTATGATTACTTTCATGCTACGCTCCCATCATTTCGTGCAGTGAGATTTCCAACAGCTTGAACTCTGCCTCGTTCTCACGAAGTCGATTGGTCAGGTTCTCTTTGCCTTGTACTTGGTACGGCTTCCAAGCATCCTTGGCCTCGGGGTCAAAGTCCTTGTCTTCCTCGGTCAGGAAGTTTAGTCGGAACCACGCCTTGCGTTGTTCAATGAGTCCGAAGTCAATACTAATGTCCACAATCTCTTGTATCTCATCAATACCAACTCCATACCGGATAATCGAAGTCGTCTTCTGTCCCGGTGCTGCATTGAGCGCCGTGCTGGTAGTAATCCAGTCTACGGTCTGTCCAATGACTGGTCCCTCTTCACCACCTTCTCGTATGTGTGAGAAACTCTTGCATTCAAGCCCAACATCACAAGCGTACTGAATCTTGCGGCCACCGCTGGCAATCTTCCACTTGCCCATGCCGCTGGTGTTTGCGATAAAGTGTTGAATACCAATGAGGATTATGTCGTTTAGCGGAATGACGTTGCTGAGCCGCTTGCAGAACTTCGCCATCAGGATAGCGCCGCTTGCCCGGTCCATTTCCCCCAATGCCAATTCCAACTCTTTGTCTGTTGCCAACTGTGAGATTGAATCCACCACAATCACAGCACCCGACACCGTATGTATGATATGCTCTGCCGCCGTCAGGAATTCCTTGGCCGTGAGGATGCGAGTCTTGCCATCCTCGTCCTTGTAGGACCGCACGATGTTTAGTTTATCGAGGTCCAGGCCCTTGATTCCCTGTAAGTCCCGCGTTTTAATCCTTCCCTCTACATTCAAAAAGTAGACAGGTCTGCCTACTGCTTGTGCCTTTGCCAGTATGTGAAGTGAGGTAACCGTTTTACCACACTTTGGGTCTCCTGCTATTGTTACCACGCTTCCACCTGGGATGCCGCCACCAAGTATGAGGTCCAGTTTGGGACTCACATGTACAAGTTCATGCTGTGCATCTTCCAGTTGGTTCCCCGTTATGAATGCTCCCTCTCCCAGCTTCTTAATCAGGTCTTTGTACGTCGCTGGTCTCTTCTCCGTTTTTTGTTCTGTCTTCTTCGCCATGTTCAATCTCTCTCAATCTACCAAATAAGGACTGACCGCGTGGCTTAGGGGGCTTACGCGGCTTTGTTGTTGTTGAAGCGGTCTCTACCGCTTCCGCCAATGGCTGTGCTTCGCGGGCCTTTATCTCCTTCAATTTCTGTTTAATTACGGGTTCAATGATGAACAGCGCCCTAAACGAGCGCATACGTTTACACCGCTTATCCTTGAGTGCGGCGACCACCGCTTCCGCCCCGTACTTGCTGATGAGGGCATTGACCGGCTTCGATTGCTCAGAGAAGAATCGAGCCCATTTCTTATTCGATTTCCAGAACTGTTGTGGGAGGGTTTGACGTTTTTGATGTGCGATAAGGGCGCAGAGTTGTTCAATACAATACTGCTGCGCTGTGATATGACCGCCTCCGAAGTTACTTGGATACCGACTTGTCTCGCTGCGTGATTTCGCCATGTAAGTCTTGGACCTCTGCTAGTGTCCAAAGCACTAGACCTAAGAGAAGCATTAACATTCCATCTTGCCAGGGGGCGTCCAAAAACCATCTTCCTATAAGACCAAATGACAGCATTAGGAAGGACAGTAGATAAAGTATGCCGGGTAATCTCATAGTATCACCGCTCCCTTGTACGTCCAGTCGTAACGCAAGTGTCCGTCTGGGAAGAAAATCAACTGCCTAATTTCATCAGTTGCCAACGTCGTTGTCAAGCAGTTGTTGATGCAGACATTCTGCCCTTCACAGTCGTAAACCAGTGCGTTGTGTGGTAAAGTCATTATTGGAGTGGCGTCTTTCGTTTTGAGGTAGTGATGTACCATTTCGGAACCACTGACCTCTTGTGGAAAGTAGTGATAGCCACTTGAACCAGTCCACTCAGGTGTCATGTACTTCACCTGATTGTCCAATACCCACTTGGTTATCTCAGGATTGTTGGTATCGGTCGGCGTGGTTACGTCGCGAAGCGTGAGTTGCTCGACTCCCTTTTCTCGGCAGCGGTCCAATAGATGGTCTAATTGCTCAAAGCTGTCAATGCCACCCTTGACCATTGTGCAGTTTAACCGCACTGACAAGCCTACGCTATGAAGTCTCTCAATCACGTTCCAAATACGCAGCCACTTCTTACCTCGCGGCTGCATGATTCTGGCGTTTTCTGTTGAATCCCAGTGGGCAACCGACAGACACACAAGTGTGAGCCCATCCCTGTACCACTCACTAATCTTTTCCTCTGGAATCTCGCCAAACAAACGTATTCCATTCGTCTGCAACTCCATGAATGGGAAGTAGCTACGTCCAACTGTAAGATAGTTGGTGATTTGGTCGGGACACAACAGCGGTTCGCCCTTGCCGGTCAACAACACAGTGCTGACCCCACCATCCCTAGCAAACCGACAACCAATCTCAAAGTTGCGCCAGTTTATCGTTGGCGAAGCCGGTGCATTCTGGGCTGTCATTTTACTTACACAAAATGGGCAGGCCGCATCACACGCAGCCGTGCCCACAACAACGCTGAACGTACCGATTTTCATGCCTATTCCTCAACAACGGCCAAGATACTGGTAAGCATGACGAGGCATACTTCCTCGCCATCAATTTGTAGTTTGGTTGGGCTGTAAGGTTGGAAGATAACTATGTCGCCTTCCTTGACAGGTATCTTGTAGAGTTCGGGGTCTCGGACGTTGTGTGGAACCCCTGGTCCGACTTCCAATACCTTGCCCTTCTTGACTTTCTCTTTCACCTTGTCTGTAGAATGATACCTCCCGGTGTCACTTCCTCTTTCAGTGGCTCGATTACCACCCACTCTCCTATCGGTTTCAACTTCATGGCTTGTGCCTCACTTCGATACTCTCGTCGGGTACATCAAGGTCGTCAAAGACGACCGGAATAAGCCGCCGCATTTCCTGACACAGCGGCACCATTACTTCTCTGATTTGCGGGTGAGCGGCGTGTGCCGTCCGTAGACTGAATACGTGTCGCCACTCCCGCAAGTTGTATGTTGCTACGATTTCTGTTTTCAAGCTGTTGGGTAAAACGCTGCGGGCCTTTTGTGGTTTCCAGCCTTGTTTACGCAAGGCTTGATAGTGTGTCTCTGCCGATTCCATTGCAGATAGCCATATAGCGTCACCATCATCGGGCACTTGCATACGGGGCGTGTAGACACCCACTGGCAAATTGGTCCACAGCGGCTTGATAAACTGAATGTGTCCGTTGCCATAGTCACAGTAGCGAGTAGACTCCTGTGAGTACGCGGCTAGCCGGTGACGCACAAGTTCGTGGCTCACACCCCGGTCAATGATGAATCGGACGCTCACACTCTCATGCTCAAGCACACTATGGTGCCCTCGCTTGATAATCTTCCGCACAAACTCGCGAGCGGAATCCTCTGTGATTGCGGCTTCGCTCTTGTAACAGGTACGACCGGCAGCTTCAATGCGTTTCAGCATATCCACGCCGGTCATTCCTGCCTTGTGCAACGGAGTCAAAATCTCACACGATGGTAGAACGACTTCCATTAGTAGATTCCCTTCGGCTTTGTCGTTTCCTTGGCGTTGTCCCACAGCATTCGCGGGCCAATCACGAAGTCGTTCACCCGTTCCTTTTCCCACTGGAACAACGTGCGGATTTCATCCGTTTCATCGTCATACAGTAGGAACCAGGGCTGGGCAACCGCAGCATCGCTGTCTCGGGCGGCAACGGCCAGCGAACCAGCCGGGCCGAACGACAACATGCCTTGGTTGTAGAGCGACTTGCCGGGCGGTAGTCGTAGCTTACGCTGCAATTCCTCGCCTTCCAACACGTAGATTTGGTTGGGTGCTTGAGTAGCTGCCCACTTCAAGGTCGCAGGGTCAGCGGCCACGCCGCCTACGCCAGGAAGGACACGCTTGTTATCGCGGAAGATGCCGGTGTCGTCACCCCAGATGCCTTGCTTGTCGCTGGTTACAGCAACAGACATGTTCTGTGCGGTCCACTTCTGGCCTTCAAATCGTTCGTAGACCTTCGACTTAATTCCGCCTATGGACGTAGCGACGATAACATCACTGATATTATCAGCCACCAGTACGCTATCACTACCACCACTAACACCAACGTCAATCGGATGTACCAGCGTAGCTTGTTTTTCCAAGAGGACATTTTGTCGCCCCGTTTCATTGATGCGGATTACTTTTCCGCCGTTACGGGGTAAGGCGATTACGAGCCCGTTGTCGCGGTGCAACGCAATGCCGGTGGGTGCCGATGACACATTTATCCACCCCAATATCCTACCATGTTCATTCACTTGGTAGACCTTGCCGGTCTCACCGCTGTCGCTGTCGCCTACGGCGACGTATAGAACGAAGGCGGGAGCCTTCTCTTTGTTGCCTGGAGGCTGAGCGCCAATAGCGGCGGGGCCTTGAGGTCCAACCGGGCCTGTGCCGTTCTGCGGCTTTCCTACGGGGCCAGGGCCAGGGCCATTGCCAGGAGCAGCCCCAGGTCCACTGCCAGGGCCACCGCTCCCAGGTACACCAGGAGATTTCGCGTCGGTTCCGTCATTTGGTTCCTCACCTTCTGGAGATTTTTGCTCAGTTGGCTTTGCAGAAGTATCATTAGGGGGTGGGCCAGGACCAGCACCAGGACCGAGACCTAGCGCATCGCCAGGAGGGCCTTCTTCTGGGGCTGTTGGTCCTGTGCCTTCACCCTTGCCAGGACCGGGGGCAGACCCGATTGCCTCGCCCCCGGTCTCGGCCTTCTCACCATCACCGCACTCACACCCTTCACCGACAATGGCATCAGAACCGGGCTCGGATGAATCATCAATGATGATATTTCTACCCGGTCCCGACACCTTTGTTCCATCTGGACGTGTAACAGTTGTAGGTGTACCATCGCGGAGGACGATGGTGTGGTTGTCTCTTTCGATAATGGTTGTAGTTCCATCGCGTAGTCGCACAACATCATTACGACGTTGAACAACAGTAGGAACGCCATCACTGAACGTGTGAATAAGCTGACGTGGTACGACTGTCACGCCTTGTGTCTTAACACGTTGATTCCACTCTGGAGTGTGTGGTTCGTGTATGATGTATCGCTTAGTCTTTTCGTCCAGGCCGGGGCGGTAGACATACTGTGAGTAACCGCCTTGCCAGATAGCCCCTGACACGGGTTTGAATAGGGGCTCACGGTGGCCATCACCATCGAGATAGAGGCCAACAAATCGTTGACGCACAATGGTGTTCCAGTCCCCCTCAAAGACGAGCATATCGCCCTTGTAGCCAAACAGACTACCAACTTCCTCACCCCTCACGTTGGTGATTTTGAAGTTATGGGCTTTTTGGGGGGTCTTAGTGACATGAATCGTAAGTTTGTCGCCCTGTTGACTGACGCGGGCCACGTCCCAATCCGCCGCAACGGCGGCAGACACCAACAAAATGGCCACAAATACGGCCAAAACTGCCTTTTTCATGGTGTAATCCTCGGGTTAGAGTGTGTGAATTCGCTATTGTAATATAGCGTGGCGAGCGGGTTTGTCAAGCATCAATCTGGGGGATTTTGGAAGAAGTAAGGCTCCTCAACCTCGTCAACCTTCTTGACTACTTGACGCTCATTTATCAGCGCGGGCGCTCTGAACCATCCGTAGACTACCGTATCTCCTATCTGGACTCCCGCGCACAGAAAGTGTTCATTTACGGAGCCTGCTGCGGCATCGCGCTTAATTCCTCGCGCGAAGTAGTAGCCTGGGGCATCCTTTGGTAGCGGAATAACGTGCGACCTAAACCGCAACTCCATCTCTACTATTCCAAGACCATGCTCCTTGAGATACCGACCAAGGCGTATCCAAGCACTGGGCTCAGATACACCCGGTCTGTCGTCGTCCTGGTATACCTTAGTGCCATCCGTTAAAGTGGCTATCCAGATGGCCTTCTCCTCTAAAAACTCATCTGGTTGTGTGCAAAGTTCATTCATTTGCTTTTCTTCTTCGGGTCTATTATGAAGATTCCGCCATGCTCCCTCATGTATTCTTCCTTCGACATCCTTTTCTTGCGATTGGCGTCAGCCATTTCGCTTGCTTCCTTTGTCATCATCACGGCGCGTGGGTCTTTCTTGTCGTCGCGCGCCATCATCTGACCCGTGCGGTCTCTCTTGACCTTCTGCAACTTCTTGTGCCGGTCTTCGACCTCATCGGTTGGTTCTTCTGGTGGGGGCAGTGTTTCAACAAAGGCTTCAACCGTCTTGGGGCCAACACCTTTGGCGTCCATTGCCTCGGCCATTTCCTCGGGTGACATGTCGAGATAGTGGTTCTCGATGTAGAACTTCTCTGGTTCTGTCAATTCTCTAGCCATTTCTTACCTCTCTTTCCGCATTCAATAGATGCGCTTTGTTTCTGGTGCGCAGGAAATCCAAGTAGAATTTGAAGCACCTTTCGGTTACTCTTTTGAATTTCCAAGCGGCCTGCCCGGCGTGTTTGGCATATCTGTTCGCCAAGCCCTCTGTATACATTCCCCACGGGTCAAAGATTTCGCCGGTCGTGCCCATCTTGATATAGTAGGCAACTGTCTTTTCACGGACCTTCGGCTTGATGTTGACTTCACGATTGCGCGGTGGCTGCTTTACATGAATGATACGCTTTTTGGCTAGACATTCTGGATTGTCTATCAGCACCGTACTGCGTTCATCTTTGCTTGGGATTTGGACTGGCACAATGATGTTAACAAACTCACCCTCTTCATTGCGTATGCCCTCTGCCCCATAGCCAATTTCTTCTGTGTCGTCCTCTGGGACCACTGGTCCAGGCGGCGCGGTGGCATCGTCTTTAGGACGAAAGATTGCGTCCATCGCTTCTTCATGTCTCATAAGGTTCATCTCCCTTTACTGTCTTAAACAGCACTTTCTGTACCAAGTTGCCATCATCGTCACGTTCACTCTCCATTTCGATATTGACAACTGTGGTAACGTCGGTGTGGCCTAGATGGAATTTGCCCTCTAGTTCCACAATGTATGACTTGTCGCCGCAATGGGGGCACTCTGCCACCACTTCGGTCTTGATTGACATTTCTGGGCGTGTTACCCAGAGTTCGGCCAGCGGTGCCTCACAGTTGGAGCAATGCACCATTACGTCGCCGCCATCCATCACATAGATAGACTCGGCGTCCACTTGTTCAGCTAATCTTCGCTGGTCGGTTTCGGTCTCGAAGATGATTCTTCTTCGTTCTTCTTTTGGTCTTCCGTCGCCCATGCTTCTCTAATCACTTCCAGCCGCTTCTTCAAGTCGGCAATACACTCTTCTTCGGTTTCACCCTCAACCCTCAACAGAAATCTGTCGTTGTATACGGCTCGGGGACACCACGTCCCGTCTGGCCTCTGCCGATTAACTACGGCGTGTAACACTACCAGGGCTTGGTGGGGGACTGGTCCTTCACTCTCAGCCATCTTTGTCTCCTGTTTCCATATAGTTCTTCTGTTGCTCAGGTGTCATCTGAGAAACTTTGGTGGTGGATTCCGTCTGTCCTGGCCACTGCTTGTCGCTTGGCGTGTATTCCTCTCGTTGCATTCCATCGGGCAACTTGTGTGGAACTTTCTTCTTGGTCTTGTGCTTCTCATTCAAATGCTTCTTCTCTTCGTCGGACATTCGGGCCGCGTTCTTGTCGGCCAGCGCCCCAATAGTGGTTGTTCCACCGCTACCATGAACTTGAATCAACATGGGTGCCCCAATGACTCTGTGCCACGTATCGCTGCCGCATTCGGGACAGATGGTATCTGGGTCGTCTACCATGTGCTGGAAGACTTCTTCTTCGTGCTTGCAGTCGTCGCAGAAATAGTCATACAGAGGCATGAAAAGTTCCCCTTTAAGTATAAAAAACTTGCCCGTACACTATTATACAGGCAAGTCTGTTGGAAAATCAAGTTAATTTTCTGTCGCTCAGAACAAAAGACACGTATTGCTCCCATTCTGGCGGAATTTCCATTTGGTTCAATCCCAGAACGATTTCCTGGTAGGTCGGTTGCTTGGGCCTCTTGTATTCCACAATACGCCCATTAACTTCCTTACGAAGCTGCATACCCGCCTGTTCGGGGGTGCGGTTGTCCTTGTCGCGGTTGCAACGCAGACAGGCACACACGATGTTTCGCCAGTTCGTTGGCGTGTCCGTACCTGTACCCTTCCAGATAGAACGAGGTACAACGTGGTCAACGGTCAAGTCAGCCCTGGCTGGCTTACACCCGCAGTATTGACAGGTGTAGTTGTCCCGCTTGTAGACGTTCTGCTTGGAGTACGGAACCTTACGGAAGGCCCGAGATACGTGACGACGGTTGGCGATTACGGCTGGCACCGGCCACTCACGGTAGGCCGAGCGAACGAAAATGTCGTAGTATTCAATCACTTCGGCTGGCGGTTGCCATCCAGTGCCTTCACAGTATTCGCAGTCGGTAACACGAATGCGCTCAAAGAAGATAACACCCCTACCCTCACAGTGTTCACACACTGTTCGATGCAAGGTCTTCTTAAACCCCTTCTGCCACCGTACCGTGTTTAATGGTATTCGGTCGTCATTTAGAACTAGCGTTTGTGTCCCTGGTGGTACTGGCATAGTTCTTCTCCAATCCTGTAAAAGGCTTTCCTTTCACCAAGCATACGTCAGTTTCACGACAGTAGGAAACCAGGGCCTTGTTAGCAACTGCGCCCGACAGTAGACCATCGTGTGCAACGTCATGCTCCCAATCGTATCCGAAGATTTTGAACTCCCTACGCCACGCTTTGAACACTTCCTCAACCAGCTTGTCGTTGTAGTATGTTCGATAGGGTTTGTGTTGACCAATCTGCTTACGAGCCGCTGGTTTGTAGTGTTTGTTGTGCTTCTGCTTGAAGTATGTAATCAATTCCTGGTCGAGTTGCTCCGTGTGGAACACATGGTCAAGCACAAACTGTCCACTTGGCTGTGACCAAAATTGTGTGAAGATGAACTTGCGGGATGGCCAGGGTTCCTCGCGGTTCATTATGGTCTTCACCAAATACTCAAACCCTTTCTTTGCATGGGGATAATCGTAGTGTTGATAGTGTCCCATCTTCTTGAAACATCCGGCAAACCCGGCATAACTCACCAGCCAAATGTAGGGATTACGGACGATTCCAGTAACTCGCCAGCCTTTCAATCGGTCTATGAACGTGACTACATTTTTGGACCGTGGCCCACCATATAGGGGATTCGATTGTCCCGGCTTGTCCACTATTGATGTATGATTCAAACTCTGAATTAACGGACTTTGTGAAGCTGACGTTCCGCCCGTCTTAGGAACGTGTATCATTTGTATTATAGACATTTGCTCCACCCACACGCAAGACACTTTTTACAGCCTTCCTCACGCACCAGTGGTTCTGCTCCGCATGTTTCGCACGGTTCCCCCACATCCTGAGTACCATCAGGTATGTATTTTTTGAGAGTACGGGCCATAGCTCTAGCGAAGCTATTCATCTCCGTATTCTCTCCTACTTTCTCCAACTGCTTCACCACAAAGTACATTTCTGCACCATGTCGCAAGGCGGTCGAAGTCAATCGCGTAATCGTTTCTTCCTGTGTGTTCATCATCGCCGTAATCGGTGAAAACTCCACATCACAGCCTTCAAAAGCCACAGTATAGAAGTTCTTACGCTTACGTACAATAGTTCCACGTTTGACATCTTTAGGTATGTGTCCATTTCTCAGAGCAAATACCTCGTATGGGTCGCCCTCGTACAGCCCAACCAAAACAAGATACGGCTCATGTTGAACTTGAATGTGATAGACTTCACAGGGTAGTTCCCGAGGGCGCTTCGGGGCCGTTGTGTGTATTATACCCCCTGATTTGGATTTGTCAACCGACTTTATCACATTTTCTCTAGCTCCATCCCGATAGACGGTGATTCCCTTACAGCCAGCCTTCCAGGCAGCGAGGTATATGTTGCCAACCTGAGTGGGGGTGGCGTCACTTGGGAGGTTAACGGTGGAGGAAATGGAGTGGTCAATGTGGCGCTGCATCAATGCCTGCATGGCAATGCGTTGTTTCCAGGGTATGGCGTGTGCCTCATGCCCAGCCCACGGTGCCTCGGGTAAGGTTGTGCCTAAACCTATCGTGAGGTCTTTGCTATTCACTTTGGCCCAATCACGAACCGCTGGGTGAATTGATGTGAACTCCATCCAATGGTCACCACTATCATCTACAAAGTCAGTTCTAAAGCCTTCATCTCCAGGGTTTCCCTTCTTTCTTCGTCTGGTCTGCATAGCAAACAACGGCTCTCCGGCGGCACTGCATCGTGCAACAATCGCACAAGAGCCTGTAGGTGATTGGGTTAGATTGGCAATGTTGCGTCGTCCATAGCGACCCATACGATTGTATACAGTCTCTCCACTGATTACGCGCCCATCTTCCAGGTCAACCTCTTCCTCTTTGAAGCGAAGCAGAAATGGATGGTCTTTTTCATTAGCCCATTTCCACACTGGGAACGGTTCTAGCTCTTTGGCCATCTCTGTTGATGACCAGTATGAGGCGAACTTGAGTGTTCGATAGGCACGGTCTACAAACCGCAGGGCCTCCTTGCTGTTGTAGCCTATGCCAAGAGCGGCTAGGGTGTCGGCCAAGCCCACTAGGCCCAGGCCAGTACGTCGCCCATTGTGACACATGGCCTCAATATGTTCCCACAGTTCCAGTTCTGCTCGCTTGATATGGTCTGGTTCTGGGTCGTCCTTGATTTTCTGAATAATGCGTCGTACACACTCAAGTTCCAAGTCGATAATATCGTCCAGCAATCGCTGTGCCAGAACGGCATCGTCGTAGAACGCAGCCCAATCGAACCTCGCATTGTCTGTGAAAGGATTAACAACGTAGGAGAGGATGCGCTGTACCAAGAGGCGGCAGGAATCGCCAGCCGGAAGTGGTAGTTCGCTACATGGGTTGGTTGCTATGGTTCTGAAACCATCCTCCCAATAGCAATCAGCGGGGCTCTCACGAAGAATTGTGTCCCAAAACAGAAGCCCCGGCTCCGCGTGCGCATGTGCGTTTTTGATAATGTCTCTCCAGACGGTGCGGGCCGGGACTCTGTTTCGGATAACAGGTTTGCCCTCAACGGGCCATTGTTGGATGTATTCTTTGTTGTTGACGACCGCTTTCATAAATTGGTCCGACAACCGAATAGATAAATTCGCACCCGTAACCTGTGTTCTGTCTGTTTTACAGCGGGCAAAGTCTACTACATCAGGATGGTTAACATGTAGGGACAACATCAGTGCGCCGCGTCTGCCGTCCTGGCCGACCTCTCGTATGCTGTGAGAGAACCGGGCAGCAAAGCACACCGGGCCTGTGCTGGTACGCGAAGAGTTCCGCGTAGGTGCTGTGTTTGGTCTGAGTTCTGAAATATCGGTGCCGCAGCCGCCGCGTCGTTTACTGATTTGCGTTATCTGCTGGTCAGTATAGTGGATGCCTCCGTAACTATCCAAAGGCGGGTCCACGGCATAGCAATTCGATAGCGTCACAAATTGTTGTGTGTTTCCGATACCATACATACACCCGCCCTGTGGAATGATGCGCTTGAAACCGTCGAGCAAATCAAAGATTGCATCCTCGGTCAGGGCTTTGTCGCCGTATTTTTTACGTTCGACGCGGGCAAACTCTTTTGCCATACGCCAGTGCATGTCAGTTGGTGTGAGTTCTAGGAGTCGTTTCTTTTCGTCGCGAAGGGCATACTTGTCTACCCAAACTTGTGCTGCTAAGTCATTACCGTCAAAGTATTTAGTGGAGGCATCAAGAGCTTTTTTGTAGCCGTGTGCCATCTTGCTTTTTCTTCCGTTGCAAAGTTTTCTTCTTCTTGTCGTTCTTCTTGTGCTTTCTTCGCAGCGGTGGTAATGAATTCTTGAAGAACCACCCGGCTAGCGATGAAGGCTTGTGAGTTTTGAAGCGCTTCCTACGCCCCGTTGGGTTACCCGCGCCCTCCCTTTCGCAAATGTCCAGTTCGTACATCGGGATGAAGACCTCTTCTTCCTCCGGTGTATCTTGTTCGATTTCTAGCTTGAGTTCTTCATTCATGCTTGTATTCCCGAATGGTTAACTTGTGTGACATAAGCCATGCCATTATATCAAACTTGAGTTTGGTTTCTTCATCAGAGGTCATGGCGGCTTCTGGTGCATCGTATACTATCTCACGAACACCCGCCTGCCACAAAAACATTAGACAATGTAGACAGGGTTTGATGGTCACATAGGCAATCCCACCAGTCGGTCGATGTTCGCAGTTAAGAACGGCATTCTCTTCGGCATGAAGAACAAAATCGTACTTATCTGGTCGCACATTGGGTAGCGCACTATCATCTATGTCGGCGGGAAAGCCGTTGTAGCCAACCCCTAATACATGATGGTCAATGTCGGTAATGACACACCCACATTGAGTCTGTGCATCTATGCTACGTTCCTTTACCTTGTGGGCCATGCCCATCATTACGT
>Ga0180433_10008314_pt1 | contig 12952 bp, 12 predicted proteins | sample SS_ome_8_FD_132980 | JGI IMG/M metagenome (GOLD analysis project Ga0180433, IMG submission 132980) | Hypersaline lake sediment archaeal communities from the Salton Sea, California, USA - SS_1_D_1 metaG | ecosystem: Environmental > Aquatic > Non-marine Saline and Alkaline > Hypersaline >... | reverse complement strand
TCAACGCTGAATACACTGCGCAGGCTTGGAAAGGTCTTAACATAAGGAACCGCCGTGGTACGTGAACCGTATGCCCGGTGGTGTGAGAGAGGGAGGCTGTGAGGCCTCCCCCTACTCGATGCTTAGCCTACGTGGATATTTTTTATACAGTTTCAAGGTTTTTACTGGATATATAGTATCCATAATTTGATTTATTCAATCAGAATACTATTGTTACTATAGTTATTTTATTACGTAAATTCAATAAGTTAAATTCGGTATAAGTTTCCTTCCTTTTAGTTGGCATAAGGCTTGCTAATGTATATCTTAAAATCGCGATTTTAAAGACGCTTTGATAAGTCTAAAAATAAATTTTCTAACAGGAGATAAAAAATGATAATAAAAAAGATTGGTAAGACATTGGTTATTTTAACCGTAATTTCGCTGCTGGGAATTAGCGCAACAGCCTTTGCGGGAAAGGGCAAGGGTTGGGCTTCTCGTAATGATAGAAACGACCAGAGCTATGGCAGATATGGATGTGATGGTTCATCCTACGATAGCCGTCATAAGGGATGGTCGGGAAGGCAAGGAAGGGGCTTAAACCTCAGCGATGAGCAGATTAAAAAGATAGATGAGGAAAGAAAGTCATTTTTTAATTCAACACAAGACCTTAGGCGAGATATACATCAAAAATGGCTTGAATTCAATGCTGAAATAGCCAAAAAAGACGCTGATTCTGTTAAGGCTTCGGCCCTGCAGAAGGAATTGTCTACCCTGAAAGCTCAATTAGGGCAGGCGAGAACTGAACACCGCTTGAGAATGGGTAAGATATCCCCTGATCTCGGCAAAATGGGTGCTAAATTTCATGGGAATAAGGCATTCAAAGGTAATTCTAATAAGGCAGTTTGCCGTTAAGTGATTGAATGATTATCGGGGGGTCCAAACCCCCTGATTTTTTTAGCAACATATGGAGGTTATGTAATATGAAAAGAATAGTTATCATTTTTCTCATGATTTTAGTTTCTTACCCGGTAATGGTAAGTGCTGATGCTGGTTATAGTGAGGATACGAAAATTGCCGTTGCGGCCACTGGCCAAACGGTGGAGGCACCTGTAAGCAATATGGCTGCGAAAAGCCCTTATTATCTTATTTTTAATAAAAACAGGGAATTAATTGAGGCCATAGATAATCCTTATAGAAATACGCTTAAAGGTGCTGGGTTTTCAGCGGCAAATTTCCTTGCGCAAAAAAATGTTGCTATTATCGTAGCAGGCTCCTTTGGTTTAAAGATGATGAACGCACTTAAAAGTAGAGGCATAACCAACTTAGAGTTTAATGGTAATGTGAAGGATGCCTTAAAGGAGGCCCTGCAGTTAAATTGAGTTTTTACTACTTTATTTTTTTATGACTCGGTGGTAGATTTATTCTTGTTTATGTATTTAAAAAGGCTATTTTCAGCAGTCCTGAGAGGGTGTTTGTATTAGCTGCATTTATTTAATACAAGGAAGAAAAGCATGGCATTGGTAGAGATTGAAAATGTTTCCAAATTTTACCGGACAGGTGAAGTTCAGGTAAAGGCCTTGAGTGATGTAAACCTTTCAATTGATGAAGCATCATTTGTTTCCTTTGTAGGACCTTCAGGCAGTGGAAAGACAACTATTTTGAACCTTATCGGCTGCCTTGACAAGCCAACAAAGGGGAGAATATTCGTTGACGGAGATGAGGTCAATGCATTTGATCGAAGGCAGAGGGCGAAATTCAGGGGCACAACCCTTGGGTTCATTTTCCAGGCATTCAATCTTTTTCCTGTTCTTACAACATTCGAGAACGTAGAATATCCTCTTGTTATGATAAAAAATGAATCGTCATCAAAACGAAGGGAAATGGTACTAAAGATGCTTGAATCAGTGGGTATGCTGGATCAAAAAGATAAATTTCCCGACCAAATTTCAGGGGGGCAGAAGCAAAGGGTGGCAGTGGCAAGGGCACTGGTTACAAGCCCAAAGCTCGTACTTGCAGATGAGCCTACGGCAAACCTGGATAAAAAGGCTGCCTTGAATGTTATACATCTCATGCGGCATATGCGCGATGAATTTAAAACTACATTCATCTTTTCAACCCATGACCCAGGGGTTATGGAAGAGGCAGAGATTATTTATACCTTAGAAGATGGCAGGCTAACTGATCGAAAAGTCAACCAGGGGGCAAGGGATGATTCAAATTTTTAGAATAGCGTTTAGGAACCTGATGAGGTACAAACGAAGAACCCTGCTCACATCTCTTCTTATAACACTGGGCTTGTTAATGGTAATTCTTTTTTCAGGCCTTGCAGGCTCATTTAAGACCATGATGGTGGGCCAGATAACTGATTCGAATCTTGCCCAGATGCAAATCCATAAAAAAGGTTATGTTTCATCCATCGATACCATGCCCCTGCATTTGACCCTCAACACAAAGGAGTATAAAACTATTGAACAAATTTTACGGGAAAATCCTGATATATCTGCATATGCACCCAGAATAAAGCTAAGCGCAATGCTTAGCAACTTTGTAGATACAACCAATGTGCGATTAAATGCCATTGATCCCCAAAGTGAAATTACAGTTTGCCCGGATGTAATGGAACGTATGAAATTCAGTAGCAGCCCACCGCTGGATATTTTACTGAATGAGGGGGAAGTTATCATACCTCAAAACCTTGCCTCAGGTATGAATATAAAGATAGGAGACTCTGTAGTACTTGTAGCCAATAATAAGGATGGGAGCGTAAATGGCCTGAATTTTGTTGTAAAAGGAATTATAGAGAGTGTTTTAGGTCCCCAGGGTAAGGAGGGGTATATGCATATAAATGACGCAAGATCCTTACTCCGTATGGAAGAGCCAGAGGTTATAGAGGTTGCCGTTAGGATTAAAAAATTCGATAAACTCGATGCTGTTTATGAAGACATTGGAAGTGCGCTTGCAGCCTATAAGAATAAAAAGGACAAGCCTGTCTTTGAGATACATACATGGGAAGAGCTTTCTCCTTTTTCAAATATATCACGCATGATAGATTTAATGGCCCTTACAATGAAGCTTATTATGATAGCCATTGTGCTTATAAGCATTTTAAATGTCATGATTATGTCTGTTTACGAAAGGGTTAGGGAGATAGGAACAATGTCTGCCATTGGAACTTCACCGGGAAAGATTATGGGGCTTTTTTTGGCGGAAGGATTTTCCCTTGGGATAATGAGTGTTTTAGCAGGCAACATTATAGGTATAATAGGCATTTATATACTCAATATTTACAAAATCAGCTTTTCTTTCGGTAGGATGGATAACCTTCTGCTTTCCCCTTCGATTAGTCTTTCCGAGCTTGCCTGGGTGTCCGCAATTGTTCTGATGGTCTCGGTTTTTGCCAGCATACAGCCCGCGCATAAGGCCTCAAAGCTGGAGCCGGTAGATGCCCTGGGACATATATAGAGAAGATTTTTAGGTATATAAACTGGTTAACTTCTCTCGGCAAGATTATTAAATTTTACTTGATTGGCCTTAGGAGTATAATAAAATTTCCTCAAGCGTTTAATCATGTCTGCTAGTCTTTAACCCAGATTATGCTTGTAAATATGTTGGGGGCAAAATCGTGAAACCCCGCCAAGGCAGGACAGCAAGGTTTTTCAAGCCGCAGTAAGTGGCTACTGCATAATCTGGGTTTAATAAATGAATTTTTTCGAAACACGGAAATGGGACTATTTCCTTTGAGGAGACTGTAATGAAGAAAATAATTGTACTGCTTGTAATGTGGCATATGCTCGTAGTTCCGGCCTTTGCCCTTGACGGGAATGAATTGCTTAAGAAGATCGATCGTAATCTTAATCCTGAAAGCTTTGAAATGTACAGAAAGCTCTTAAATATCGAGCCTGATGGCTCCAAAAAGGAGTTTATCATGTATTCAGTGAAAAAAGGTAAGGATAAGATTGCATCTGTTTTTTTGGCTCCTGCCAGTGAAAAAGGGAGGAGCACCTTACGGGTAGGGGAGAACATGTGGCTTTACATTCCAAATGTTGGCAAGCCCCTACGTATTACAAGCCTTCAGTCCATTACAGGAGGTGTTTTTAATAATTCGGATATCATGCAGATAGATTATAGTGCGGAATATAGCTGTGATAAGGTCGAAAGCTTAGAAGGTGAATATATTCTTTACCTTAAGGCAAAAACAAAAGCGGTTGCTTATGACAGTGTTAAAATGTGGGCTGATAGTAAAGACCTTCTTCCCTTAAAGATAGAATGCCATGCCTCATCCGGTATGCTTATCAAGACTCTCTATTTCAAACAGGTAAAAGATTTTGGTGGAGGTGTCATTCGTCCTGCTGTAACTGAGACTGACAGCCCTCTTTATAAGGGATACAAATCAATTATAATCTTTGCGAGTGTTAAAAGAAGGGATTTGGCTGATGAAGTCTTTACCTTAAATTATATGCCAAAGGTGGAAAATTTACGGTAACAAAAATATGATAAAACAAAAGAACTCAAGAATGAGGCATGTCTTTTAGATACCTTTTAAAATATCGTAACTTTGATTTCTATACGTGCAGCTTTTTAGCCCTATCCTTTTTTCTTCTTTTTTACATTATTTTTATGTGTACATCTGCCGAAGCCATTGATAAGACTTCAGATGACCTAAATCTTGAATTTGAAATTCCTGGTGTAGAAAAAAAGTCGTACGAGTTCAGGCTTGAGCTGAAATCACTGGAGACAATAAGGGGTTTAAATAAAGACAGTACACTCTTTCTTCAAAAGCACCCGGATGGGCATGATGACAAGATCTTGTATAAGACGGATTTAGATATCAAGCTCGAAGCACGTTATTATGCAAAAATAACGAGATTTTACGGGCGCCTTAAGGAAAACCTTGCATATAATGATGAAGAATCCTGGGAAAATAATCTGAAAACTGAAGAACTCTATGTGTCTTTTCAGCCAAGCCCGTCTATAGGCATAGATGCAGGTAAAAAAGTATTAAAATGGGGCAAGGGTTATGCGTGGAACCCCGTCGCCTTTTTTAGCAGGCCAAAAGACCTTGATGACCCGGATTTAACATTAGAGGGATATTATGTTTTTAGTGGAGATTTTATAAAGAGCATGCAAGGACCTATTAAAACTTTTGCCCTGACACCAGTGATTCTTCCTGTATCAGGAAATATCAATGACGAGTGGGGCTCAGACAGGGAGATTTTGTTCGGCGGTAAGGCCTATTTTTTTGCCTACGATACAGATTTGGACTTTATGTTTCTTTTGGGTAATGAGATAAATGACCGTATCGGGCTTAGCTTTTCTAAAAACATTTCAACCAATTTTGAGATCCATGGCGAAGCAGCAATTGTTTTTGATTATACAAAACATTTAACTGATAAACAGGGCAAAGGAATTGAAAAGAAATATGATGCAAAAGATTTTCTTTTAGGCATTCGCTATCTCTCCGCCCGTGATACAACGTATATTCTTGAATATTATAGAAACGGGCAGGGCTATACTGAGTATGAAATTAAAGACTATTTTTCCTTTATTCAAGCTGGATACGATAGCTATATTAACAGTCAAAACATGGGGGATATGTTAGCAGGCAGAATGTATGGAAGCCGGTATTATAACAAGCAGACTGTGATGAGAGACTACCTCTACTTAAAGGTTTCCCACAATGAGCCTTTTGATATCGTGTATCTTACCCCATCCTTGACCTGTATATACAATATTAATGATACAAGCGGGTCAATAGCACCGCAGATAACATATTCCCCCATAACCAACCTTGAATTTGATCTCAAGACAATATTTCTTTTTGGAGAAGACAATACGGAATATGGTGAGAAGCTACATGACTATAAGGTTGTCGTATCACTTAAATATTATTTTTAGGCTCTAGATCATTCAAGACCTCATACCCGCATAAGAAGTCATTAAAGGGTTACAGGCTCAAGGGACTTTATATCTATGGAAATTCCTATTTTTATTTTAACAGGGCTCATGGCAGGTTTCATTGGGGGGCTTTTGGGACTTGGAGGAGGTATTTTGCTTATGCCTGTTCTACGCTTTGCCTTTGATATGCCGGTTATGGAGGCTGTTGGGATAACTATCCTTAGCGTATTTTTTGTTACGATTTCCGGCAGCTATTATCATTATAAACTTGGACATATTAATTTTCCTTCTTTAGTCCCCGTTATCATTGCAGGTGCATTTTCATCGTTTTTATTTTCCTTTATTTTTAATAAAATGATGGGTCATACACAATGGATTGATTGTGCCATAGGCCTTGTATTTTTAATTGTGTCTGCGCGGATGATCCGTGCGGGATTGCGTAAGAGAATGGGGAGAGATGCCTTTTCAAGGTTTAATAACAGGTTACCAGGTACGATTTTTCAAAAAGGATTAACAGGGGTTTTCGCAGGTGCTATGCCGGGTCTTTTAGGCATAGGCACAGGTGCTATCCTTGTTCCCATCTTCACTTTTACCCTGAAGGCATCAATAAAGGTAGCTATTGGATCATCTTTGGCCTGTTTTACTATAAATGCCCTGGTGAGTGCGGTTATGAAATGGCATCAAGGCTTAATAGATTTATCAACGGCTCTCCCTATTGGCCTTGGGGCTGTTCTGGGGGCAATTATTGGCTCAACTGTCAATAACCGTATACCGTCATCTGCCCTTAAATTTATTTTTGGCATTATCTTTTTATATGTATCAAGCAAGTTTATTCTTTCACCCTGGGGAATTACGATATAAAATCTAAATATATAATGATAATTATCAGGAGGATAGCAGCGGATCAAATAATTTCGGCAGCTTTGTGGTTGTTCGTGCCCCCTCTGGCAAAGGTCCTTTTATGAATAAAGATGGATGGTACCAGAATAAAGGCTCATGCAAAATGAATGGACAGTCTACAAATTGCAAATGTACACATAATTGCGGTACCTCAAGCGGGAATCAGTCTGCGTCCATGAGTATATCCAACTGCAGCTGCCAGACGATGCCTTATATAAAGAGCAATCCAGGTGTTTTTGAAGGTGAGCAGGAATTTGGTACCCAGTTTAGCCATAAGGGTAATGAAAATAGTAATGCAGCCTTGCATTATTCAGCGCTTATAACCGGAAAAATCACCATTTCACCATATCGAGATAATTATCATCCGAATCCTACATCAATTTCTTACCGCCTTCGACTGTGGGAGGTTAATGGAAATAGCTGGCACGAAGCTGCATATGTTTCTGGCGAGCATGTATCAGCAGTGGATAAGCTTAATGCGTCACTCAATGGAGTTTTTAATTTCACTGCAAAGCCAGATTATACATACTATTTGTTTCTTGACCTATGGATGAACGGCGATCTCTGGAACGGTTCCTGCATCGACGGAAAAATTAAATCCGGCTATGTTACATTTAATGACAATTAGATGTTTATTGGAGAAGCTTTCTTTGAGCCAGTAGGGCTAAAGACAATAACTACGCAGTTGAATTTTCTGCTATGCTGATTTCCGGTAATTTTTTTGGATTATAGTACTTTTGAAAAAAAACAACTATAGCGAAGGCGATTAAGCCGGCTATATCTGTAGAATATGTGGGCCAAAGTAATGCAGCAGAGGAGATCCACAGAAGAGCGGTTTCAAGCCAGTTTGCCTGGCGTATGAAATAACGTTCCATTGCCGATGTGAAGGCAACAAGCCCCAGTGTCGTTGCAATGAAGGGAATAACAACATCCCAGCTTAATAAGGTGTAATCTTTTCCTATGCCCAAAAGAGGCCTGCAGGCCATTACAATGGGGATTATATACAGGCCCTTGGCAAGCTTCCACGACGTGAACGCAGTTCTCATGGGGCTGGCCCCTGCCACGCCGGCGCCTGCAAAACTAGCCAGGCTTACAGGTGGAGTTACATTTGCATCCTGTGAATACCAGAATACTATCATATGTGCTATCACGAGAGGTACACCCATATCTAAAAGTGCTGGACCGGCCAGTGTTGCCAGCACTATATAGCTCGCGGTTACAGGAAGGCCCATGCCAAGCACCAGTGATGCTGCACCAATTAAAAGGATAGCGAAGGCCTTAATACCGAAACTAAGGTCTATGACCAGGCTGGAGAATTTAAGGCCCATGCCGGTGAGTGTAACCATTCCTACTATTATTCCGGCTGCTGCACAGGCAACAGAGACCATTATTGCATTTTTTGCCCCTGCTTCTAAGGCATGTAAAATACTTTTGCCTTCATTTAAGTAAAGCCTTCCGATACTGATTCTTCTTGTTACGTTTTTTGAATCCTTGAAGGTAAAATTTTTGTGGCCTGCAGCCCAGCGCACAGAGTTTGCAGCCAGGCTGGTAATTAGCGTTGTTATTACTGTAACAAAGCCTGCCATCATTGGTGAGTAGTTTGCCAAAAGAACGTAAATTAATATTACGAGAGGGATAATAAAATGCAATCCTTCTTTTAGTACGTTTAATAAGCGAGGCAGGCTCTCTTTAGGTTGACCCTCAAGGCCGAATTTTTTTGCCTCATAATGAACGAACAGTAGTACTGTAATATAGTACATGATAGCAGGGAAAAGGGCTATTTTAATAATTGTAAGGTAGCTTGTATTGGTAAATTCTGCCATTAAGAAGGCCCCAGCTCCCATAATAGGAGGCATAAGCTGACCGCCTGTTGATGCAGCGGCCTCAATAGCTCCTGCAACATGGGGTCTATAACCGACTTTTTTCATCATAGGGATAGTGAATGAGCCGGTGGCCACTACATTGCCAACAGCAGATCCAGAGACTGAGCCCAAAAATCCTGAGGCAACTACGGAAGTCTTGGCTGGACCACCAGAAAACCGTCCAGTAAGAGAATAAGCGAGGTCAATAAAGAAGGCACCACCGCCAGTAGACTCTAAAATTGCTCCAAATAAAACAAAAACAAAGACAAATGTGGCTGCAACTCCTATGGGTAGACCAAAGATGCCTTCTGTAGTGAGCCATAATGTAGTGACAATTCTTTCTATACTATAGCCCTTGTGGACAATAAGCTCTGGCATGTAGGGCCCATACATTGCATATAATATGCCTACCAAGGCTATAGCAGTCATAAAAAGGCCAATAACCCTGCGGCAGGCCTCTAACACCAGTATGGTGCCTATAATGCTTACCACTAAATCGGCTGTTAACCAGTCGCCTTGACGCTCGAAGATGGCGGTAAGGTTATAGCAAATATAAAATGTGCAAGATATTGATGCCGCTACCAGGGCCCAGTCAAGGAATACCCAAAAGCTGAGTCTATCTTTTCGGGCTCCCTTAAACGGTGGTTTGAGCAAAAAGGTAAGGCTTAAGATGGCTGCTAAGTGAATAGATCGCTGGATCAGGGCTGTAAGGGCAGCTATGCCGGCTGTATAAAGTTGGTAAAGGCTTAAGCTGACAGCAATCACCATTACAATAGACGCAGTTATTTTTACGAGCGTATTATTGAAGTTTTTCCGTGTTTTGCTATTTGTGAGAACGGTTTGTGTGTTATCTTTTTTGTTTTCAGCAACCTCATTTTCTAACATTATCTAATCCTCAAGCAATATATTACTTTTGTAAGGGGATAATAGGTGTATTAGGCGTTGAAGCATATTTATTTGCCTTCCGTAAAATTTTACCGCACGATGGGGTACTATACAGGAAAGGTTTCTTCTCATTCCTCTCCATATGATCGTATGATTTACACCTGGACTGCCAACCCGTAAAATAAAATTGCCCGTGGGCATATGCATATTCTCAATAACCTCATAAGGACCTCGCCTGACCATTCTTCCAACACCTGGCATCTTTCCCATTCCGGCACCAAATTTTAGGTATCGTTCTTCTTCTATATAAATTCGGCCTTTTTTGTCGAGGCTATGTTCTTCCCATATAGGGGAATTCTCTACAGAGTGATAATAATGCAGTGTAAACCGCTCACCAGGTTTAAGGGGCAAAATCAATAAGGGTTCTCCACTCTCTGCACCTACTATCCATAGCTCTATGCCACCTGGTATAAGCAGTAAAATAAAAACTGCGAGAAAGACCAGGCAAGTACCAAAAAATAGTAGGTATTTGCCCGGTCTTGTCAATGCAATACCTCTATGGTATTAAGTTGTCAGGGACAGAAATTCCTTTTTCTTTCAGGTACTTGATTGTACCAGGGTGCAGTGGGATCGGAGAATATTTGACTGCATTTTCAGGTGTTGTATAAGAGGCGGAGGGATGAATTTTGCACATATAGTCGTTATGCTCATAAAGGCCCTTTACCAGCTTATATACCAGGTCTGTGTCTAAGGATTTCTGGCAAATCATGACGTTCCATACACCGATAGTTGGAACATCGTTGTCAACACCCTTGTAGACACCACCCTTCAGCTCTACTGAAGAGTATGTCTCGTTGAAGGCCAGGATTTTCTTGGTTTGTTCAGGTGTAAATGAAAGAATATGTATATCATGTGTTGTAGATAAATCCAATATTGAACTGGTGCCGGGACCAACCGACCATACGCCTACGTCTATTGTGCCATCCCTTAATGCATTGGCAGTCTCTGTAAATGATAGCCTGCTGTCCTTGTAGGAATCGAGGGGGATTCCTAATGCTTTAAACACGGTCTCAGACATAAAGTTTGTTCCACTTCCAGGACTTCCCGAGCTTATATTTTTTCCCTTAACCTCTTCTATATTGGTTATTCCGCTTTTTTTAAGGGCAACTACCTGCAGAAGATTTGGATACATAATGGCCATGGAGAGTATATCGTATTTTTTGCCCTTAAACTTTGAAAGCCCTTTGTAGCCTGCAACGGCTACATCGCCCATGACTTCACCTATAACTGTTTCTCCTTTGTGGGCTAGTTTGACATTTTCCACACTGGCGCCTGTAACCTCTGCAACGGCCTTTACACCTTCTACATATTTTGACCATATCTCAGCAACTCCACCACCATAGGGATAATAGATACCGCCGGTACCGCCTGTACCTATACCAATGAACGTTGTTTTTGCTGCCAATGGGCCTGCTATTGCCAGCACCAGGATTAAAGATAAAATAATGCTTGCTCTTTTCATAAAAATACCCTCCTTTGTCTATATAATTGTGATAAGATCTCGGAAACTATTATTTAAATGCCAGGTAAGATGAGTTACATGGTATATATCATAAAGCATTTATACGTATGTGTTGTTTAATTTTTTAGTTTTTGTGTTTACGGAGATTATTACATTTTATTTAGCCATTGTTTTTATGACAAGCATTATACTCTTCGGTTTCTCGCTCATGCTTGTTACTGGATACACGGCAGTTGCGGTCTCGCCGGGTTTGACCAATCCTTTTTTGATTTTTGCAGGTATTAGACCACCTACCCCCTTGCCGTTATCCAGGAAGATATTTACCTTGAAACGTTGATCTTCCTTACAGACATTCTTAACGGCTACGTTAAAGTGTAAAGTTTCCCTTCCCTCCCATTTTTTGAAAAAACAGGAAAACTCTTTTAATTCAGCCTCGGGGGCTATCTGCTTATCCAAATTGGAGCTCGACACGCATGGGAAAGATTCACCAGCCTTGGCCTCGGGAACAGCGTAGCCTGTCAGTGCCATAGCAGCAAGGGCCGAAATCACAAAAATTAATGCGGGAATCCCTTTAAACCGATTCATAATTGCCTCCTTTAAAAGTTAATAGTTTCTAATATATTGATTTAAATAATGCAATATTGATGAATAAATCAAGTCTTTTTTATAATAACTAGTAATTATAATTGCTGAGGTACTTTATGGGGGCTTCAAATTATAATATATTTGGGCTTTTCCTGCTGCATTCTCTTTTCCATTTTTATGGCCTTTCCCCTTTAACCTTTGAGCCACAATTGTTTATCAATTAATATCACCTTTTTTATTCCTAAACCATATAAGCTATGAGCTATGAGCTATCAGCTAATTCGCTTTCACCTTTCAGCTTTGAGCCTTCAGCTTCGAGCTTCGTCTGCTGCCATTCGTTTTTCCATTACCCGCTTAGTTATAGAAGACCAATAGAAGGTATGTAATTGTTCAAAGTACAGATATCCAGCGCGGTATTTAAACGGTAAGTTATCAATCAGTTTACAAATGCATTGTTTTTTTGTTAGAGTGAAGGAAATGTCTTAGAGGATTAATTCAAATACTTGGTTAGATATAGGTGGGTATTTATCAGATATTTGTATATGCTACAGGAAGATTTGTTTTAATGATTAGCCTATTTGAATGATAAAGCAAAGTAACACTAAGGGTGGAAAATTGTGATAGGGAAAAAAAGAGGAATTGTCTATCTTATTGGCGCAGGGCCAGGCGATCCGGACCTCATTACCTTAAAAGGGCTCAGATGTCTTAAGTCAGCTCATGTGGTTGTGTACGATTATCTTGTAAATGAATCACTCCTGTCTTTGGCAGATAGTGATGCAGAGATTATTTATGTCGGTAAGAAGAGCGGCTTGCATACTATGCATCAGAGGGATATCAACAAGCTTTTGGTTGAAAAGGCGAATGAAGGTCTAACTGTAGCCAGATTAAAGGGGGGCGATCCTTTTATTTTTGGAAGAGGCGGTGAAGAGGCGGTAGCGCTTTCAAAGGCTGGCATTACATTTGAGATAATTCCGGGAATAACCTCAGCTATAGCTGTGCCTGCATATGCAGGTATACCGCTTACCCATAGAGACCACTCATCTGCTGCATGTCTCATAACAGGCCATGAGGACCCTGAAAAGGATAAATCTAAGATCAATTGGGAATCTTTGGCACAATTTTCCGGCACCCTTGTATTTCTTATGGGGATTGCGAATTTAGAAAAGATAGCAGGTAAGCTTGTAGAGAATGGACTATCAGAAGAAACACCTGCAGGTGTTGTCAGCAATGGAACCACGCCGAATCAAAGGACAGTCATAGGCACTCTTGGAACTATTTGCGATAGGTTTACAGAGCAGGGCCTCAAGCCACCTGGAATAAT